>Ga0209541_10010920_pt1 | contig 14338 bp, 25 predicted proteins | sample RifCSPlowO2_01_FD_184027 | JGI IMG/M metagenome (GOLD analysis project Ga0209541, IMG submission 184027) | Groundwater microbial communities from Rifle, Colorado - Rifle CSP2_plank lowO2_0.1 (SPAdes) (version 2) | ecosystem: Environmental > Aquatic > Deep subsurface > Groundwater | place... | reverse complement strand
CCAACCCTCGACTTCTATCAACACAAGCGTATCGTTTCCAACTACTTCAAGCCCCTCACCTGGTTTGACCAAAACATCACCAGCTGCTTTCTGTTCAAGGGTCACCGTTGCAGAAAACACTTCCTGTGGGTGCAAAGGTTCAAACCCAAAATGTCCACCCATCCAGTTGAACAACAATCCAAGCGGAATAAGCATAACCAACGTCGGAATCAAACTGTGACGGAAATATTGAGCGTTCACCGTCATGGTCTGGCGCTGCAACGCAAGCATTTCCTCAGGCTTATCGCGCAAGGTCTTCATCTTCTTCTGATTTGCATCAATCTCTTCTTTGAGACGCTTCATCTCAGTCTGGTTAGTTGTGAACTTAGTAACTATTAAGCTTAGAATTGAAATGAACAATGAGACAGACAACACTGCAAGAAGCGGAGGCCAGTTTAGCAAAAACCCAAACAACGAATCAAGAACCGCGGCGAGAGGCATATGCTTACCCACCCATAAATTTTCTCATCATCGGATTCATATCCATCAGGTGCTGGCGCGCGACATCTTCGTACAAACGATAGATAATCATCACGGTGAGCAGCAAACTCGTACCATTAGTCAGGGAGCCACTAATATCAGCAATCCCTGCCAAAAATCCAACAGTAACTGCGCCCATAATTGTAAGCGGTCCGATGTAGCGGTCCAAAATACGCTCGAGCACTCGCTCGTCCTTCCTAAACCCAGGAATCTGCAAACCACTTGCCATAATCTGCTTTGCCTGCGATTTCGCGTCCATCCCACTGGTTTGCACCCAGAGCCAGGAAAACAGAACCGAGCCAGCAATCAAAAACACAATAAACACCAAGCCGCGGGCAATCAAATCAAAACTCAAAGCTCCGCGAATTATGCTCCCCACCACATCAGGAGGAGTGATCCACGCAATAAGCCCACTTGAAGGAGTGTTTCCCGCGAACGTCCCCAAAATCGGATGGCCCCAGTTCTCCAAAATCCTCGCAAAAACCTGGATGTTTGCAAGCAGAGCACTAATCAAGATAACGGGCATGTTTGACGTGTAGATAAAATGCAGCGGCCAACGAATACCATGACCACGAACACGACCAAAAGACAACGGAATCTCCACCTTCATCGCTTGGGCATAGACCGCTATCACAAACACCAATGCAGTAGATAAAATACCTGCGAGCATGAGCAGAGCAGTCTGCGGGTCGCCACCTGAGAGGCTTTGAAACAGCGCAGGAATGGCACCGGTTGCGATACTCGGATTTGTAGGTGAGGGAAGTGGAGAAAGCAAACGGATGAACAAAGATTGAGAAACATTTGCCGCGATAAACAAGCTAACACCCGAGCCAAAACCCCACTTGCTGATGACTTCATCCATCAACATTACAAGAATTCCGCCAAGACACAACTGGAAAATCAATAGAAGCTCAAGCTGGAAAAACAGCGAAGTTCCCACAATCGAAACGCCACTAATCGCCTCAGGCGGGGCAAGTCCACCCATAAACACATAAATGCACGCTTCGAAGATGATAAAAAAAAGAGTAAGAATCTTCTGCAAACCCTGAAAACGCTTCTTGCCATCCTTGGTCGAAGTATCAAACTTCACAATACCTGACCCATTCAGCAACTGAAGCACGATACTGGCAGTGACAATAGGACCAATACCCAGCGACATGATACTACCCAAGCTTGCCCCAAGAATAACCGAGATAAGTTCGAAACGCTGCAACGCGTTTTGACCCAAACCAAACAACGGAATCAAGCTGAGTACGAAAAATAATACAAGAATAATACAAGTCCACTTAAGCTTTTCCTTGAACGAAAGCTTTTTTTGGGATGGATGGGCGACTTCAGGAAGATTCTCAAGAATGTTGTCCAGCGCACTCATTGACTCATCACTAGTTCTCCTTTTGCCGCTTCAACCTTTGCCTTAACACTTTGTGAAGCTTGTGGAACGGTGATTTTGATTGCGCGCGAGAGCTTTCCTGTGCCAAGCAGCTTCTGGTAACCCAATTGGCCCAAGTCAACAACAACCTTGCCGCTTTCTGATGCAGCCTTCTTTTCTTTAATCCACTGCGGAACTTTCAGGTCGACATCACGCAAGGTAATCATCTCACCTTTCACACTTGGATTCTGTGAAACAAAACCATGCCTGCCAAAATAAGACTCATCAGCCCAGTAACTCGGCTTTTTACCATGAGACTTCTTACCACTACCAGCATTCCCATAACCACCACGACTCCCTGAATTGCGGTGCTTGTTCTTACCCCAGCCATGCGTGGCAGAACCCTGCATGCGGTTCGATTTTTTCCTACGATTGACGACCATTTACATCATCCTCATAAGCAAGTCATTCATCTTCTCGCCACGGTTACCTAACGCACCGCCACTCGCGAAGTTAACCTTAATGCCTTTCCTGCCATATCCCTTGCGCGGGGGCTGGAGCGCGAACACTTTTTCGCCTTTCTTTTTCAAACTTGAAAGTGTCTTCTCATCAACAGGGCCCCAAGTGATATGCGGGGAAGCAGCGTGCAACATCCCTTGCAACGAAGGACTATCTTCAATAACCACACAATGATTCTTCTTGTGCAGCCCAAACATACGCAAGGTATCTTTGACCCTGTGGCCAACTCTTACATCACCGCGGACGCGGACAATAGCGATTTTCATTGTTTCCTACCTTCAATCATGTACACGTTCTTGACGTTCTCTGGACGCGGCTTGAACACACCCAATTTCTTAAGCGCATCAATACACGCTGCGACCATGTTCACCTTCGAACGGGTCTGGCCAAACGTTTTACTGTACACATTTTCAATACCTGCGAGCTTAAGAATCTTTGCGCATTCCTGCTCGACAATCAAACCCTTGCCTTTCGGAGCAGGCTTCAAAACAAGGCGAATAGAACCACACTTACCCATAACTTCCCAAGGAATACTATGAGGCTCACTTGTCGCGTCCTCCCAACTGCCCGCGCCACGACGAATCTTGAACAGCGCAAGCTTTGCGTTACGGATGGCCTTCTCACGAGCAGGAACAGTGTCCTTGCTCTTGCCATATCCAACACCCACATAGCCGTCCCCATTTCCAACAACAGCCATACAGGCAAAACTTGGCTTGTTTCCTTCAGGAGTCTTCTTTTGCGTTTGTTTGAAAATACGACGAGCCCCACCACCAAACTTACCCTTGCTCTGACCAATCATCAGAAGCTCAGACTGGATATTTGGCATGAGCACGTCAACAATCTGTTCTTCCAAAATCGGAGCACCAACATCCAGAATTTGGTCAATCTTGGTGATTTCGCCATTTTTAACCTTCTTACCGATGGCAGTCTTGGGAATCCAGCCCTGTACGTCAATCTTGACTTCCGGCTTGGTCTCTTTCTCGATTTCAGGAATTTCAACAGGATTTATGACGTCCTTTTCTACTTCCAATTTTTCTTCCTCTTCAACAACCACTACTTTCTCTTCACTCATTGTGCACCTATCTTGGTCTTCACTTGATCGAAATGCGCAGGCATGGTCTCAGGGTCAAAACCCGCCTTGACATAGCCACTGAACTGTTTCTGATACTTATCCTTGTCACTTTTGAGCTTTTTCGCATACAGCGCGACGTGCTCGCCGCGAATACGCGCCATTACTGGAGCAACTTCATTTGCGAACGGGACCTGCAAGCCACCATCAACACAGCCTTTTGCAGCAGCATAGATAGTTGCGCCTTTGATACTGCTCGTCTGACCGATATCAAGCACACAGGCAATCTTTTTCTTTGCTTTCTTGGCAAGAAGCATCCCAGTCAGGTATGCGGCGCTGGTGTTTGCCATGCTTCCCTTCCAGCCAAACTTTACGAGTTCACCTGAATTGGCGCTCACGATAACAGTATCTCCTTTCGGATTGAATTCAACAATCTGCAAACTCACATGCTTGCTGCTCTTTCGAAGCACGATACGCGGCTTGCTTCCCAAAAGTAACTTCATGCGCGTTTTGTAATCAGTCCTTCCTTCACGCTTCCTTCGATACGGGACAGTGTATGTTCTATTCGTCGCCATTTATTTCCTCAACATTCCTTGTTCTTTAATGTAAATCTTGATGTGACGGGTACTTCTGAAAAACCCACCGTGCACTTTTGCGTACAAGGAACGATACGATTCATTTGTAATGTATTCTCCCTCTCGCAACGCCTGAAGCAGTGCACGCTGCGTGCGGACAGCCTCAACCCAGCGGCTCTTTGGATTCAACCGAGCAGTCGATTTTCCTTTACGCGAACCAGGACCTACTTTTCTACCCTTTTGTTTCTGCGCCGCATGGGTTTTCGCACGAGCACGGCTCACACCCTGAGACTGAATTTTGTAAACCAACCCTTTGTTGATCAAACGGCGGACGTCAAAGGAAGTAATAGCTTTTCCAATTTCTTCAAGTTGAGTCGGGTCAAATCGCACACGACCTGGACCGCACTTCAAAACTTGCGCTGCTAAACGCTTTTGGAGTTCCATTATGCCGACCTCTGCGTGACGAGCTTTTGCATTTCTTCGTTCTCTTGTTCTTTCGTGAGCGCTTCTTTCTTCTCTTCTTTAGGCGCTTCCTCAGGCTTGCCCTTTGCTTCCTTTCGCTTTTGCAGTTCTTTCTTTTCAGTCTTGCGGGAGGCAAGCTTGCCATCAATGCTCTTAATTTCTTCGTCCAGATTACGGACGTTCATGACAGTGATTTTCTTCTGCTTGCACTCAGCAAGTAGCAATTTCTTGGTGCGACCTCCAACATGACCGATAAGCGCACCATGTGTCTTCGCGTTAATCTTTGAGAGTTCTGCAAGCGTGTTCACAAGCACAGGGAATAATCCATTGCGGTGCATGTCACGAATGGCAGCTGGAGAGCGGTAACCAACATTGACAGTGGCGGGTCTACCCCAGACACCTTTTCGCATCTTGTTATGCAACCCTTTTGGTTTGCGCCAGGCAGGATTGACTTCCTTTCGCTTGTGCGCATCGTAGTGCTTGAACTGCGGACGCTTAGCGTTGATTTTTGCTTTGAGCTTTAGGAGTTCCATTTTTACCATGCCTTCCCTGCTTTCTCTATCATGTAAATTCCATCCTGAAAGACACGCAAATCACGGTTACGCTTCGCAGTAATAAGTTCAATATCGCTCGCCATCTGGCCAGCAAGTTCCTTATCAGAACTTTCCACAAGAAGCTTGTCACCATCAACTTTCACAGTAACACCCTTCTTGAGTTTAAGCGTCCTTGGACTTTTTTCGCCAAGGAAATTCTTGACAATCAACTGGTCCCCTGTGACGGAAACATTCATCGGGAAGTGACCGCTGCAAATTTTCAAACGGTACTGATACGGTTCCTGCACGCCTTTGGTCATGTTGTTGATATGCGCTTCAAACGTGTTCATCATACGCTTTTGACGCTTAGTCCCTTTTGGACAGGAAATTACAACCTTGTTTGGTTCGACTTTCATAACAAGAAGAGGGTCAGCAAGCTTGCGAGCTACCTCTCCTTTTGGCCCTTTCAACAACAAGACACCGCTCGCAAAACTTGCGGTGACACCCTGAGGCAGTTCAATACTAGTATCAATCTTTGATTTCATTAGTAGCAGTAGGCAAGAAGCCTTCCTCCAATTCCTTTCTCACGTGCCTGCACGTGCGTCATAACTCCCTGCGGAGTGCTTAAGATAAGGATTCCAACACCATTTGCTGGCAAATAACGCTTCTCAAATTTCTGAAACATCTGATTTTTCACGGAATATCGCGGAGTGATGACACCACACTTATTCACGTTGCCAAGCAAATTCAGCCTTGCAAACCCACCACGACCCTCACTCAATTCCTCGAGCGCACCCACATAGCCATGATCTTGCATGATGACAAGGACTTTACGGATAATCTTACTGATTGGGTGAACGGTGAGCTCACGCTTACCGGACTTCTCATAGGTGAGAATTGCTGACATCACGTTCGCCATGGGATTTGTTAACATTTGACTTTTATCCTCCTATTATCCATACTTCTTGAAACCGATTTTCTTTGCAACATCACGGAAACAGCACCTGCATAAACCGATACCGTATTTTCCTACGTGACCTCCAAACCTTCCGCAACGGCTGCAACGCTTCATCGCCTGACCAGTCGTACGTTTTTTTGGAGCATTATGCTTGATATATTTCTTCATTTTCACCGGCTTTGCCTTCAACTGCTTGAACGCCTTTCGCCAATCACTTGTTGTCATTGTGAATCACCTGTTATCATGCTTGCTCTCCAATCTTCACGCCAAATTCTTTCTGCATAAAGTTCATAGCCTCTTCTTTTGAAATCATGTGACGCTTAGGAATCTTCTTAACTTCCAATTTACGCTTCTTGATTCTGAAACCTGGCTTTTCCAAGGTCACACAGACCTGCAAGCCAAGCACTCCAATCTTTGGATCATACGTCGCACCAGGAATGTCAATATATTCCTTGATGCCAAAGCTGATACTGCCCGCGTTATCAAAATGACCTACCTGAAGTACATTTTCTTTTGCTTTAAGCAAACGTTTGAGGATTTCGACAGCTTTTGATTTTCTTAACGTCAACTTGCAACCGATTGGCAATCCAGGACGCAAACCCCAAGTTGGGATACGCTGCACGGTCACGGTCTTGATTGGTTCAATTCCAGTGAGCATCTTAATTACCTGAATTCCCTTCTCAAGCCGAGTCTGGTCTTTGCCCGCGCCAATATTCAACGTGAGCTTCTCAATCCGCGGAATCTGCATAAGGTTCATTTCAGCATACCTTTACAAGTGGTTTATCCTTACCTACCACTACGACAAATTCTTTCAGTGTATCAACGTGATTCTTACCGCTTGAACAGCGGACTTGGTTTCCTTCGACAGACTCAACCTTCATCAAAGTACCCTTGTGACGGCCGCCAATCAAAAATACAGCATGACCCTTTGCGAGCGGCAAATGCTCAACCATTTTCTGCGCGGGAACTTCCAGCACAACTGTGTCGCCGATGGCAAAACTTCCCTTTTCAACAAGAAGATTTCTGCCATCAAGGAAACTCAGCTGAACTTTCCCACCTGGAACAGTACGCTTGCCTGTAACCTTGCACGCCTTACGCTTGAGCTCATCGCCACTAATATCATTAAACACAAGGCGACCTTTGTGGTCAAAACTACCACGCAAGTTGATCTTTGGCTTAATGTGAATAATATCCATGAATCCAATAGGGTGATGATGATCCGTCACAACTTTGCCATCGACAAGAACTGCCTTGGCGTTAACAATACTCTTGACTTCACGCATAGTCTTGGCAAATCCAAGCTTGCGCAGGAGCAAACTTATCGGCATCGCAAACTCAAACGGATGGGCACCAGGAAGAGGACGAGAAGTCCACTTGTTCACTTTCTTGAGAAGCGTCCAGCTTTTTGGAATCGCGTACGCTTTCAAATGTCTGCTCATTTTTGACCACCCAATCTTCGTTTATCATTTGTGTCAATTGTTTGAATCAATAATTTCGAAGGATGAATAGGATACAGCGCCTTCCGGCCTTCTTTCTTGACAATTTCGATGCCAGTGATGAAGATGTGCATCTCATGAGTGTCCACGCGCTCGACTGTCCCAGTGCGACCCTTGAACTGGCCACGCAAGACTTTAACTTTGTCACCCTTTCGTACACGCAAACTGCGGCGCTTCAAGCTCACTTTAAGCTCTTTTGAAAGATGGCTGGTTGGCAGAGTACTTCGAACATGCAAGGGCGCGTTGTACACATACTTGCGCTGCTTGCTTGGCTTTTTACTTGCCTTCCAATCCGAACTCCAGTTAATGTTCATACAATACTACTCGCGATTTTTGACACTAACGGCCAACGCTCGCTCGCCTCCTTCGCAATAGGTCCTTTAATCATAGTCCCTTTCGGGTTGCCCAGTTCATCCTTAAGCACAACAGCAGCGTTGTCCTCGAAACGAATATGCATTCCATCACGGCGACGATAAGGCATCCTTTGACGGACAATAATTGCAGGGACGACCTGTTTTCTCATTTCGGGCTTTCCTTCAACAACTGAGCACATGACAAAATCGCCAACACCTGCCGAAGGCTTCCTCCCTTTCACAGTCTTCGCGTTTTTTACGCTAATAATCCTCAAAATACGTGCGCCACTGTTGTCCGCTGCAACCACGTTCGCAGTATGCGGCAAACCTCGGGTTACACGCGCTTTAACTGCTTTCATCTTCTTTCTCCTCAATCACTTTTTCTACCTTCTTGACTTTGCTTTCTTCCAAGAGCTCCTGCTTTGCTTCAAAGAGACGCTCGTGGCCAAGCTTTTCAGTGATAATGAATTTCTTCGTCTTGCTTATCGGGCGACACTCAACAATTTTTACAATATCTCCCTTCTTCGCATCAATGCTCGGAGGGTTATGGACTTTCACGCGAGTCCTTCGATTCTCAAAACGCTCGTACTTACTCACATACTTACGACGCTGCCATTCAACAATAGCAGTCAACTGCATCCTTGCAGCTACAACGACACCGGTAAAAGTCCGACCACGCGTTCTTGTTTCCATTTTAGTTTGTCACCTTAATCTTCATTCTCTCATGCGGCGAGAGGACCACTTCACTTCCCACCACGCGATGTCCGTCGATAGCGAACACGCCCGCGCTTTTCTGCACGTTTCGAATTCCTTGTTTTGTTTCCATTTTGATCATGTTTTGTGTCTCGTCCACCACAACACCTTCAAGCCCGACAAGGCTAAGGTTCTTGCTCGTGATAACCTTGATTGGAAGGCCCATCCACACCTTGTTTAGGACATGCGTCATTTGACTACAATGGTCTCCGGCGCGAATCCCGACTCGATGAGGATTTGCCTGACACGTGGCTTGTGTTCGCCCTGCAATTCAATGCGGTGTTCCTTGATTGTTCCACCACAAGCCAGGCGCGCTTTCAGCGTCTTGGCAAGCTGGTCGAGGTCGATTTCTTTCTCGTCGATTCCTTCAACAATGGTATACTTCTTGTTGAACTTTTTCGCCTCGATTCGGACAACGATTTTCTGACTTTCCTTTGCAATGCTTTCGCAAACGCACAGGTCAGTAGGCAATCCACAGGTCACGCACGCAGTCATGCCTTTTTCACGAACTCCTTCTTCATTTGAGACTTGGCCAAGCTCGCTTGACCAGCCTCCTTGTTTCGAGCGGAAATTTTTTGCGTGGCACGCTCGTGCATGATGGTTTTCATCTGAGCGATCGTCTTCTTCGCACGCCTTAACTTGTCTGGATTCTTTGGAACCGTGCCAGTCGCTACCTGGGCGTTGTCCTTCATAAGCTCCTTGTAAAGCTCTGACATCTTCTCTTTCAACTCGAGAAGCCCCATCGCGCGGATTTCATTGCTTTTCATTTGGACTCAACCTTCTCCTCAGCGTTACTACGATGAGGCTTAGAGGAAGCTTCGCTTTCTTGAGCTTCTTTCTTTTCCGCGGGCTTGACCTCGATAGACGCGAGTTTGCCCACGACGATGTCGTCAGGAAGGATGGTCCCTGGCGGCATGATTGCAACCTTAACACCAATCTCTCCTAACTTGTTAATTGCGACAGCCTGCGCGCGCTTCACTCCTTCAGTTGCGATGTTTCCGCATTTCTTGAGGTAACCAGAGTAAAACCTCCAGCTTTTTGCGCGTGCGCTAGGCACTTTTCCCGAAATAATGATTTCAATACCAAGCGCGCCCGCGTTCATCACGTCAGTCATGGTCTTGTGTCCGATCGCCTTGAACTTCTGGATACCAAATCGCTCAATTGTGCTTGCGATACGCTCAGCAACAATCTGCGCGTCAAGATTCGGCTGTTCCACTTCCGCGATCTCGATCTGTGGATTCTCAAGATTGAACTTTCGCTTGAGCGTGTTCGTGAGCTTCTTGATGTTCTCTCCCTTTCTTCCTACGACCAAACCTGGGCGGCTTGCGTAGATGACAACCTTTTCTCCTACAGGAGTTCTCTGAAGGCTTGTATGACTGTGACCAACATTTTTCAAGGTTTGCGAGATGAATTCCTCAATCTGTTGCTCCTTGATTTTCTTAGTGACAAATTTGCGCTCAATCATTTTTTAGCCTCTGTTCTCTGTGTTGGAGGATTTGGATGAAGTGCTTTCTTTGGAACAGGCTTCGCCGCTTCCTTTTGCTCTTCAAGCACGAGCTCGATGTGCGTGCGCTTTGCTTTGGTGCGCTGACGGCCATAATGATATGTGGTCGGCCCTTTCTGAGCGCTCGCGTGCTTGATGACCAGATTCGCAGCGCTTAAACCCTTGCTCTGGGCATTGCTTTCTGCACTTTTAAGCACCATCAAGACTTGCTGGCATGTACTCACAGGAAACGCACCCGACTTCATGCCGTGCTTGTGACCCATGTTATCATTATATCGCGTGAAAGGAATAGCTTTCTTCAGATCCATAACATCTTCAAGCAACTTCTTCGCCTTTGCCACCTGCATCCCGCGGACCGCCTGGCAGACCATAACGCTCTCCTTGCGCGAAATAGGCAGAGCTATACCGACAGCCTTTGCCGCATTCACCGACGCTTTAATTGTATAGTTGTAACCCATTTATCTCACCGACAAGGATGCGCTGCTCTTGGTCGCTCCGATACCTGGCGCGCTGTGCCGGACACTCCTTCGCGTCAACGCAAACTCGCCCAAACGGTGTCCAAGCAGCTCTGGCTCAATAGTAACCATCACAAATTCCTTCCCATTGTACACCTTGATTATTTTACCAATCATCTCAGGAAGGACAATCATGTCGCGACAGTGCGTCTTGACCGTGCCATTTGACTTCAAATCTAACAAGAGCTTCTTTTCAGACTCGCGGAAACCACGCTTTATCTTCCTTCGCTCGCGGGAGGGAACAAGCTTTGCAAAGTCCTCAAGGCTCATCTTCTTGATGTCCGTTACATTTTTACCGCGATAAAAAAATTCTTTAGCCATTTTGAATCACTTCTTCCTTCCTGTCTGACGCGGCCATAGCTTACCTACTTTACGTCCCGGAGGAGCAAAGTGGCCAACCGAGCGCTGACGGGCCTTTCTACTTGTACGCTTGTTACCGAATGGGTGGTCAACCGCGTTCTGAGCTGCACCTGACGGGTTAGGCCATCGCTTGTTCTTCATACGACGATTAAAATGCATGGTTCCCGCTTTGAGCATCGGTTTCTCTTTCCTGCCGCCGCCTGCGATGACTCCAATACACGCGCGACAGTTCATGTTAAACACTTTTTCTTTCTTGCTTGGAAGCTGGATAGTGATGTTCTGATCGTTCTTTGCGAGGACACGCGCGGTACTTCCGCCAGTCCTGCAGAACTTGCCGCCATCACCAGGCTGCAATTCAATATTGTAAATAGGAGTTCCCTCTGGAATGTCACGCAAGCGAAGCATGTTTCCTGAACTGACATTGCTCCCTGGACCAGACTGAATCTTATCACCAATCTTCATAAATTCAGGAGCTTGAATGAGGCACGTGACTTTGTCGTCGAATTTAATTTCAAGCAGCGGAGCAGTATGGCCTGCAGACTTGATGATATCAGTAATAGTGCCCTCAACTTTGTTCTGTGAAGGAGGGCGCATCTTAACCTCTCCTGCGAACGCAAAACTCTTCGAGCGATAAACTGGACCGCCCTTTCCACGTGCCTGTTGGATAAGCGATTTACCCATCTTACATTATCCCCAAGCTCGTCGCAATATCAATCGCAGGAGACTCTTTCGCAAACGTCACATACGCGCGCTTCTCCCCAGTAACGCTGTTAAGCGTGTTGACAGCTTTTACTTTCGCTTTGAAAAGTTCCTCGATTGCTTTTTTGACATCTGCCTTGGTCGCTCTCTTATCTACCACGAACACTAACTTGTTCTCCACTTCCATCAGACGAATGACTTTTTCCGTCGCCAACGGGTGTTTAATCACTTCGTGACTGTCCAATTTGCTTTCTTTCTTTTGTGCTTGCATCATGTTACATGAACAGCTTTTCTTTCTCGAGCAGCTGAATCGCTCCTTGTGTGAAAATCGTGATACGTCCTGCTTGTGCTCCTGGTGCGAGCAGTTCAGCATTGATGTTCTTGATTTCAACAACATCGATTCCAGGAATGTTCTTTGCCGCGCTTAACATATCGCACTTCCCGCTCACAACGATAAGTGGGCCTTTCGCTTTCTTCAAACGACGGCCACGCATCTTTCCTTTACCAGCACGGACCTTGGGCTTATTACTGCGCTCAAGCTCTGCCTCAAAGCCAAGCTTTCCGAGCAGTTCAAGCACATCCTTGGTTTTCTTCATCGATTCGCTATCTGTGGTGAGAATGAACGGATAATTTGCAGGGACCTTGTGGCCGCGGGATTGGACAATGTTTTTGTCAACAACTGCGGAAAGCGCGCTTCTGATCGCTTTTCGGCGCTCTTTATCATTGATACTTTGAGCAAAAATATGTTCGGAGGTCGGCGGGAACGCGCGGCGTCCACCAACAGTACCTGGCGCAAACGCACCGACAAAATTCATTTGCATACCACGACGGGTCATGGTCTTACGTGGCATGCGGCTCAATCCTTTTCCATATGCTCCTTTGTAATCACGGCGACGACGGGAAAGCCGTGCTGCTTGCTTCTTACCTGCACGAGGATCTGCGCCATACCTTTGCCTTCGACGACTTTGGAGCGAGATGACTGCACGATGAATGAGGTCAGGCCTGAACGCTTCCTCAAACTGAACTGGCAATTTCTGTTTGCCAGATTCCTTGTTTTCCCTGCTTACAATTTTGAGTTCCATAGTCATTGCTTCGAGCTCGTACTGACATACGCCAGAGTTGGAGCTTCTTTTGGTATTCTAATATTTGATGCTCTGCGAGGAGCAGTGAGCGTGACAAGTCGCTTGTGCGCACCACCAAGACTGCCTTTGACAAGCAAATATTGGTTCTTAACTACACCATAGCGCACAAATCCTCCTTTAGGATTGATTTTCTTAGTATCTTCAGTCGCGATTCTCATGATGTATTTGTTGTATTCCATACGCTGCTGGAAACCCATCTGGCCCTGGTGTGGAGAACGGTACCCTCGAAAACCATGCCATGGACCCAAGCTACCTGGACCACGTTTGGTTTTTTCGCTCTTATGCGAACGAAGCGCTAAACCAAATCGTTTGACTGGACCCTGGAGGCCCTTTCCTTTGGTAATAGAAACGCTGTCGACCAATTGACCTTCAGCAAAAACGTCAGAAACTTTTATTTCCTTGCCCAGCAAGGACTTAGCATAGATGAGCTGTTCTTGAGGTTTGTTACCGCCGATGCCAAGCTCGAAAAGCTCCGGCGCCTTCTTGCCAATCCCGGTCAACTTCGGTTGGGTATGAACAAGAACACGAACTTCAGACAAATCACTTTCTTTTGCAACTTTTGCTGGCTTTTTGGCGACATTCATCGAGCGAGAAACTTCCTTATCAACTTTTTCCGCGTTGATTTGGCCGACGCAATGGGTTCCATACGCGTCTTTTTGGTAGAGAATAATAGCGGCAACTTTGACTGGAGGACATTCGAGAACGGTGACGGGGACTTGGACTTCCTCACCTTTGGTAATGCTTGTGGGCAAGTTATCGACAGCAAGAACGTGAGTCATGCCAACTTTGTAGCCTGCGAAACCTGTGAGTTTCACTTCTTTTATCGATGGCCACGTACGTACGTGTGCGACGATGTCTTTGGCACGCTTGCGCGGCCAATATTGCATACTTCCTTGACGTGGTGTTCGAATGCGCGGCATTGAATCCTCTAGGTTTATGGTTAGCTGATACTGGATACTCGGTATCCTATATACCCGACACGAAGAAGCCTTTTGCGGAAACCCCAATGAGAACAGTCTGACTGTACTGGGATTTCCTTCTCAGGCTCGTCAGTTAAACCAGATGCGGTAAGCGGTGGTTTATAAAGCTTGTCTTTTTGGCGAGAACTACTCAGTTATTTTCTTACAATGCTCCTTCCAACGCCGCTCTGCTTCTGCAGGAGTGATCGTTCCCTCACTTCGGAGTCTCTCAATTTCCTCTAATGGCGAAACTAAGATTTTTGCAGTAAAATCTCGCTGCTGAAGTGCAATAATTTGTTCCATTGTTAATCTTGTTCCGTCGTAAATTGGCTTGAGTTGTTCTTGAAAGGGTGCGGGAAGTAGTTTGTATTCTGAAGTGGAGCCAAAAATTATTGGTGGTCGAGTATACTTTTTTTCTTCTCCCTCGTATACGAACGCATCAACAAGTTTGCCCTCTTTAACTAGAGAATTCCCCACAGCTTGCTGTGGGGTAAAGAACTTATAGTTCTCTAGTATTTTTTTTCTTGTATGGTTTCGAAAGCTACGCATAGCG
>Ga0209541_10010919_pt1 | contig 14338 bp, 9 predicted proteins | sample RifCSPlowO2_01_FD_184027 | JGI IMG/M metagenome (GOLD analysis project Ga0209541, IMG submission 184027) | Groundwater microbial communities from Rifle, Colorado - Rifle CSP2_plank lowO2_0.1 (SPAdes) (version 2) | ecosystem: Environmental > Aquatic > Deep subsurface > Groundwater | place: Rifle... | reverse complement strand
CATCGTCAACTTTGAGCACGCGGTCTTTTAACGAAACCTCCTCGTCAATTTTTGAATTTGTTTGGGATTTCGAATTTCGCGCTTCGGATTTCGTCTCAGGGAGACGTTGCCATGTCTTCCATCTGCCAACTTTTGAAAGATCATATCTTTCAAAATTGAAAAACATATTATCAATCAGCTCTTTGGCGGTATCCGGAGTAGCCATATCTCCCGGCCTTAATCTTCTGTAAATTTCCACTACGGCGTCAGACTGATTTTTCGTGGTATCTTTTTTTAAAGTTTCCTCAATATATTTTATATCGGCATCCTTATCAACGTCTTGGAAAATTTCCTTAATCGCCTCATCTTTATCAATGCCAAAAGCCCTCAAGATGGTGGTGGCGGCAACTTTTCTTTTCCTGTCAATTTTTATTCCGATAAATCCGGTGGCATCCGACTCAAACTCAAGCCAAGCTCCCCTATTGGGAATAATTTTGGCTCCGAAATAATTTTTTCCGGATAGCATTCTTGAAGTAATAAACGCTCCCGGAGAACGAATCAGCTGGCAGATAGCCACCCTTTCCACTCCATTCATAATGAAAGTGCCCCTTTCAGTCATTAAGGGAAAATCGGTCAAAAATACTTCCTGCTCCTTAATCTCTTTTGTTTTAAGATTGACTAATTTAACCCGCGCCCTTAAAGGGGCCTCGTAAGAATCGTTGTTTAATTTCGCTTCCAGGTCATTTTTATACTTCGGCTCGTCTAATTTATAATCCATAAACCAAAGTTCAAGCTCTTTTTTGGTATAGTCTCTGATTGGAGAAACTTCCGAAAAAAGCTCTTTTAGGTCTCTATCCCAGAACTTTCGCCATGACTCCTTCTGCACAGAAATCAAATAGGGTAAGGTAAGTTTATTTTTTGACTTGCCAAAACTTTTAGTTTTTATGTTATGCATAAAATAAAAATTGCCCTGAGCGAACGAAGCGAGCGAAGGGTTAAAAAATAATATTTAATTTTAGCTAAGAGATGTTTTCAAGTATAAAAACAATTACAATATGAAAAAATTGCGTACAAAACCTATTCTACTCGGATTCAATAACTTGTCAAGGCTTAGTAGCCTCTCAGGCTTTTTAACTTCTTAATGATATCGGAGTTATCCGGATTCAATTCCAAAACTTTTTCAAACTCCTGAATAGCCAGTGACGTTCTCTTTTGGGCCGCGTAAGCCACGCCGAGAGAATAATGAGCATTGGAATGGTTGGGCGATGAAAGCGTCACGGAACTAAACTGGGCAATCGCTTCGTCTATTCTGTTGTTATTGAAATAAATCCTGCCTAATTGGAATCTGGCTTCCACTTCAAGGGGGTTTTTGCTGATTAAATTTTCAAGATTAGCTATCGCTTCATCTACGGCGCTATCTTTTTCCAGCAATAAAGCCAGTTGAATCACGGCTGCGGCGTAATCTGATTTTTTCTCTAGAGCTTTATTAAAATTATCTTTGGCTTTTTCATTATCGCCTGCGACTACATACAGTTTTCCCAACTCTGTATGCAAAACAGGATTGGTCGGCTCTAAATCGATTGCTTTTTCGAAAGATTTGATGCCCCACTCCGTGGCTCCCTGGGCAACGCCGCCGATCTCCCGATAAATAACGCCTAAGGTTTCCCAGCCTGATATCTGACTAGGGGCTAAAACCGTAGCGATTCTTCCCTGGTCAATAGACAAAGAAACCAATGATTGAATCCTTGAAGCGTTTTGCTCGGCTTGCGGCTTCTGCATTTCACCTAAGGCCTCGGCTAAATAACTTCGGGCTAAGGCCTGCCTGTAATTTGAAGAATTAGGATTTTGGCTCACCGCTCTCTGTAAAATTTTAATCCTTTGTTCTCCCGAAACAGACAAAGCTTTAAAATAATTGGCATCCGCCAAATAGTATCTTGCTCCGTAAAAGTAAAAAGCTAGAATAGCTACTCCGAAAACAATCGCCAAGGTAAGGAAAATTAAAGCCGATTCCGGAAAATTTTTAAAAGAAATCTTTTTTTCCGGGGTTAAGGCGGGAGATACGGCGCGCCAAGAAACGGCAGATAATCCCAAAATGAGCCAGAAAACAAAAGCCAGGGAAGTGTTTTGATAATAAACCAATTGGCTGATAACCAAAGCCGTAAAAGTTATGACCAAGGGCAATCCGGCAAAATCTTTGGATATTAAAAGCCACGAAATAAGCAGAAATAATCCGATCGTGCCCAAATAAATAAGCAGCCCCAGGAAACCGACAGTTCCCAGCAACTCCGCAAAGTAAGAACCCGCCCTGTCAAATCTTATCTGCCATAACGGATTTTGATTAAAACCCTGCGGCTTATATTTAGCGAAGTCGTAATGAAAGGTGCCGATTCCCGATCCCAAGAAACCATTTTTTACATTATCGGTCGCTGACCCTGCCGCTACCTGCCAGGAAATCGCCTGCGGCAATACTTGTTCTTTCGGCAAATTAGTCCTGAACGGCTGCCAAAGCAGGAAAGTTGAAGCAATGATTACTAAAAATATGGGAATTAAAAGCCGATTAACGTTCTCCCTGAAAATTCGTTTTGATAAGCTCGCCGCTAAAAGCAAAACCAATGTTGCCAGTAAAATTATCCAGGAGGGCGTAAAATCAATAATCACTAAAAGCCCCAGCGAAGCCAATAGCAATATCCCATAAAAAATTCTGGTTTTATTCAACAGCAAACTGGCCAGCAAAACCGCGACTATCGCCAAAAATACCGAAGCGCCTTCCAGGGATCCAGATACCGGATTAAAAGTTATCTGGAGCATAACTTTAGGCAAAGGCATGAAACTGCCGATCTTCGCCCATAACCCGAAGATGGAGAAATAAGCAATCAAGACAATCGCTCCCGCCGACCATAAAAATACTTTAAGCAATCCATCAATGGTTGGCCCGCCGGCATCCTTTAATTCTCCCTTAGCGTCTCCCTTGGCGTTCTTTACCGTATTGGTAACCAGAAAATAAAACGCTCCCAGGCCCAAAAGTCCGATAAGGCCGTCTGAAAATCTGCCATAGAATCCGAAAAGACTGGAACTTTTATCTACGGAAAAAATAGCGGAAAGCAAAGACACAAATAAAAATCCTAAAACTAAATAATCAATCGGCGACTTCTTAAGCCTGATTTCTTTATCGTAGGCAACCTGCTTCAATACCCAGGCAAAGAGAGCCGAAGAAATCAGGAAGAACAATAAATACTGTTTATTATACTCAAAAATCTCAAAGGAAAACGGCAAAAAGAAAAGCGGCAGCAAGAATACCAATACATATATATTACATTTGATGATGCGGTTGAGCAGATTTTGCATTATTTATTAATTTAATTAATTATAATTACATTATACAACATCTTCTTCTTTTCGCCTATATTGCAGGGCCTCAGCTACATGGTTAACGGCAATTTCAGGAGATTCTGATAAGTCGGCGATGGTTCTGGCTACTTTTATTATTTTTAAATAAGCTCTGGCGGATAATTGGAATTTAAGGCTGGCCAACTGTAGAATCTGCTCGGCCGCTTTTTCCAATTTACAGTATTTTTTAATATGATGATTTTTCATCTCGGCGTTAGTAAAAATATTATCGTCTGAAAATCTTTCCCTCTGAATTTTTCTGGCCGATATCGTCCTTTCTCTGATTTTTTCCGACGGTTCTAAAAATTTTGACGCGCCCTGATTGTCCGAAAGTTCCTTGATATCAACTTGCGGCACATCAACATGGAGGTCAATTCTGTCTAAAATCGGACCCGACACTCTTTTCTTATATTTTTGAATAGCCCTCATTGAACAAATGCATCTTTTCTTGGGGTGATTCAAATAACCGCACTGGCAAGGATTGGCTGAAGCCACCAGCATAAACCTTGCCGGATACTTAACTCTTTCTTTGGCTCGGGCAATAGTCAAATAGCCGTCTTCCAATGGCTGGCGCATAGCTTCTAAAACATGCCTTGGAAATTCATTGAACTCATCAAGAAATAATACTCCCCGATGGGCTAAGCTTATTTCTCCCGGAGCCGGCTTGGCTCCTCCGCCGATCAACCCGACTGCGGAAGCCGTATGATGCGGCGATCTGAATGGTGAAACTCTGATTAAAGATGATCCTGCGGGAATTTGTCCCGCCGCGGAATAAATTTTTGTCACCTCTAAAGATTCGCCATCTGAAAGATGGGGCAAAATTCCCGGCAAAGCTCTGGCAAGCATGGTTTTGCCGGTGCCCGGACTGCCCATCATTAAAATATTGTGTCCTCCGGCGGCGGCAATTTCCATAGCTCTTTTCGCCTGTTCTTGTCCCAAAATTTCCGCCATATCAAACTCGGCAGATTGCGGAGACCCGTTGTCCGCAGTTTCTTGCGGACAACGGGTCTCCGCAACTATCGCTTCTCTGCCGGAAAAATGCCGAATTAACTGCTTTAAATTTTCCACCGGATAAACATTTATCCCTTGAATAACGCTGGCCTCTGCGGCCGAATCTTTTGGAATAAAAATATTTTCAAAACCATTTTCTTTGGCAAAGAGAGCAAGTAATAATGTTCCCTTTGTATGTCTTAAGGAGCCGTCTAAAGACAACTCTCCGAAAAATAAAGACTTTTCCGGTATCTTATATCCTGTCTCATCGGCGATTATGCCGGCGGCGATGGGCAGATCGTAAGAAGCGCCTTCTTTGGGAATATCGGCCGGAGCCAAATTTACCGTAATTTTTCTGTTAGGAAATTCTATTTTAGAGCTTTGAATGGCGGTTTTTACTCTTTCTCTGCTTTCCGCCACAGCTTTATCGGGAAGCCCGACAATATCAAATCCGGGCATCCCTCTGCTCGCTATATTTACCTCAACGTCAATGCCCGTCATTTCCAAACCCATATTGGCTCCCGATTTTACTTTAACCAACATAAGTTTTATGTAATATTTTCATAATGCTCTATCCTCTCTACTCCTCCGCCAAATTTCAAAACAATACATACGGCATCTACCCTATAATTCCCCTTCCAGCTATTTTTAGAGACATAAGCCAAGGCATTCAGCCAAACTTTTCTAACTTTCTTTTTGGTCAGAGATTCTTCCGGCGTACCGAAATTCTCTCCTATTTTTGTTCTTACTTCCGCAACAATCAGTTCCCTGCCCTTCTGGCACACTAAATCAATTTCTCCGTATTTTGTTTTATAATTCTGCTCAATAATTTTATACTCTTTCTTTTCCAAAAATTCTCTGGCAATGCCTTCGCCCTTTTTTCCGGTTTCTAAATTAAATTGCTTTGCCATTTTCCTCCTTCTTGTTTAATTATGCCCTTTAGTTCCATTAAAGAAAGCGCGGTACCAAGATTTGTGGCCGAAACGCCAAAAATCCGCGATAAGTCGTCAATTTCCATCGGTTCTCTCCGCAGGTATTCCGCAATTTTTTGCTCAAGCGTTTCGGATCCGTTGAAGTCGGACTTCCCGCGGGAAGTCCGACTTCCGCAAATCCCGATAGCTTGTGGAACGTTTAACGTCAAACGCTTCAAACCAAAAAAATCTAAAATATCTTTTGCCGAAGCGACTAACTGCGCCCCCTCTTTCAGTAATTGCGATGTTCCCTGCGATACTTCGCTCGTTATGGGTCCGGGAACCGCAAAAATTTTTCTGCCGAATTTTTGAGTGAAAGCTGTTGTGATTAATGTCCCGCTTTTTAATCCTGCTTCTACCACCAACGTAGCCTTGCTTAATCCTGCGACAATCCTATTCCTTCTGGGATACATCCAATTGACGGGCATGGCGTCTCCCTCGTACTCTGAAATAATCAGCCCTTTATTTTTTAAAATTTCAACGTATAAATCTTGCTGATATTCGGGATGAATTCTGTCTATGCCGCAAGGCATCACGGCGATCGTCCTACCGCCGGCTCTGACCGCCGCCTTATGAGCAGCGGCGTCTCCGCCATACATAAAACCGGAAACAATCGTAATTCCCGCCGCGGCTATTTCCGTAACCAATCGCTCGGTTACCTGCCTGCCATAACTCGTTAAGTGTCTCGTCCCAACCACCGCCAAACAATTTTGAAAAATATCGTTATCCCAAGTCCCCTTATAATACAGCTGTTTTGGAGCATCCTTGCCGATTTTCTTTAGTAATTTCGGATATTTTTTATTTTGAATAGTAATAATGTTCATAGTCTCATTTTTCTTGCTAACGTAAATCCATAAACATTCTTTACTCCCGCTTTTCTTAAAACTTTCGCACACTCCTTCATCGTCGCTCCGGTAGTATAGACGTCGTCGACGAGCAGCGCGTTTTTAAAATTGAAAATTGTCTCCCTACGGGAGATCCCCCGAAGGGGGAAAAATTGAAAATTCGTTTGGAAAACGTCTTTGACGTTTTCCAAACGCTCTCTCGGCCCCAGTCCCACCTGCGACCGATTGTCCCTCACCTTCTCCAACAGCGATTGCTCGGCAAAGCCGAGCAACTGACCCAGCTTCCTGGCGATCAGTTCAGATTGGTTGAAACCGCGGCGGCGTTCTTTTTTCTTCCACATAGGCACATAAGTTATTATCGTATCATCCGGCAGTTTTAAATCTATTTTTTCAAGAGCTTTTTCAATTAACTCGCCTATTATATGATAGCGACCGTCAAATTTAATTTTATGAATCAATTTTTCCATCAGCCCATCATATTCCCAAACGCTCGTTAATCCGGGTATGGTATTCTCTATTTCGCTCAAAAACACCTCGCAGCCCTTACATATATATAAGCCCTCCTTGCCGCACCCAAAGCAGAACTTCGGAAACAAAATATCCAGCAGCCAATCCTTAGTTTTATTCAACATCTCAAACATATAAAGTTATTATACCCACTCCTCTTATAATTTTCAATTATCGCGGTTCCCCTTTTTCACTTTTCGCCCTTTCGACGATCCGCTTCAGCTCTTCGTCAAAATCTTTCTCTTCATCCCTCCTTTGCTCCATCTGCCTTCCCAGCCAGCGATCATAGGGCGACAACACGTCTTCTTTTGTAATACTATTTTCTAAAGATTTTACCAGCTGCCGCAAAAGGTAATCTGTTTTATTAATTAGCTCCATCATCATTTGAAGAGTTAGGTCAGCACCTTTAAGGGATTTTAAGGGAGAATAAAGGATATTAAGGGAAACATTTAAGGGGCTATTTCCCTTAATCTCCTCTAATTTTCCTTTAAATTCCCTTAGGTCTATGCCGATATCTGCCAAAAAAGAACCGGGGCGGGAAACCAAAAACCCATCCTGATGGACTTGCCTAAAAAGTCCCTTAACCTCTTCTAAGCTTCCTTGACTGAAACCGATAAAATCTAAGTATTCTCTGGTGGTGGGCCTTTTAAATCCCTCCTCAATATTGGAGATGACCGATCTTCCGGCGTCATCAAGTTGAGTTTTGGTGCGATACTCCGAGCGAGGCAGGCCTTCAGTGAATTTCCGAATGAGAAACCTTAACAACACGGCGTTGGTCCATGGCGCTAAGTATTTATAGCCTTCGGGATGGCTCCATTTCCTAGTTGGATAAGATGATCTCATAAAGGATGTTAAGGGATATTAGAGGTTATTTAAACCTTTTCTCCGCTCCTTACTCTTGACGGCCAGCGCTGGCTTGCTATAATTAAAATATCATGATGAGAGGACTACCAAAGGGTTTCGTCCCGCGGGAATGCCTCTCTTTTATTTTGTCAATTTTCCTTTGAATAACTGGATGTTAACGATAAAATTACTGAATTTTTTGAGTAAAGACGAAAAACGATTGTTTGGCACAATTATTTTACCTAGTTTGTTTTGTTTAATCAAATACTCAATTAAACAATAAAAATCGCCGTCACCGGAAACAATAACGGCTTTTTCGTAATTGGGATATTCAATCATCGCGCGCAAAACCAATTCTGCGTCAACATTACCCTTAACTTTCGCCTTTCCGTCTTTTTTTATTTCTAAGGTCGGCTTGAAAATACAAATATAACCTGCCTTTTGTAATTCGGTATAGAGCATCTGGTTCTCCGGAACGAAACCGATAAATAAATACGCTTTTCCAATAAGGTATTTGTCTTTTAGAAATCGTCTGAATCTAACAAAATCCAAAATCCACCCCTGACTTCTAACGCCGAGATTTAAATTCTGGCTGTCTATAAAAGCGTAATTGTTTGTAAATTGTGCCATTGAAAATTATCTAAAACGGGCGGAGAGGCCGCCGTTGTAGTCCTGCAATATTTGAGCGGGGGTGCGGGCGTAGTTGTAAATCCGGACGTCGTCTATCAGGCCGTTGAAAAATCTGGAGGCAGCTCCCGCGCCTTTCTCCGCGCCAATTCCCATAATCCAATTGTTAGTTGAAATACTCCCGCTGTCAGCAACAGCTTTGTCCAAAACGCCATTCAAATATAATTTCACGCTACTCCCATCATACGTCCAAAAAACATAATTCCATTTATTTAAAGTAAGAGCCGTATTCATGGCGTGATAACCTTGATTGGCGGTTCCGTCTAAATACGCCTGGACTTGCCCGCTCGTATTAACGCTCATATAATAAGCCGCCGACTTCGTGATAATAGTCGCGGCATCTGACGAAGGAAAAGAACGGGGATAAACCCAAGCCCCCAAACTCATAGAGCCTGAAATATCTAAAATTGAACCGGTTGTGTCTGTTATGTTGACATAATCATCCACCCCGTCGAAATTCAGGGCCGAGCCTCCGCCAGCTGGCGGATTGCCGGCCACCCAGGCCGAGCTGGTGGCCGTGTTGCCTGCGGGAGCGAGCTGGAGTGTGCCGTCGTTGTTGTTATCTGTTGAGTCATAAGCCGTCCTGCCTTCGCCTTCGTTGAAGGACCATTGCGCCACCGGGCCGCCGCGGTTGTAGTGGTAGCGGATTTCTTCAGCTGACAAGGCCCGGTTGTAAACGCGGACTTCGTCAATCAGGCCGTTAAAGTATTGTCCGCTAGCGCTACCAAATCTCCCGATTGTAGTATTTCCCCTTTCATTATCTTGAGGGATTTGCAAGACAGTTGAATTTCCTATATTCGCATCTGCTATTCCATTCCTATAAAGCGTGATGGTGCCAGTAGTGCTAGTTCTAACCACGACAATGTGTTGCCAAGCATTCACTGTAATAGGTTGACTTGTGCCAGTCATAGTTAGAGAATTTGTATCCGATTGATAAAAGTTGAGGTAGCCAGTATTGGTTGTTCTGAATAAATATTGCGCCTTATCGCCAGCGGCATCAATATTGCCCGCAATAGAACCGGTTACAGCCACTGAATATGGGTATATCCAAGCTTCAATGGTTAAAGCATTTTGCAAATCAAAAGAAGAATTTCCTCCCGCATCCACATAATCATTCGTGCCGTCGAAAGTGAGACAGCCGCCGATTTTGCAGGTGGTGGTGGAGCCGCCCCACGAAGGTCCGGAGAGAATGCCGATATTGTTGTTATCCGAGGTATCGTAAGCTACCGTGCCGGAGCCCTCGTCCATATTCCAGTAGCCGACCAGGCCGTTGGTCATACAAGAACCGGGATCGCGGTTGCAGTCGGTCTGGGGGCCGAAAAGAGCGGCAAACCCGGCATTGTAATCCAACCGGATTTCCTCCGGCGTCCGGGCGTAGTTGTAAATCCGCGCGTCGTCAATCAGCCCGTTGAAAAAGTAAAGACTATCTGTGCCTATCGTTAACGCGTTCACAGCTTCCGAACTTAGCGCGCCCGAAGCCGAAGTTTGAGTCGAATAAGACGCTTCCACACCGTTGATATAGAAACGCGCTTTTCTGTCTCCCGAATCGTTATAAGTCATAACTACATGCGTCCAAACGCCGGGAATTATAGTATTTGTCGTAACAGTCGAAGCGGCAACGGTAGCGGCGGTTATATCTGTCTGTAATGTCCCGTTTGCATTAATCTTAATTCTTTTCCAATTCTTATCTAATAATTTTTGCACTGAACCCTGCGAATTCTGTTTTATCCATAAGTTATAAGTAAATGCAGTCAGGTCGTTTATACTTGATGCGGCTGGAATATTCACATAATCATCCACGCCGTCGAAGGAGAGGGCCGAGCCGTATTTGCCGGAGACCCAAGCAGAGGAAGTGGCGGTATTGCCGGAGGGAGCGAGATTCAGGGTGCCATCATTGTTGTTGTCCGTAGAATCATACGCTGTCCTGCCTTCGCCTTCGTTGAAGGACCACTGCGCCACCGGGCCGCCTTTGTTGTAGTGATAACGGACTTCTTCGGCCGACAGCGCGCGGTTGTAAGTACGGGGCTCGTCATAAATTCCCTTAAAAAATCTTGCTGCGGTGCCGGACGAGCCAAGGTTAAATTGAAATGTATCAATACTCTCGGTTGTGCCAATATTTGTATTACTATTATCTAAAACCCCGTTGATGTAAATTTTCATTCCCGAACTATCAAAAGTAGTAACTATATGATACCAAGTATTTACGCTTAAATTAGCAACCGAATTTAAGTTTATACCGCCAGACACAAAACCTAAATGAAATTGTATTTGTCCTCCTGTAGAATTAACATAAAGACCTGAGTCGGCAACACCGTTTTTTGACCAAATCTCTCTGCTCGCTATAAACTCACCGGGATTAAGCCACAATTCAACCGTTCCCTTGGTCCAGCCATATAAGATATTTGTTTGAGTATTATCCATCGGGATTCTATCGTTTGATCCGTCAAAACTTAGGGCTCCCCCGACTTTGCCTTTTGTCCAAGCCGGGCCGTCCAAGGTGCCGTGGCTAGCGTAGCTGGAACTGTCGTATGCAACAGTGCCGTTTCCTTCGTCCATGGGCCAGTAGCCGACCAGGCCCTGCGTCATGCATGAACCCGGATCCCGCTTGCAATCAGCCGTGCTTGGCCCGAACTTGGCGGCAAACCCGGCGTTGTAATCCAACCTGATTTCCTCGGCCGTGCGGACGTAGTTGTAAATCCGCGCGTCGTCCAGCAGGCCGTTGAAGGAAAGTTGTACCGTACCATTGTAAAATCTTGCTCCAATTCTCAATGGGACAGCGGTATTAGACATACCAGTATATGTTCCGGAATTATTATCGTCATTATTTGATTTTGCCCCGTCTAAATAAATTTTTATGCCGTTGCTAGTTTCAGATCCGTCGTAAGTAAAAGTAACATAAACCCATTTATTTAGGTAATCAACCGATGTAAACGGTACGGTTTTTCCTATAGTCGCGCTCTCATCTGACAAATATAAACTAACCCCAATTTTACTCGCTGAATATATAAGAAGCCACTCTGTTGGATTGCCAGTGCCGCCACTATACTTTGACACTATACTATGCGCACTGCCAAAATCACCTAATTTTATCCATATTCCAACACTAAACGGCTTATCGATCCCAGAGCCATCTGTAAAACTAAAAATATTATTATCAGCCACGCTTACATAATCGTCCACGCCGTCGAAGGAGAGAGCCGAGCCTCCGCCAGCTGGCGGATTGCCCGCGACCCAGGCGGAGCTGGTGGCGGAGCCGGCGAGGACGAGAGTGCCGTCGTTGTTGTTGTCTGTTGAGTCATACGCCGTCCGGCCTTCGCCTTCGTCAAACTTCCACTGGCCGACAGGGCCTCCGCGGTTGTAGTGGTAGCGGACTTCTTCGGCAGACAAGGCGCGGTTGTAGACGCGCACTTCGTCAATCAGGCCATTAAAATAATCTCCGCCGTAACTTATCTCGCCGATAGTGAAGGATTGAACTACTGTTCCGACGGATGCTTGAGTGGGGCTCCCAACAGTGTCGTCAGCTCCATTAAGGTATACCTTTATATTATTGCCGTCCCACTTAGCTGCTACATTGTACCAAACCCCGGCAGTTAATGCGGTATTTCCGGTGGTGCCTCCCCAAGCCGCCCCTGTGGCGCCAAGAACAAAACTTATTTTGTTGTTAGAGTCTATGCGGAGAGAATATCCTATGCCGGCTGCCGATATTTTTGACGCAATCTCCTGGTAAGCGCCAATCGCATTCAATTTTATCCACCCCTCAATCGTAATCGCGTTTGTAATGTCCAAACTCGCCGCATTCCCCGCGTCCACATAATCGTTCGTGCCGTCGAAGGAGAGGCAACCGCCGATTTTGCAGGTGGTGGTGGAGCCGCCCCAGGAAGGTCCGGAGAGAATGCCGATATTGTTGTTATCCGAGGTATCGTAAGCTGCCGTGCCTGAACCCTCGTCCATGGGCCAGTAGCCGACGAGGCCGCGGGTCAGGGTGTCGGAGGGAACATTATTAGAAGTGAACCAGCCATTCAGGGCGGCAACAGAGCCGACGGTAGCCAAAACTACCCCAACAGCTATGCCTGCGGTCAAAAAAACCACCTTCTTGCCTTTTCCATTTTTTATTTTAGCTCTACGCTTCATTAATTTTTAAGTTTCAATTTTTAATTTAGAAACAATTTTTAAATTTTAATGTTTAAATATTTTAAAATTAGATATTAGATCTTGTTTAAAAGTTCTAAGTTCTAAATTTATAATAATTAAACTAACCTTTTAATTTACCGATGATTGAAGAAAAAATCTTAATTAGTTCCAAAGATTCCTGTAATAAAGGCTCCATTCTTTTTTGAAATTCGTCATTCGCTTCAATTACAAGCTGCAGCCAATAGTGAGTTTCTTTTGCCTCTTTCAAGGAAATCCTTATCTTATTATTGAAATCTTTTTTACTGGCAGCGCCGTTTGCCTCCCGATAATTGGCTCCGATCGAGGAGCCGGCTCTTACTAATTGCTTGACCAATTCAAAATTAACCGTATTTTTAGACAAGGTTCTGCATAAGCCGATAATTTTCTTAGCAAATATTAATGTTCTTTCTTCTAAATCATATCTCATAATAAGTTTTAATGTTTAAATATTTAAAAATTAGAAATTAGATCTTGTTTAAAAATTGTAAATTATAAATTAAAAATTAGTAATTACGGTGTTGTTGTCGCCATCGCGACAATCTCCCAACTATATATAGAAGGCGTCGGTTCTGCTTCGCCAGTGGGTTCTATCGCCTGAACGCTGAATTGATGATTGCCGACCGATAATTCGGCGTAAGTTTTCGGCGAATCGCACCCTGCCCACATACTGCCATCTTCCAGTTGGCAGGAAAAAACGGAATTTATTTTGGTGGAGTGGAAAGTGAATGTCGCTTCGGTGGAAGTGGTTATCAATTCAGGCCCCGAATCAATAACGCTGTCGGGGAGATCGGGAATGATAACCGGCTCGGTGGTCGTAGAGACCGAGTCTCCCGCGGTACTCGTTGAGGCTTCGCCTCCCGCTGTACTCGTTGAGGCTTCGCCTCCCGCTGGAGGCGAAGCCTCTGTGCCGAACACTCTCATAAAGTCGGTTTCAGTTACGCAGACTGAACCCACGCAAAGTTCCTGGGCTTTTAATTTGCCGACAACCACTGCTCCGGTTTCATCAACCGAGAATAAAGTTTTTTGGCCGGTAGCGGTAAAAGTTGAAACGACCAAGCTTCCTGTCTCATTTTGCGAAACAGTTAAATCGCCGCCTATCTGATCAACGCGCATGAAAGCGAGAATGGTCGTTGAGGCTTCGCCTCCAGCTGGAGGCGAAGCCTCTAGCGCGTACCCTAAAATTTTTCCGGCTCTCGTCGCTTTCATCGCCATGCCCGGAGTGGAAGAAGCCGAAGTTAAAGGATCTCCAACGTTAATCAAACCATTTTCCAAAGAAATCTTCACCGGCACTCTTCCGACTAAAGCCACCGGCTTTGAATTTTCCAAATCATCAGACATTTGCAGAGCCGGCTGGGTGGAAATTACGCCGATTATATTATCCTGATATCCGGCAGAACATTTTTCCACGGTAACGGCGCTTCCCGCGAAACAAACCACATCGCCGGCGCCGATGCTGTTGTCTTCCACTTTATAATTTTCCGCCACGTCGGCAGCAGGAGTATGGGCGCCTCTGTCGTAATAAATATTGCCGCTCACATCAATTGAGAAAACCGTATTTTCATCGCTGGCATAATCCGTAATGGCTTTGAAAAGCATGCCCGTGCCGTTAGTATTAGTGGCGTTGGTTTCGCTGTTGATAATAAAGGCTATGCTAGTGGAAGCTGTCCATGCCTGGGTGAGCATAAACGAAGAGCTGGCGTTGGTTAACTCCGCAATAATATTTCCTCCGCCGCCGACGGTCAAAGTTAAATTTTCATTATGATTGGAATCGCCGCCGATGATTCGCAAAGGCCCTTCGGAAGTAATCTGCGAAAGCCCGGTACTCATGAATTGCAAATCATTATTCATGCCGACATCGCCGCCAACATCTACGGCCAAGGGCTGGTTAATTTGCACGATGGCGGTATCTACTTTTAATCCGGGCTTGCCGGTAGAGCCGTCGGCTCGGCCGATTTCCAC
>Ga0209541_10010916_pt1 | contig 14343 bp, 13 predicted proteins | sample RifCSPlowO2_01_FD_184027 | JGI IMG/M metagenome (GOLD analysis project Ga0209541, IMG submission 184027) | Groundwater microbial communities from Rifle, Colorado - Rifle CSP2_plank lowO2_0.1 (SPAdes) (version 2) | ecosystem: Environmental > Aquatic > Deep subsurface > Groundwater | place... | reverse complement strand
TGACTTGCGTGTTGGGGTTTGCACTTTTAATCGCGGGGAGGAGGAAAAATGATTACCCCGCCCAAAGGAGACAACGTGGACAAAAAACGCAGACGGCGCTGGATCATCATCCTGGCGCTGGCCGTAGGCCTCGGGATCCCCATCGCGGGGGTACTAATCCTTCTCGGCTACTTCTTGTGGGAGTACTACCACCCCTAGCCGAGACTACTCCCGAACCTGGGCTCAAGCTCAGGTTCGGGTACTGCACTTCATTCATCAGCGCTCAAAGGAGGGCGTACCGATGAGAATCAAATATCCACGCGCAGGATGGCCCCTGGCTTTGGCCGCTCTCATCTTCCTGGCCACCGCCCTCTACGGCCTCGCCGGAGTCGCCGGCGCGCCATATCTGTGGCGCTTCGGAGGTGAACACCTCCTCCTCATCGGCATAGGGCTGATCTCAACCGGAATCTGCGTCCGCCGCTGGTGGAACGGGTTCTGGTTCTAGGTTTGGGGCCGCGCAGGCGGCCCCAAATCAACTCTCCCAGACTTGACTTTTACCCTATAATGTGCTATAAAGGCACCATATTTGGAAGGTAGAAATACGTTCCAAATTCGTACTTTTATATCAGGTGTGAACCGTAACTTATAGCGTAGCGTGCCACCCCTAGACTGCTAGGAGCTGGCGCGTCAGCGTAGTTTTCAGGTTCCATACCACCGGAGAATTACTTGAAATTAGCCACCAGGGACGCCACCTAGAGGGAATCAGCCGATTTTCTCTAAGTGGTGTCCAATGAGTCCAGACACCCTTCAAAATCATCATGGGCTCGGACAATCCCAACTTTCGGGAGGGTGGCTACCCTGCAGGAGCCATCGTCCCCTTTCGCCTTCTTGAAAGGAGGGCAACATGACCCCGCAACGTCAATGCAATGTGTTCTTCATCATCCTACCGCTGGTGCTCACGATCGCCCTGATCATGAGCACGCTCGGGATCGGCCTCCGCAACCCGGTCAAGAGCTTCGTATGGGAATGGCAGTGGCCCTGGTACTGGAGGACCACCTCCAGCGTCCCCGCGGCCGAAGCTGTGGTCGTGCCCAACACGACCAGCGGCGAAGTTCCCGACCCCAAAGGCAACCCCGGCACCGTCGTCACAGCCGGCTGCCCCGACGCCAACGATATCGCCGGGCTCAACAGCTTTATCCTGAAGCTGAAGTACACCCGCACGGCGACACAGGCGCTCATGGCCTGCTACGGCTATGACTACGCCGACCTCACGGGCACCGAAGGCCCCAGCTACTCCACCGGCGATGACAGCCGGAAGATCAGCTGGACCAAGCTGGTGAAGGCCACGGGCAATGCCGCGTTGAACGACGCCCAGATGCACTGGACCGATGCCGTCTGGCAGGAATACGCCGACGGCCAGGGCTACAGCGGATCCTTCGTGATCTCCACTGATCACCCGGTCGCCCTCCAAGCCGCCGGCGGCAACGCCGTCAGTGATGAGCTCTTCGAGCTCTACGGCGGCCCCAAGTCGGTCAAGATGAGCTGGGCCCTCGTGCTGGCACATCGGCTCTATTGGACCACTTGGCCCACGCCCATGATCCCAGAAACGCACAGCGGCCGGCAACTGCCGATTGTGCTCCACACGGCCGGCAAGGCGGTCGCGCCTGAAGGCGACGACGCCGTCGCCGCCCCCCAGGGCAACGACGTGGTTCCCCCAACCCCCGCTCCCCAGGCCGAGGTCCTCAACCTCAACCTGCTCGCGCAGGGCGAGGTCCAGGCCGACGTCGCCATCGCTGGACCGGCGATAATCATCGCCTGGGACCAGTCCGGCACGGGGCCGGCCGACCAATACTGCGTTGTGAATGCTGGCCAAAGCTTCGTGTCCCCCACCACCGGGGGCCACTTCTACAGCTTCTACAGCGAGGCCGCCCTCATCCACGAACTGGATGCCTACTGGACCGACGTCTCGGGCGCCAAGCCCGGGATCGTCCAGGCCTGCCCGGCCGGCACCATCAAGTAATCTCTCCGCACCCACTCTACCGGGGCCCCTCACGGGGCTCCGGTACGATCCCAAGCGCTTATCCCAAAATGAGCCTTTAGGACCGTATGAAACATACAACCAAAACACCACTTATTTCCGTCGTTATTCCCGTTTACAACGGCAATGGTTTCCTCCCCGCTGCTCTTGAGAGCATCCTCGGCCAAACCTACCGGAACTTCGAGGTCATTGCCATCGATGATGGTTCTACTGACAACTCCTACGAGATCCTGAAAAACTACGCAGAGCGAGACTCCCGACTTCGAGTCTTCCGCAATAGCAAAAACCTAAATATCGCCAATACCCTCAACCGGGGCATCAAGCTCGCCAGGGGGCAGTATATTGCCCGCATGGACGCCGACGACATTGCCTTGCCCAAACGGCTGTCCCGCCAGATCAAGTTCATGAAATCCCACCCGGAGGTAGTTATCCTGGGAGGACAAGTCAAAACTATCGATATCAATGGCAAAACCATTGGTCGGAAGCTCTTCCCCAAGACCGACGGGCAGATCCGCGGGGCTCTTTTCACCACGAACCCGATCCAACATCCGACTGCCATCATCAACCGCGCTTTGCTACCAAAGAACTTCGCCTGGTATGACCCCGCTCTTCCCCCGGCCGAAGACTATGATCTTTTCTTCCGTCTGGGCCAGTTCGGTCTCTACCACAATCTTGACCGGTTCGTCCTCAAGTACCGCCAATACTTGGGCTCCGCCACCTTCAAAAATCCGGTAAAAACCTTCGGCGTCACCAGAAAAGTCAGAAAGCTGGCTCGCACAAAATACGGCTATGTTCCAACCACCAGCGCCCTACTTACCCACTACCTCCAGATCGCCGTCGTGGCGGTTATTCCCGACTTTCTTATTTATCCCATCTACGCCCTCGTCCGTGGTATCCGCTCACCGCTCCAACTCTTGGCTGACTACCTTGGCAAGCTCAACTATCTGCCAAACACTACTTCACAGACAGCCGGTAGGCTTTCTGCTTGAAACCATAAACGATCTCCCGAATCACCCCGTCTTTGGAACCCTTTGGTACGAAGCCCATCTCCTCAAAAATTTGTCGCCATTCCTTGTCGCTTCGATTGTTGTGGGGGTGACCGAAAAATTCCAGATTCAGGACTGAGTCCCAAAACCGGATCCAGAATTTGTCCCAACCATTTTCATAAACATCTTCCACGATCACGATCTCTTTTGATACCCTTGCCACCTCAGTCAACAGCTCCCGGTAGTGTGGCACGTGATGTAAGACGGTCACCAATAGTACCTGATCAAATGACTTATTCTGAAACGGCAAGTGTTTGCCATCATAAATAATTTCGGACACCCCTTCGACCTTCAGTTTCGGCACGACATCCACCGGCGTCACCTCAAATCCCTCGTCCAGCAATCGTTTGGTGAACACCCCGCTACCGCACCCCAAGTCCATTATTTTTCCTCCTTTTTTCAAGTAACCGCCAATCAAATTAAAAAGGTACTCGGCCTTTTTTTTATGAAGTCCGGCGACAAAACCAGCGATGAGCTTATTCACAGAGCCAGTATAACAAAACCACGAACACTCACTGTAAAATGGATTTATGGCCAAAGAGATCACCAAACTGAAACATCGTCCCCCATTCAAACACATACTCGCGCTGGTCAAAAATATCATCGGTCTTTGGCCGCAAACTTTTATTCTTGTCATCGTCGCCTTCCTTGCCTTCGCCAATTACCAGCCCAACACCATCCTCACCGGTTGGGACAACCTTCATCCCGAGTTCAACTTCGCTCTCGATATCAAAAGATCTCTTTTTGCCGTTTGGCAGGAATACCGCGGTCTTGGCCTGCTCGGCGGCATGGCTCACGGCTCCGACTTGACTCGCGAATTACTTCTGATGTCTTTTCATTCCCTCGGGGTCCCGACTGCGATGCTTCGCTATCTCTGGGTTTTTATCAGCCTCGCCATTGGCCCCTTGGCTGTCTTTTACTTTCTCAAGGCCATTGTTCTCCGATCCAAATTTGATCCGAAGACGACCAAATTTGCCTCATTTTTGGGCGCCCTGTTCTATCTCCTGAATTTGGCCACCCTCCAGTATTTTTTCACCCCGTTCGAAACCTTTCACTCCTTCTATGCTTTCCTTCCCCTCATCCTTCTTGCTCTGACTCACTATCTTGAAAAGCCTTCGTTAAAAAACTTTCTTTGTTTGACCTTGATACTGATTTTTTCCGGAAGTAGCTTTTATGTTCAAACCCTCTTTGTCGTTCTTCTGTTTTGTGTTTTACCCATCCTCTGGGAATTCGTTCACCACAACAAGTTCCGCAAAAAGTCACTGGTAGTTTCGATTAACAGCCTAGTCACCACGATACTAACTCAAACCTATTGGCTTCTGCCTGTCGCCTTCTTCGCGCTCACGAACGGGGGCGTTACCGGTCAGGCCCACATCAATCTCATTTCTTCTCCCGAGACCTACTATCGGAACCTTGAATTTGCCAACTTGAAAGACATCGCCCTGCTCAAAGGCTATTGGTTTAACTATCTGGACATCAGCACCGGCTATAAGTACGACTATCTTCTGCTCCCCTGGCGAAGCCACCTCGCCAGTCCCATCATCCAAACGATCGGCTATCTTTCTTTCGCCTTGGTCTTGACCGGCATCTATTACGCCCTCAAAAAGAAAATCCCCTACGCCAGGGCCTCGCTCGTCATTTTCCTTATTTCCGGTTTCTTCCTCGTTGGCGGCGGCCAGCTGCTGGGCGGGTTTATCCCACTGGTCAGCGAAATTTTCCGGTCGCCGTTTACCAAGTTTAGCGTCTCATTATCTTTGGCTTACTCGGTTTTTTTTGCTATCGGTACCATTTTCCTTCTCGATCTTTTTACCTTCCTTCACAGCGAGCTCACCTACTACTTGACTCTTTTTACCGTTTCACTCGCGCTTATCGTTTTCATGACCCCAGCATTCACCGGCAATCTCATCTCAGGTTCAATGAGAATAAGTTTTCCCGACGAATATCAGGAGCTTTTTCTCTTTATGCAAAGCCAAGACCACAATACCCGGGTGGCCAATTTTCCCCAGTACACCTTCTGGGGCTGGAACTACTACGACTGGGGCTATCGTGGTTCCGGTTTCCTCTGGTTCGGTCTACCCCAGACCCTGCTTGATCGGGCTTTCGACGTCTGGGATCCAAACAGTGAAAAATATTACGAAAAGATCAGTGCCGCTCTCTATAATGAAAACCAAAAAGAGTTCGAGAATGACCTTGACCGGTTCTCAATAAATTGGCTCATCATCGACCGGAATGTTATTGCCCCGAGCCCCGATATTGACCTCGGGCTAACCAAACTTCAAAAGCTTCTTGACGCAAACAAGGCAATCACTCTGGAAAAAGTCTTTGGCGATTCCGTTTTTCTCTATAAGACCAACCTCTACCAACGCGTCAATAACTTTATCTCTGTTTCATCGCCATCTCCCGAAACCAGACCCTTCGAGAGTATTTCCCTACGTCCCACAAAATCAAATGAAACAAACGGTCAACAGGTCACCCTGATGGCCCCACTGACAACAAAACCCAAAAGGCTAACTTTTCCATCCTTCAGCCAGACCGAGTCTCTTCTTCCGGTGGAACTCGCATACCGTAAAACCGCCACCGGCTTGGAGTTGAAGTTCTCTCCCATCTTGCCTGAAATCCACGTAGGCGATCAGCAAGTCAACCTGCCCAGCCAACCAAATACTGTTGAATTTAATCTAACCGAGTTCCGTTCCGGTCTGATCATCGGCATCAACGATCAATACTTCGAGATCCAGCTACCCGACGAACTTGCGGTCCAAAATACTTTTTTCCCGCTCGCAAACACATATCTCCCCACCAACAAAAACATCAACCTCACCCTCTACTCAAGCACCCCGACTTTCCGGCGGGATCTGACCGGCTCTTTCTCGGCGGCAAATCCATATCAGTGTTATACCGATAAACCCAACCGAAAAATAGAAAAAATATTAGAGCAGGGCACCATCTCCCTGATCGGTATTGACATGGTCGGCTGTCTCTCGGCCACCATACCAAACGCGAGTAGTCTCAACCAACTCATCTCGCTTGAATTCACCTACTGGAGTAGTACAAACACTCCCGCAAACGCCAATATTACTGACAGCTCTCTTGGCGGAGAAAGCAGTCCCCAGGCCCTGGTCGCAAAAGAAAGACCGACTTTTACCAGGATTTACGCCAAACCAAGCTTTCGCCCCCTGCAGGCCAACCTTATTCTTGAAGCCAACGAAACCAAAAATACCGCTGAGATCAATTATCGCGACGCTGTCGTCAGCTACCTACCCCAACTTGGCGAAGGCAACTTCTTCCTGAATTCCATATCTTCACAGGCCTTCGAAAGCGATTCGGACAACCTGATATCCATTTCGATTCCTCTCCTCGACTCCTCCCTCACACAGACCTCGACCCCGGACCACAACCTCTTTTCCGCCCAACCGATCAACTGCGATAACTTCAACCGGGGCAAGTTCGACCGGCAGGTTACCAAAGACGGTTTTCTCTATACCGCCACGGGGGCAAACTCTTGTGACCAGATCAATCTCAAGTACTTCCCCCACAATACCCACTACGCTCTTGTGATTGACTCGGAAAACCTTGCCGGCCTTTTTCCCACCGTCTGTCTCGAAAACTACACCACCAGACGTTGCGACGTTTTCGAACGGCTGGTCGACGGTAAACAAATGATTATTCAGCCCATCAGCAACCCAAACGAGTCTCCCGGATACACCCTTCACCTCTTCAACCAGTCTTTTGGCAACCTCCCCGTCAGGAACCTGATCAAATCGGTTACCGTCGCCCCTATCCCGCTAAACTTCCTAAGAAACATCACCTCCGTCCCCCTGGTCCCTGAGCCGGAAGTTGAAAGCCCCGGACAGATAACCTTGAGACATCCGGCGGAGTTTTTGTACCAAGCTACCATCATCAAGTCCGGTTCCGCCCCTCTCAATCTCTTCCAAACAAACTCACCCTACTGGAAGGCGCTGGTAGTATCTGAGAGTGACCTTGCGCTTCCCACTTGGCTTCTTGTTGCCAAGATCCCCCATCTTTACTTCTTCGCCAAAGACAAGACCGCCATCCTACCCCACAATGACACCAATCTCTGGTACAACTCCTGGGATCTGCCGCCGGGAACCCACCATCTGGTTATCTTTTATCTGCCTCAATACCTGGAGTTCGCCGGCTTCCTCCTGCTCCCATTACCTCTAATTGGATCGCTGATCTATCTACTCTTCCACAAAAAATCCCCACGGTGACGAGTGGAGAGCCTGCCCAACGCTCCACCCGCCACAGCGGGGACTTTCCTGCCCGCCTAAATGCATAGCTTTTGGCGGGTGTCTTATTGACAGGCCATTTCAACAGTGTTATTTTAAAGGGGAATTCGCAGCACCTGTCCTGTTGCGAACTCATAAATAAGAAAAGAGCTTTGCTATTCGAGATAGGCTACGGTAGTAAGGCTCTTTTTGATATTCAGTTGTCAACTAGCGGCTCATCACCACTAGGGTTTGACCCAATCTCGCCATCTTGGCAAACTGGCTGTTCTCTATGTTCCCGAACAAGCTTTTGTTATTGCGTTTGGCAATTTTTTTCTTATTTGAAAAGAGAGCTTGAATCAGGGTTTTCATAAGTTTTTTGGATCTAAAGACAATATATCATTTGTTGTCAAGTTTTTCAACCTATAAAGATTCCATATCCCAGAAAAATGTAATCCCGTAGTAAATAGTCTGTCTTTTTTAAGCCCAAAAACATCCAAAAAGGAACAAGTACGTTGATTGTGGATAACTATTTTATGGGCCGAAAATCACCATTCCTGTACAATCCTAATTGTGAAACCTGCCCGCAATCGCTGAATCGATAGCTTCTGCAGGCGGGTCCTCTACCTTATGGCTAAATCAAACATTCTGTTCATGTGTAACTCCTGTGGCAATGAGTTCGTCAAATGGTCGGGCCAATGCCCCGCCTGCCACGAGTGGAACACCCTGGTCGAGGTCGGCAACTTCACCAAATTGAGCAAAGCGAAATCCCGCTCTGCCCGACCAGCCATCTATTCGGTTACCCCGAGAGAGGCCATCAAAAACGACTCCGGTAAGTCATTCAACACCAACATCGTCGAACTGGATCGAGTGCTTGGTACTGGGCTCACTCCCGGTGGTGTTTACCTTATCGCCGGCCAACCGGGCATCGGCAAGTCCACCCTTCTCACCCAACTTGCCATTACTCTGAATACTCCCCTTCTTTATATTTGCTCTGAGGAAAACGTCGGTCAAGTCGCCACCCGCATCAACCGTCTCACCACCAAAGATACCAGGCATATTAACTTACTGAACACTTCTTCAACAGAAGATATCCTCAAAGCGACAAACTCTCTCAAGCCAGAGCTCGTTATCGTCGACTCCATCCAATCCATCGCCACGGAAGGAAACCCCACCACTGCCGGTTCGCCTTCCCAAATCCGCGATTGTGCCAGCCTGCTGATTCAAACCGCCAAAGAAAGCAACATCCCCATGATCATCGTCGGCCATGTCACCAAAGAAGGGACGATCGCCGGCCCGAAACTGCTCGAACACATGGTCGATACTGTTCTGGACTTGACCGGCGACCGCCAGCACGAACTCCGCTTGCTCCGGGGCATCAAGAACCGCTTTGGCCCCACCGACGAAACCGGTATCTTCCGGATGACCAACGGCGGGCTCGAGGAAATCGCCGATCCAAGCAAATTTCTTCTCGAAGGACGCCTCAAAAGCACGCCGGGTTCTGTCCTTGCCCTCGTTATGGAAGGCACCCGCCCGATGACCGCCGAGATTCAGGCCCTGGTGGTCGAGAGTGCCATTCCCGTTCCCCGGCGGATCGCCAAAGGCATAAACACGAACCGCCTTCAGCTCATCTGCGCCATTCTCACCAAACACCTCAAGCTCCCCTTGGGCACAAAGGATGTTTTCGTCAATATTACCGGCGGCCTGACCGTGAATGAGCCGGGTGTTGATCTGGCTATCGCCCTGGCCATCATCAGCTCGGTGAAAGACAAGGCCTTGCCTGATAGTTCCATCTGCTTCGGCGAGCTTGGTTTACTCGGAGAGATCCGCTCGGTCTCTTTCCAGGAAAAGCGTCTCAAAGAAGCCAAAAAACTTGGCTACAAACATATCTATAATCCCTCCACCCATCCCCACCTCAAAAAGATCATCAAAAATAAATAGTATGGACGAGAAAAAAAGTATTCTGGCCGTTCGAGAAGAAAAAAGACAAACAATTGATGCCTTTTCCAAAGATGAAAGGGAAAGAAAAAAGGAGGCCTGGGGAGTCTATGGGACAGGCTACGAACACTACTCTGACACCTTCGGTCTGGTCCACGAAACCTTACCCGACTTCATCGAATCAGTCCATCGCCGCCACGCTCCTTATGGGTTAGACCTATTAAGCGGAACTCAAACGCTCGCCTCACTGGACATCGGCGGAATCGCCGTTGGTCTGGCTGATGCCCGCAGTCAGGAGCAAAAAGAAAGTGATGAAAACATCCGCTGGCAACTCACTTATGATCTGCTCCACGAACGAAAACTCGCCTGGCGAGCCATCAGAAGGACGATGGTTTTTCATGATATTCCCGCCTTTGATTTGATTACCCAAAGGGGGATCACCGGCTTTGACTTAGTTTCCCCTGACCCGGCCCTCCACTTCTATCACCTCCAGCAAATGTGGTCGGTTCTGGCCGAAGGGGGCATGATCCTGACCCAGATCAGCAGTCAGGACTCAGCCGTTTTAGAAGACCACCGTGTCTATGATTACTGGAGCAGTCTTAAGGGCGTCAAGGCTGTTGCCACCCCCTGGAAGGGTCTTCAGCTTTTCAAACTCGAGGGTGCTCCAAAAACACTGCCTCTGAATTTTACCCCGTCCCTCAGGGAATTAAAGGAATGGAAGCTTGATTACAAAGTCGGCTACCTCAAGACCAAACCTTAGCCTTGATAAGACTTTCTCTGCCTCGCTCTAGGCGACTTCACCTCCATGCGCACCTCGACATCAACCACTCCGGGCATTGAAACTCCCCCAATCCGCAGTTTGTGCAGATTTTCGATAAAGGTCACCCGCGCCATCCGATCTCCGTTACCCAACTTCGGTAGACGTATCGGACGATCGTTTTCGTCCCTCAAAGAATCTTCAAACTCGATCTGAGAAATTAGCATAAACTCCCGCCTGCCATCCTGTTTCTGTTTCGCCTCGATTATCAGCTTCCAGCCCAGGTCTCCTTCCGCCGGCTCACAAAGAATAACCTTCGTACAGCTCCCCCAGATGCGCTTGACAAACTCCTCATCTCCCTTTCGTTCCAGAAATGCCTTGGTCACTTCATTGGTGAGTCCTCTCCGATCAAATTTTACGTCCGCTTCTCCTTCGATCTTCGCCAGCTCGAGATAGTACAAGTCTTCCCAAACTCCTTCCAGCCTATTAAGCGCTGATTCGAAATTTATTTCCCGATCATGAATATCGTCAAAACCATAGGGACATTCCTCACCATAGATTTTCAGCCACATCCCTTTTAGGGTATCTATATTTTCATCGGAAGGATCTCCAGCCAGGTCAGCCGGATGAAAATTCTCCATATACCCTGCAGTTCCTCCCGCCTCAGCGACCTCAGACTCTTCCACTCGAACGATCTTTTCTGGCAGGTCAGGCCCAGCATCGAGGGAATAACCTTCCGGCAAATCGCGCACCGGCCTCATGCCCTCAGTGGCAGGCAAGAATCTCTCTTGTCTCACTAGCGCGCTCTCCCTTTGGCGCTCCTCAGCAACCACATCAACTACCATAACTCCACCTTAGCAAAAATTCCGCATTAAATCTACTTCTCCCCCATCGACTCGAGGTACTTGCGGAACTCCTGGCAAACTTATTCGTCATCATCTTCGTCAAGCATATTTTCGAGGGCTTCATCATATCCTCCCGCACGTCTCCGATATAACACTTCCAACAACTCATCGGGGTCTATGTCCAACTCTTCAGCCACCCTTTCAAGTTCAGCCAACAATACATCGACTCCCTCACTGAAACCTATTCTAAGTTCATCATTCCCCCTTATTATTTGTTTCTCTTGTTCTGTTCTCTTTTCCATAGCTTACTCCTCCTTCATTGACTCAAGGTACTTGCGGAACTCCTCGCGGACCTTCTTCCAGTCACCTTTCGCGTCTTCAATTTCCTTGAAGATCAGCTCGACATCGACCAGAATCTGATTTTCTTTAACAACCATTTTTGTTTTTGACATGATTCTATTTTAACTTCTAATCCTAACGGTATTCTACCGGAACCTCGGTCAGAACTACGCCGAGGCTCATGCGTCGGCTCTTGGAGTCAAGCATCTCGACATAGACATCCACCGATTCACCAACCTTGAACTCTTTCCCTTGAGGTTGTTTTGAAACGTGAATCAAACCATCGATACCCCGATCGAAGTTTACAAAGACACCATAAGGTGCGATGCGAACCGCTTTGCCAACATGTTTGGTGCCCACAGCATACTTGGTCTCGATATCCCTCCATGGGTCTCCAGAAAGTTGCTTGATGGAAAGGTTGAGTTTCCCGGCCTCTTTCTCTATGCCAATGACCATCACTTCGACTTCCTGTCCCACCTTGAACATGGTGTTCGGATCATCGACTTTCTCCCAGGAGATCTCACTGATGTGAACCAGGCCTTCGACCTTGGCGACCTCACCCTTACCCTTCACTGGGACATTGACAGTCACAAAGACACCGAAAGGCATGATTCCGGAAACGGTACCGACCAACTTGGTACCCGCGACGATGTCCGCCAATGCTTCGTCTTTCTTCGCCAGTCCCTCCGCGTCAGAAACGAGTTTCTCCGAAAAGATCAAGCGGTTCTGAGCTTTATCGACCTCGATTACTTTGACCCTGAAGGTCTTGCCCAAAAGTTCGTCCATGTTGCCCAGAAACTTCTCGCCAAATTGGGAGGCGGGAACAAAACCGCGGATTTCCCCGATCTTGACCACCATACCACCTTTATTGACTTCCAGTCCGGTGACATCGACTTCACGATCTTCGTCCATCCATTTCTTGAAAACGGACCAACGGCCCTCCTCGACTGCCTTGCGCAGGGAGAGAAGAATTTGACCCTGGTCATTCTCGGGATGTTTGACGAAAACTGAGATCTTATCGCCCACCTTGAGGGTTTCAATGATGTCAACCGCCTCTTTGGCCTCAGCATCGGCGACGACACCTTCGGTCTTGGCGCCGATGTCAACGAGCACCATCTTCTTACTGACGAAGCTGACCGTACCCTCCAGCTGTTGACCGCGCTTGGGAGTTACCAAGGTCGTTCCCGCTTGAGCCATCAGTTTATCCATCAGGGATTCGCCTTTAGCGGCGGGTGTCTTTTTAACCTCCTTGACGATCTTGGGAGCTTCTTGCTCCACAACCACGGGGACGGCTTTTTTAGCCTTGACCTTCTTTGAAATTACCTTTATAGAAACCTTGACGGCCTCTGCCTTAACTGCTTTTTTTGTAGCCATTAAACATAAATCTCCTTTCCTGCCTATTCAGGCAAACGCTATTTTAGCATACCTGCCGGCAGGCAGGACTAGGGCTCAGAACCATAATGTTTGGCCGGTGAAAAAACCAAAGCTTGACCACAAAAAAACCTCCGTTGCTGGAGGTCTCTTTGTTTGCCCGGCGATGATCTACTTTTCCGGCAAAATGGAGCCGAGCTTTTCCTGACGAACAGGCTTGGACGCCTCCATGTACCAATTCCAAGCTTGTCCGGGAACTATACTCCCTGGAGCTCCAGGCCGGATTTTAACCTTTTCAAACCCTAACTCTTTACACTTTTGTGCCTGGATCGCCGTTAGAATCGGTATTGAAAGAAACTCGTCCCAGGTATAAATGACTCGTCCTCCAGGCTTCAATGCCCTAAGGGCCTCGCGCACATTATCATCCCCACCAGTAAAATTACTTGCGATAATGGTATCAAAAGTATTGTCGCCAAAGGGTAGTTTGGTGGCGTCTGCAGTTGAGTGAACGATCCGATCGCTCCTGGATTTTTTTTCGAAAAAACCGTCAATCCAGTAACATATCTTTTTTGCCCGGCCCTGAATATTGTTATTAATGTCAACAGTAGCGAAAAGTCCATCCCTACCGACCTTATCAGCATAGAGTTTATACAAGGGATAACCCGCTCCGATCTCCAACACTTTCTGCCCCCTCTTAATCTTGGCTACATTACCTATCAACCAGTGATGTAATGGTCTAAGCATGACCATTAAACTTCCAATTGGCCAACCCATTTCATTCCAAAAATCAAACGATTTTTCCAAAGACGGTAGATTGGTCATGGTTCTCTCTACTACGGGCTCCATGACCATAACTATACAACCAATGGCCACAAAAAATCCCACCTTATGGGTGGGAACTTTTGTTTGCCCGGCGATGATCTACTTTCGCACGACCTTGCGGTGGCACTAGCATCGACGCTGACTCGTTTCACTTCTGAGTTCGGAATGGGATCAGGTGGGGCCAAGTCGCTCTGATCACCGGACAGAGAAAGGACCGAATCATCAGTCTTTTTTCTGTCGTGATCAAAATATGTTAATTTGCTTTACTCCCTGAATAGTGAATAGAAATGTATCACAATATTATAAATTGCATCGGAAAAATTTGATTTATTCTTCGATCATTAGTGCGAGTAGGCTAAACATCTTGCAATGCTTACACCTCTCGTCTATTAACGTGGTAGTCTTCCACGGATCTTTCGGTCGCCTTGCGGCGACCATGGGTTTCTCATCTTAGGAAGAGCTTCCCGCTTAGATGCATTCAGCGGTTATCTCATACCAATGTAGGCAACAACTGAATCACTAGGGATTGGCTCACCTTGGTCCTCTCGTACTGAAGGCAAACTCCCTCAAAAACCCCACGCTGACAGCGGATAGAGACCAACCTGTCTCACGACGGTTTGAACCCAGCTCATGTAGCACTTTAATGGGCGAACAGACCAACCCTTGGGACCTTCTCCAGCCCCAGGATGTGCTGAGCCGACCTAAAAATTCCATCTATTACTAGTTGGTATGGACTATATCTTTCGTGCAAAGGATTTTATTATTTCACTCACCCTTTTTACTTATTGGCGTGTTATCCGCAACTTTCGTCGGGATCTCTCCCTTTCGGGATCAGTCTCTACGGGGTTTCGGACAATATATTTCTATGAAGTCCTCACTTCCCTCGGTATTCCCCAATGATGTTCATCTATTGGTAGTTCACCGATATAAGCCAAATTTATTTCCTCGACATTCGTTCTAGGTTCATCGAGGTAGCGAACCG
>Ga0209541_10010914_pt1 | contig 14345 bp, 23 predicted proteins | sample RifCSPlowO2_01_FD_184027 | JGI IMG/M metagenome (GOLD analysis project Ga0209541, IMG submission 184027) | Groundwater microbial communities from Rifle, Colorado - Rifle CSP2_plank lowO2_0.1 (SPAdes) (version 2) | ecosystem: Environmental > Aquatic > Deep subsurface > Groundwater | place... | reverse complement strand
TGAATTCCTAAAATCCGTGGACATCACGTTCAGACTTGACCCGGTGACGAAAAGACCGAGGGCGAACAAGCCGGGCTCTGTTAAAGATAGAGAGCAGAAAGACAGAGGAGCGTATTATGAGTAATCAATTCGCGTCGCATTTTTATAACCCGCGCACCGAAAACCACTTACCACGGTTGGAAGATAAATCCCCTTCGCAACGCCTCTCACGAAGACGCACAGCTGTGCGTCAAGTTGGTCGTGGCGGGTAGTTTATACGGAGCGTGCCGCCTTCTACAGGATATTTCATATATATGGTGACGCAGAAAAGTTTTTAATCGACGACAAAACTACTTCAGTACCTTGGTTTCTTTTATGAAGGCTTCGGCGTTCTTCTCAAGTTCGCCGAGGGCGATGCCCAGAAGCTGAGCGACGGACAGGCCGGATGCCGTTTCCACTTTGAATACGAATGAGTTTTCAATAGGTGTGAGTTTTTCGGCACTTTCTACGCACTTCACGCATTCGGCGCAGCGGTCTTCCGGCGCCATCACGACGGTGCCACTTTTTTTCTCGAGAGTGTGCGCGTCGCAGGATTTCGGGTTTTTCACCACGACAGGATTCTGGTAACCAGCTACGGCTCCTTGGTGGCGCATATTGTCCCTGCCGAAGCCCAGATGTGCCGTTGCCTCTAACTTTATCCGTTGATTGTCCAGCAACTCCGTTATCGGGATGTCTCCGTCAGAAGCTTTCACGCTTTCTTCGGTGCTTTTCATGTCGCCGGCTTTGACGGTAGCCGGGCCTTCCCGGTCAAGAACGAATGTCACTTGGCAGCGCGAGCAGCCTTCGCCTTTGCACCTGCATTCACTCTGCAACGTAAACAAAGAGGGGTCAAACGTTAACGGTATGAGCCCGAGCCTGTGCGCAACGGCTTCGTCAAAAAGCCCGGAATTGTTGGCTTGGACGTAGACATCAGTGATGGCAAGAATAGGAACGCCGCTTATAAGCGTTCGGCGCAGCGCGTTCGCGATGCCTCTGTCTGCGTCAGAAAGGATGAATTTCATTTTTCCCGGGGATTTTTCCAGAATCTTGACGTCCATATGAATCTCCATATCCTCTTTTTGCTGTACCAAACTGACGCACTTTGTGCGTCTAACATCTTTCAAGTCGATGCCATATTACTTTTACTTTTATTAAGGGAAAATCTTTTAAAGCACGCGTGGCTTACACACGCCTTCCGCGCCGTCCGCCCTTCTTTCGCATGCTGTCGTGTGGCATCGGGGTAACGTCCTCGATGGACGAAATCCTGAATCCGCTTCGCGCCAATGCACGAATAGCCGGCTGGGCTCCTTGACCGGGAATGTGGGCCTTGTTGCCGCCGGGGGCGCGTATCTTGATATGCAGGTGTGTTATCCCGTGGGCTTTCGCTTTTTCTACTACTTTACGCACGGCTTTCATGGCAGTGAACGGCTTGCCTTTGTTCATGTCCCTGTCAGACACCTGCCCGCCTGACGAAATGCCTATCGTTTCGGCACCGGTTATGTCGGTTATGTGGATTATAGTGTTGTTTGCGGATGAATATATGTTGGCTATACCCGCTTTCTGTTTCATTGCTGCGCACCTTTCGCTTCCGTGGGTGTTGCGTCTATCGTCGGAGAATCAACCTTTATCAGCCCGTCCTCGCTGCTTCTCACTATGTAGCTGGGCCAGGATAGCCTGCGGCCGGAAATCATGACGTGTCCGTGCAAGATAAGCTGGCGGGAGTGCTTCATAGAATTCGCCATGCCTTTCTTGAATACAACGGACTGGAGGCGGCGGTCCATGAGCTGCTCTAACGAAACACTGAGAATCTCGTCCAGGCTTTTCACTTCAACGCCAAGCGTCGCAAGCTTGTCGATAAGCTCGCGCTCTTTTGTTGCGTTGGCGGACGCCTGCAGTGTCCTTGCCCTGCGCCTGAAATTCCTAAGTATGCTTTCCGCGCGGCGTATCTCCTTCTTTCTTCTCAATCCGTAAAAAGATAAAAGTTTCTTTTCCCTGTCGATTCGCTCTTTGTCGTAAGGCTTTGTCGGGCTTTCGAACTTTTTCTTCTGCTTTTTTGGGTGTCCCATGAATCATCACTTTTTCTTGACAGCGGGCGCGGCGGGCTTGGGCGCGGTCTTTGAAGTCTTCGCGTCCTTAAGCGCTTTCTTGCTGACGCCGACTGTCTTCTGAGTCCTGAAGGTGCTACGGGTGCGCTGGCCGCGGACAGGCTGCCCCATTTCATGCCTCACGCCTTTGTAGGAGCGTATCCTCTTCATGAGGTTTATGTCTTCTTTCTGCGTGAAATCCAGTGGGACGCGGGTAAGATGAGTATCCGTGCCGGTGTCCATGTCTTTCTGGCGATTGAGTAGAAAGGGCGGAAAATCGTGAGCGACTATAACGTCCTGCAGGGATTTGAGCTCCACAGGGCTCAGCTCGCCGAGTTTCTTTGACTCAGGCACGCCCGCCTTCTGGCAGGAGATGCGCGAGAAAACGAACCCTATACCCTTTATCTTGCGTATGGCGCGGGCAGTCTGGAGAGAGCCGTCCAAGTCTGTGTCAAGAAACCTTACGATTCTCCTTCCGGGTTCTTTCGCGTCTGTCATCTCTTATCACTACCAACTTTCTGGTTATTCGCCCACTTGAAATCTCGTGGGTCGCGGTTCAGCTTGAGCATATTCTTCTCACATTTTGTGGAATCAAACGGCAGGAGCTTTCCGTTCTTGTCCACCACCATTATGCCTGTGCCGTCTTCTACAGTCCTGGAACAGAAAGCGCACTTCATGTTCACTTCCTCCCGTAAGACTCGGATGAGTCCATTTCCGTTTCCCTGAGCATGAGTATGTCTCCGACAGTGACAGGGCCCATTACATTCCGCGTAAGGACCTTGCCCTTGTCATGCCCATCATTTATCATACACTTGACGACGGTGACGCCCTTGGCCCCGGATCTCTTTATTATGCCTATCACTTCAGCCGGAGCGGAGTCGTCTACCATTGCAATCACAGTGATTCAATCTTTGCACGGGCCTCACCCGCTTCCACTATTGCGATAGAAGCAGTAGGCACCTGTAATCCCGCGGCCCTTCCGAGTTCGGACTTGCTGGGAACTTTGACAAGCTTTATCTTTTTTTCGTCGCAAAGCGGTTGCAGATGCATAATTATCTCAGCAGGAGATGTGTCTTCGGCGAGCACGACGAGCTTGGCTATGCCACGTTCCACGGCCTTTGTCGTTTCGTTGACGCCTTTCCGTATCTTGCCCGTTTCGCGGGACGCTTCCACAATTTCAAGAATCTCTTCAGTCTTGGTCATTGGTATTGCACCTCGTCTCCTATTTAAGAAGACAAACCTTTTAAGCTTTGTCCGTAACATACAGTTATGAAAAACAGCAAATTCGTGAAAGTCAAATGCGGAAAATGCAAGAACGAGCAGATAACATACACAAAGGCTTCAATGAACGTGAAATGCCTGGTGTGCGGTGAAGTTCTTGCCAAGCCTGCGGGCGGCGAGGCGAGAATGCTCGTCCAGTCAGAGGAACTCTAAATGGCAAAGAAGAGAGGCTTCCCGATGCAGGGCGAGCTTGTTATTTGCGTCGTTAAGCATGTGAATCCGAATTCGGCCGAGCTGCTTCTGGAGGAATATGACAAAGAAGGGATGATTCATATTTCCGAAATAGTTTCGGGGTGGGTCAACAGCATAAAGGACCATATAAAGGCAGGGCAGAAAGTGGTCGCCAAGGTTACGAAAGTGAACGAGAGCGACGGCTACATTGCGCTCTCAATCAAGCGCGTCGAGCCACGGCAGGAGAAAGAAAAACTGAAGGAATACAACCTTGACAAGAAAGCGGAGAAGCTTCTGGAAATGGCCGCGAAGCTGAGAAAGAAGACGCTGGATGCGGCCTATGAGGAAGCGGGCTTTGCCATGCAGGAGCATTTCGGCTCGCTTTTCAAGGCGTTCAAGAAGGCGATGACCAGCACGACAGCGCTCACGGACAAAGGCATACCCGAGGGATGGGCGTCCATCATACGGGAAATAGCGGAGAAGAACATAGAACAAAAAGATTTCGAATTCCGCGCGAACGTCACGATGTCCACGCACGAACCAGACGGCATAGCTGCGATAAAAGCCCTGTTGGGCGAGTCAGAAAAAATGGGAATCAGCGTGCATTACATTTCCGCGCCATCGTACATGTTCAAATACAGCACGAAGGACGCCAAAAAGGGCGAGAAATATTTTGCGGATGCCATCGAAAAGATAAAGGCAAGGGCGCGCCCCAATATTGAGTGCAAAGCGGAGATAGTATGATGAAGTGCGCCCTGTGCGGCTATGTCATCGACAAATGCCGGAAGGGGCATTCTGTTTCTTCCGCGCATCCGTTACGCTTCTCTGCGGAAGATAAATATGGTAAATACAGGCGCATGGCAAAGCGAAAAGGCTTTATCGACAGGAATACAGTTAATGTTGCACCAAAGGTCATTGTTTAGGTGTTCGCATTCCTGTTGAAATACTTCGGGGGTGATGTCCGAAGTATTTATTAAGGCAAAGCCAATTATGGACGGTGGATTGAATGGAAACGAGCATAAGAATTCTTAACAAGGTCAAGGCGAAGAATCCCATTCTGGTGGTCGGGATGCCGGGGATAGGAAACGTCGGGCGTGTCGCCGCGGGCTACATGGTTTCCGAGATGAAGATGAAAAAATTTGCCGAGCTTCATTCGTCGCATTTTCCGCATCTTGTGATAATTGACGAAGAGGACGAGGCAAGGATGCTCAGATGCGAATTCTTCCACATGAAGGGGAAGCGGGATATGATAGTCCTTACAGGCGACACGCAGAGCGTCACGCCGGAAGGGCATTATGAGTTTTGCGAGAAAGTGCTGGAGTTTTCCAAAAAGATGGGAGTGAAGGACATAATAACACTTGGCGCGTTTCCGTCAGGTGAGATGAAGGCGGAGCCGCGAGTCGTAGCTGCAGTGAGCGACAAGTTGCTGAAGAAGAAATATTCATTCCTTGACTTTGGCAAGGACCGTCCCGTGGGCACGATAATAGGCGCGGCCGGGCTCATAGCGGGAATGAGCAGAAATTACGGCATGAACACGCTCGTGCTGATGGGGGAGACGTTCGGGATGCCCCTTATGATGGACCCGAAGGCGGCGGATAGTATACTTCACGTTCTCACGAAAATTCTTGGGTTGAAGCTGGACCTTAGCAAACTGGAGAAGACGGTGGCCGATATGGAAGAAAGGCTTAAAAAGACAGAGGAGATACATAAAAAGGTGCTGGAGGATATGCCCAAGTCCAAGGAAGACGTTAGGTATATCGGCTGACGGCAAAGGTGATTATATTGTTTGAATACGAAGGATTTACGCGTTTTGAGGTCACAAGAATAATATCTGCAAGAACATTACAACTGGCGATGGGCGCGCCGCCGCTCGCCAAGCACGCGGCTTCTGTGAGAGAGACGGCGATGAAAGAATTCGCGTCTGGCGTTCTCCCTATAACCGTAAAGAGGCAAATGCCTTCGGCGTGATTTTTATGGCAAGGCAAAAAGAAAAGCTTTCTGTCCCGAGAGACATGTATCTTTCTGCCGGTGTGCATATCGGAATGACAACGAAGACAGCGGACATGAAGCGCTTTATTTACAAGATAAGGCCGTCCGGGCTCGCCGTGCTCAACGTCGGGATGCTGGACAAAAGGCTGGGCATAATTTCCAACATGCTGGCAAAGGCGAACAATATACTCATCGTGGCACGCAAGGAAACGAATAATGAAGCAATTGAGAAGTTTTCCGAAGCGGTGGGCGCGAAAGCCGTGCTTGGCAGGTTCATGCCCGGCACGCTAACGAATCCGAGCTCCACGGAGTTCTTTGAGCCGGATGTAATGATAGTCACTGACCCGCTTGAGGACAAGCAAGCGATAACAGAGGCTTTAAAGATGAGGATGCCGATTGTAGGGCTGGCGGACACGTTCAACGAAACGTCACATATCGACTTCATCCTGCCTTGCAACAACAAAGGCAAGAAATCCCTCGGGCTGGTGCTGTGGATACTTGCCAAGATGATAAAAGAAAAGCGGAACGAAACCTTCAATGTCCCGGCAGAGGACTTCGGGTACGAAAAGGAAGTTATGAGAACGCAGAAAGAAGACGAAGACATGCAAGAAGAGCAGAAGGCGTGATTTTATTATGGCAACGGAAATTCCACAAACAAGGCGTGTTATAGGATTAAACGGATTAGCGCGACATGTCGGGCAGATGGTGACTTTGTTTGGAGTGAGCGGTTACGGCACCGTTTGCGGCGCGCTCTATGTAAACCGTCGCCACGATGGGTCGCCACGATATGCTATAGCTATTGATCCTTTAGGTGAAAGCCGTCTTGTTAGTGTAGAACCCGAGCAGACAATAGGAATAGTTCCAGCGAAGGCAACATCAGACGGGATAAGACACTATAAAATCCGTTATTAAGAATTTTACAACCCGCACCCCGAAAACCACCGAAGTGAACCGACGCACTCCGGTGCGTCATACACTCGCAACTGGATGCACGAAGTGCATCACGAAAAGGAGGCAAGGGCGGATTAGTGCGCTTCGTAACTAAACTGTAAATAAGTAAATCCGAAACCAAGCCTCGTCAAAAGCCGAACCATGCGCGAGAGTCCTTTCCTTCCACTTTCCCAGCGCCCACCACGAACAACTTGACGCACGATGCTGTATGACAGCTTCGCTGTCCAGTTCCTTCGCGTCATACAACATCGTGGCGGGTAGTTTACACGGCATTCGTATCGTCATGCCACGACTTTCTCTAACTTTTTGAACTCCTTGTTTATGCCTAATTCATCAAGATTCTTCTTCCCCCTTTGATGTCCATGAACGATTTTGACAGCAAGAAGTCGCATTTCACAAGTATCTGAACCAGCGGGTTCTCCTCGTTTAGTTTATACAGTTTGGCTCTTCCCACTTCTCTGGTTTTCACCACCTCATCCCACCAACAATACTAACAATGTATATATAGGAATGGATTACATTCCCATTCACGACGTTGTACAGGGGCTCAAGCCACATGAACGTAGCATGAAGGACGTGAATAAGGCAGTGAAAGAGTTATGTAATAAAGGATTGTTGGAATTGCATAAAAAGGGGGTGTCGCTCAATAGAGAAGGCAAAGCGATTGAAGAAGTGGAAAGGATATTGCGGGAAAGGAACGGACTGTAAATATTTTTAACAGTGATAAAACCCAACGCGCCAAGAATTACTCAACGACAATCCGGCACGGCGTCGGGAGCTTGTACTTTGCCTGCATCATGGTTTCTTTTACCAGCGGAACAAACGCGTTGTTGACCTGTATCTCAAAAATCTTCTGGCCCTCCATCACGCGGGCGGCTGTGCCTATCGGCTTGCCGAAGGAGGCGCGCATTCCCTGCTGGAATCTGTCTGCGCCCGCTCCGGTTGCCAGAGCATTTTCGCGGATAACGTGGTGAGGATAAACGCGGACTTTCATGAAGAACGTTGCGCCCTTGCCTATGCGTTTCTCCAAATACTGGACGGCTGCGACACGGGCGGCGTCGAGTGAATTGTGCCTTATCTGGACGCTGCGCTTTGCGACAAGAAATACCTTGTTATCATAATTTCCTTTCGTTCCGTGCTCAAATTCGGTGAGCTTGGAGCGCGGCACGCCTTTAACGTATCCCTTTCGCGGGACGCGTACGCTTTGCCGCGTGTACGGTCTTTCTAGCCGCCTGTAGCATCGCCCGGGCCTTATCGTTGCCATTTTAATCAGCTATGCTTACTTTGAGAATGTTCTTAAAGATTCGGTGCAGGAATCCAGCCTTGGGGAGAATCGCCCGTACCGAATGATTAGCGGTTGGCCCATCTCCTGTCTATGGTATGGGTTAATATCAAAGGTACACCATTAAGGTTGCTGTCGCTTCTGTATGCCATCAATGCGTCAACAGCGAGATTTGTTTGAGGATTCGCGTGAACTACGTATGCTCTTTCTCCCGTGCTTGTCGGGATTTTCCCACCCAGAAGTTCATCAGCTTCACTGAAGGGAGTTATATACACCGGTTGGCGTTTCCTTCCCTGATCGGGCAACTCAATATATGGCATAGCGTTGTGGTTACCTAGGTATACTCTTGGATAGTACCCCACAACTTCCGTTTCTCTTGACCTTCCCGTTCCAGCCGGTCTGAACCCAAGGCCTTCTCGGTCCTTTACTTTTTGCCCGATGTCTTTGAGTACTATCCTGCCAAGAGCAAACGTTTCTTGCAGTTCTTCCTCCAAACTTCCCAGAGTTCCTTTGTTGACACGAACAACATCAATCTGCACATAGCCTTCCTCGCCTTTCAGCATAGCAAATTTCTCCGGTTTGAATGGCATTTCGCAAATTTCGGTTTCTATCAATGACAATTCGTCTATGATAGCGTTGCTCAGTTCCGGCCCTTCTTTGCCGGTTATCTTGTATGGCACACGCCTCTGTTTTTTCGTTCTCATGCCTCTCTCGAAAGCTCTCTGCACATCAGAAAAAATGTCATGAGGAACGTAAAGTTGCGTGTCTAATGGGTGCGTAATCATATACAGAGGCATTTGTAACTGGGATGCCATTACAGCCAGTTCTTCCGATGTTGGAGGCCGCCTGACATCATTGTATTGAATGGGAGCCCCCCAGAAGCCTCGGAACTGGAAGCCCTGCGCATCGGCAATGATAACCGTTCTGCCGTGTGGGTCTACCATCAGCGTGTCAATCCATGGATAAGATGCGTGAATTTTACGGAAAGCGCTTTCAGCCCATTGCTCATTCTGTTTACCGACATCATTCATCAACAATGCAATTCTTTTTATTCTTTCGGCTGTTTCATCTGGCGGCAATTTTAGTATATCGACGTATCTATCTTCGGGCATAGATACGAAATTAACGACATCTGGCGGCGCTTCAGGTATCGCAAAATCTTTGAACGGGGTTTTATATGGGGATTTTACAAAGCCTATTGAGGGTTGTGTCATGAAATACCGCCGAATTTTGAAGCTTTAGCAGATAACTATTTAAATTACTGCAATGGTTTGCCTCCAATGTGTTAATTCTTCCCAAACGCCCCGAACTCGTAGCCTTTGTGGCTCATCTTTCCGGTGAGCAGAAATTCAACGAGCGAGAAAGTATATATTGCGCAAAGGCGAAAGAACCCTTCCCGTTTAAATCGGCGCGGCGACGTTACGCAGTGGTTTCTGATTACGACATTGCCAAGCCGGGACATTTTGCGGGAGAATTCCACATCCTCACCGAGACGGCGCGCAGGGAATCCGCCGATACTTAAAAAATCTTTCTTTCGGCACGCGACTGCCATCACGGCAGGGGCGCGGTTAATGCATCCGAGAAGTATAAACATGGCATAAACAAGCTTCAGCATCACGCGATAGTGGAGCGGCGCGTCCATCCGCACTTCCGGGCCAATCAGCGCGACGCGCGTGTTTTTCAGCTCTTCGCTTATCATGGAAAGATAATCCCGCGGCACCGCGGTGTCTGCGTCAAGAAAGAGCAATAACTTTCCGCGTGCTTTTTTTGCCCCGACGTTTTTTGCATTCCACGGACCGCGCCTTGCGGCGCTCACGACGCGCGCGCCGTATCGCTTCGCTATTATCAGAGTCTTGTCCGTGCTATGGCCGTCAACGACGATGATTTCAAAATCCTTGAACGTCTGCTTCTTCAGCGAGCCAAGGGAGCGCCTTATGTAATGCTCTTCATTCAGCGTCGGAATTATGACGGATATTTTCTGGTGCATAATAGAAATAATCGCGAATAGAATAAAAAGCGCCGAGAGCAGGATTTGAACCTGCGCGAGCATAAGCTCACACGCTATCCCCTTTTTGCTATGGCAAAAGTCGATGCCATATTACAAAAATTTCCAGGCGTGCGCGTTGGACCAAGCTCCGCCATCTCGGCTTCTTTGTTAAATAGAAGTGATACGGTTAAAAGACTAATGGGAAAGTGCTATATGCTTACTATGGAAATTGAGTAACCTCTGGCTATATCGTTTATGACGGCATACGCCTCGCTGATGGTTCCTCCGGGATATTCGGCGGTCACTTCAACAACATTGGCACCGCTTCCAAGAAAGGCGTAATCGCGCGGTCCTGCGTCCACGCCGTTCAGTCGCAATTGTTTAACATAACCGCCGTTGACGTCAATAAGGGCAACGAGAGGGTCGCGTCCTATCGGGATTATCTCGAGATTCAGCACTATACTGGGTTTGACGGCGTATATTGACATTCCAATCGCCTCATATTTTTTCAGCTTCGTCTATGAGCATGTTCGGTATGTCGTCCTTCACCGAGTAACGTAGCTTGCACGCCTTGCAGTCAAGCCTGCCGCGTTCCGCGTCGTATTCCAAGTCGCCTTTGCATTTCGGGCATGCCAAAATATCCAGGAGCTCCTGAGGAAGCATAAGAATATACGCTGTAAACGGACTTAAACTTTCGGATAGCCTTCTGTCATTATCACGCGCTCTACGCGCGCGGCGACGCTCCTGTTTCTTTGCGTTGCATCTATTTCCGAACGCGCCAAAGCGACGAGTTCGCCGCGTAACGTGAGTAGCGCCACCAAGTCGCCTTTTTTGATTGTGCTTTCTATCCGCGAAATGCCGCCGCCGTAAAGCGGAGAGCCTTTGGAAACGGAATAGACGGCGCTGTCTTTTATGACAATCTTGCCGATGCCTTCCACCGCGGTTTCGACAGGCAAAACATAATTTCTTATCTCCTCGCTGCCGCTCTCTTTCCAATCAGCGTAAGCGTCGGCAAGGTCGTGGATTTTGACGGCGCGGCTTTCGCTGAATGCGCCTACTGCGGTTCTCCGTAGTTCTTTCATATGCGCGCCGCCGACGTGCTGCCCGATGGCATGGCAGAGCAGGCGTACGTACGTACCGGCTTCGCAGCGCACCCTGAACAGAACGTCATTTTCTTTACGTTCAAGAATATCAAAGGAATATACTGTTCGTTTTCTCTCGCGCCGCGCAACGGCGCTGCGCACCGGCGGGCGCTGGGTTATCTCGCCGGTTATCTTTTTTATCGCCAGTCCAAGTGCCTTGTCGTCTACGGCTTTGTGCAAGTGCATCACGCCGACGTATTCCTTATCCTGCTTTTGCAGCGCCGGTAGCACTTTGCAGGCGTTGTCCAGAGCTATGACGAGGATGCCGGACACCATCGGGTCTAATGTTCCGGCGTGGCCGCTTTTCGCGCGACCGAGAACTTTTTTCACTATAGAGGCAACGTCGTGCGATGTCGGACATTGCCACTTGTCCAATATTATAATTCCGTTGGAAAGAAGCTCTTCCACGCTGCGGGAGCCCGGGTACTGCCCGTACTTCGATATCTCCGCGGAACGCACTATGAAAGTCATAGGTGTATCTTCAGGGCTTTTCTGAACATGGATATCCACATGAGCAGCGAGAGTATGTACCATCCCATCCAGCTCACCGAAGAGCCGGCAAGCGGCAGGTCAAAGGGAAGGCGCGCAATTATGCGGGAGAAGACTATCTTCTCCTCTTGCTCCATGAAAGGCAGTCCGGACGTTTCATGCCTTATTTCCCAGAGCACGCCGTCAATGTTTTTTTCGCATGGCGTTTGGCATTCAATGCCCCCGAAAGACGCCATGCCGGAATCGTAGGATATGGCGTATGCAATGCTTCCGATGTCCGCATCCCCCTGCCCGTTTTCGAGCAATGCCGTGTGATCGCCGTACGGGTAGCTGAGAGCGGGTATGAAAATCAGCAGGAACAGCGCAAGAGAAACAAGCGAAGGAGTTATCGTCATGTTCATGAGAGTGCTGTTCTCCTTCATGTAGCTCTGCATGATTTTCGCGTGCTCTTCTGCATTGTCGCGTTTCAATTTCATCTCTTCGTTGAGCGCCTTCATCCTGTCCTTTATCCGCTTGGCGTCGTCCTGATTGACGAGAAATTTCTGCAGTAGTGACAGAATGATCGCGATAAACATCGAGAAGATGAAGATATCAAGAACAGGCGACGTTATAGACGGAATGATACCCATCTACTTCAGCCACTCCAGTTTCTTTACCCGGAAACCTTTTCCGACTGTGTGCCTCTTTCCGCAGACGCTACAGAGGTAGCGAAGGTCCGTTTTCCTCGTTGGCTTTTCCCGCCCTTTGGGATTTTCCTTCGGGAACGAGCCGTATCCCTTCAGCTTGCGTCGGTAGCGCTTCTGGCCTTTCGTAGATTCGCGCCTCGGACGGCGTTTCGCCTCTTCCACCTTATGTTCCGTGTGCTTTTTACAGAAAGGGCAGTATCTTTTTTGCGTCTTAGGTATGATCATTATATTATCTCCAGCAGGTTTTTCTTTAATAATAAATCATTTAAAGGCTTTGGCAATTCGCCTTCCTGAAGCACCTGCGATTCTTTCAGTTCGTAGACTTTCATGTCCGGCCCGACGAAGCGCGGCAGCGTGGCACGGATGCGGTAAGCTTTCACCTTTTCCAGCGCAGGCTCCACGGGCTTCCCGGATGAAAAGAACATTTCCCTGTGTTTTTTCACTTCCTCGATGACGTACAGGTAAAGCCTCTCTTCGTCCGGGGTCAGGTTTTCGGTCGGCATACCGGTCTTGACGGTGTAGAGAACTTGTTCCATGAGCTTCCGTTCCCGCTTCTCGAAAAGCTCCTTCACGCTGCGTTTCGCGTTCTCTATCTCGTGTATGTCGGCGGAGTTTTTTTCCATATTGCTTCCCTTTAGTGCAAGATACTGGCGAACCTCTTCGGCGAAGTTTTCGGGCAGTTTCTGCAGCGTCTTGCGTTCAGCTTCGCCGCGCTCCAGGTCCCTTATCGCCTCAAACGTGAGCATAACGAGAGTAAGCCGGGAAAGGATTAAAAACAAGAAGAAGCATTTCCCATTTCACTCACGAACGAAACGTAAGCAAAGAATGAGACGCGAATTTTCCGGTATTTCCGTTTTCCATTACGAGAATTTATGGCCCAAACGTATATCCGTCGTCTACTAAATATTGATGAAGTTGTTCGGTTTCTGGTGACAATTTATAGGCAAAACCACCTTCTTGGCAATCAAATCGTTCAAGCCATCCCAATTGTAGTAACATAAAGATTCCGGGATAACCTTCTTGCTCAAGTTTCAACAGGTCATCGGAAACCATGTAGTCGCCCTTTGCATACTATGTCACGACGTAATGTAGTGCTCTTAGATAATTCGGCAAGTAGGTTCCCATTTGCTCTCCGATACGACTATTGACAGTTTTTCTGACCCCTTCCAGATTTCTGACGAGTCGGTTACTAAATACCATAAAAATCGTAAAATAGCAAACTTCTTATAACGCTACGGCTTTCAGAAATCAGTGACGTCGTGGCTTCTGCTTAAGTGAATATTCAGCCCGTTCATGGTCTTGAACGGCTGCTTGCAGCGGCTACAAGAATAAACGGCGTTTACGTCGCTTTCCTGCGCTCTCATCTTCGGCTTCATCTTTCTGAAGACGTAGTTTATCGGGTTCTTTACGGTTATAGCGTTCGTGCCGCCGGTGCATGTTGCGTCAGGTTGGCATATGCCAACGTCCCGGTAATACTGCGCATTGTCGCAGTTCGGCGCGGTGCGCGCGTTCCGCTGGCTCCACCGGATTTGCGACAGTAAAAAGCTCTCAGGCAGCGGGTTTATCTTGTTCCATTCGTAGAGCCGCGCGGTTATCTCGTCCCATGCCCAGTTGCACATTCTCAGGAAATTAATAAGCGTGAACACGCTCCGCTTCCGCCCGTCCTTGAGCCCGGTGAGAATAATCTTCATGCAGGGAGGAAACAGCTCTTCCGGTATCCTGTCCTCGTACGTGCGCTTTATTTCCTTCTTCGCTTCGGGCTCTTTTTTTCTTGCAGATGCCCAGTCCAGTGCGTCTATTACCAGGCGCTCGGCTTCGTTTTCTTCGCCGGAGAAGAATTTACCTTCCACTATGATTTTTTCCGGCGTCGCATTCTCGGCGCGGAAAGACGGGAAGTCGCTTCTTGATATAGGCACGGACACGAGCCACGTTTTCTCGTTTAATGAATAAGGCGCCCGAAACATATGACGGTTGCCCCAGTTTCTCTCCACTTCCACAAAATAATAAGGGCTGAGTTCCGAAGGCGGCTCTTCTAATATAGAAAGAAGATTCTTCATGCCCCGCGTTTTTATCAGCGACTGCATAAGCGTCTGCGATATTTTTTCGCATACGAAGCTCGCCACGGCGCGCGGCACTTCGGGATAAAGCTCACGGGCATGCCGGTAGTTTATTTCTTTCGGGAACATGACCCACGGAAGCGCGATGTGGAATCCGCGCCTGCCGGAAAACTTCACGCCATAATTCTTCACGCCATATTTCTAGATC
>Ga0209541_10010911_pt1 | contig 14349 bp, 17 predicted proteins | sample RifCSPlowO2_01_FD_184027 | JGI IMG/M metagenome (GOLD analysis project Ga0209541, IMG submission 184027) | Groundwater microbial communities from Rifle, Colorado - Rifle CSP2_plank lowO2_0.1 (SPAdes) (version 2) | ecosystem: Environmental > Aquatic > Deep subsurface > Groundwater | place... | reverse complement strand
AACTGGGAAGACGTAATTGACAAAACAAAGCGCTACCAGAGCCGTGGCATACTTTTTCTTTGCGACGAAGCTTTTCGTTATCAATTTGATGTCTTTCATGTGGTATTTGTCGGAATATCCGTTCTCGTATAGAACTTTTAGACTCTTTTTCAGCTTGTCCGTAGCCTCTTCCTCTGTCCCGTTCTCGTTGTATTCGCATACTAAACCACCGAACTTCTTGCCAGTTGACTTGTCGTACAACCAGCCGAAAATAATCCCTGCAGTGGCTCTTTGACCCTTAGCTGCAGTTGAATTGGCCATTATCGACTCCAAAACAGAACCGTGGACAAGCTTGTCGTGATCAGGTTTAGGGATTTCAGTAGCGATTCCACTCAAAATTGAGGAATAAACCATAATGTTGCATTGCTCTATGCCTGCTTCCTTCAAGGCCAGGTGATAAGATCCAGCATGAACTGTGATATCACTCTCTCCGATCCCGGTTGTGATGAAAAAGTCCTTTGGAATTCGAGTTGAAGTGATGATTTTCAATTCCTGAGAGGTTCCTTCCTTCAACAACAACTTTTGAGAATTTTTATTCATTTTTCTAACCTTTTCACTTCTTTATCAGAAGAATTTTTGGAAAATTTTCTAAGAAATTGTCAGTAAGTGTTACGTTCCCTGTGAAATTTTTTAGTGAATAGGGTGAATCAAGTGAATGTTGAATTAACATTTTCTTTTCTGTGCGACTCCTACTATCAATTTATTATTTAGTGTTCAGTTATATTTAAATATTTATACTTTTTTGTATATGTTTTTTCAGAAAAATTTTCAGAAATTTTTTTCTGAAATTAAAAAATTGGTGCTCGCATCGGAAATTTTTACAGAAATCTTTTTCCCTAAAATATTTTCTTCACTTTCGACAAAAACATATTTGTAGCTGGAATTTTTCCCCAAAAATCCTTTTTCGACCCTTTCCGAGATGAAAATTTTCCCCTTCCAGCCTATCCACTGCTTGTTTTTCTCCAAGGAGATTTTTCTGGCGATTTTGTGGAGCTTTTGTGTGCGTTTGTTGATGTTTTTTCTGTCAATTTGGGGCATTTTTGCTGCTTCGGTACCCATTCGCGGCCAGAATTTCGATATGTTTGTCACGTCTGGTCTCACTTTTTTGACTAAATCGACGGTTTTTTTGAAATCTCCGTCAGATTCTGTAGGATAACCGACTATGATGTCTGTAGAAAGACAAATTTCGGGTATTTTTTCCCTGAAAGAGTCGACAAAATACAAGAAATCTTTGACTGAATAGCCTCTTCTCATGGACCTCAAAACCGAGTCGCTGGCTGATTGCAAGGGTAAATGTAGGAATTTGAAGATTTTTTCGTTGTTGTATGACTCGACGAGTCTTGGTAGAAATTTCTTCAAGTGAAGAGGATTCATCATCCCGACTCTGACAAAAAAATCTCCTCCGACTTTACCTATTTCTTCGAGCAAAACTGACAGATTTATGCCGTTTTCAAGGCCGTAACAGGAATTGTCTTGAGAAGTGAGCCAGATTTCCCTGAATCCAGAGTTTTTTGCTTCCCTGACTTCTTTTATGATTAAATCTAGAGGGTAGCTGAATAGTTCCCCTCTTGCAAACTTCGTCTGACAGAAAGTGCATCTGGAAGTGCATCCGTTCAGGATTTGAATGATGCTGACAAAAGGCTGTGTAGAAACTTTAGGGAGGTTGATTTTTGGAGTGCTTGGAGATGCAAGAGTGACGATTCTATGCCCGTCGAGAGTATTATTTACTGTTTCTAGAATTTCGTGAGCTGAATTCGGCGCTATCAGGCTTGCTTGAGGATTTATTTCTTCGATAACTGATTGCTCAGTTTTTGTCATACATCCTGCAACTACCAGCGGTTTGTTGGTTTTCGTCATTTTTTTAATCCTGTGGATCATTTTCTGCTCTGTCGGAGTCTTGACTATGCATGTGTTTATAATGTTCAAGTCCGATTCTGCCTCTGTTTTCACCAATTCGAAGCCGTTTTCTTTAAGAATTCCTGACATGATTTCAGAATCAGAAAAATTGGCAGAACATCCATGAGTTTCGATAAAAATTTTCGCCATACTAAAACTATATACAATAAAAATCTTAAGTTTAGATTATGTCTACTTTGCCTGGATTAATTAGGTCTATTTCTTCTGGAAAAGGAGGTATTTTTGCATCTGCTTATCTTGAACTAGCAAAGAGAATTACAGAACTTTTTGATTATAGGTTCGAACGTTTGAGTTATGAAGATAATAGAGTTCGGGAATCAGCACCGCCTGAAGGAATGTATACAAAAGATTTCAACATAAAACTCAAACGCTATGGAGAAAGAGCAGCAAAAGAAGCAGGCTACTGGCTCGCCGACATAGATCAGTTACTTCGAATTTCTGAAAGATACAACCTTATCGAAACAAAATACTTGAGACCAACAAGAGAAAATTTGGTAAAAGGAATGGAACTCATGTACAGAGGATACTGGCAAAAAGCTATTGATACTTTCAAGAAAAAAGTTTTTACCCCATTAAATAAGTTTGGAAAATATCTAAATCCTCTTCCTTCTTATGAACAAGAGGCCGGAAATCTAGGTAAGAAGAAAGAAAAAAGACAAGAATCTAATTTTGCCAGGGTAGCTCAGATGATTGCAGTAATTGGATTTTTTGCAATCTTCCTCTATTCTATGAGTCCTTCGACTACAGGAGCAAGCATAGCATTTTCTGGATTCAATCTGTATCTTATTGCAATATTCACATTCATCACCATTATTGCGCTATACTTCGTCTACAAGATGTAGTCACTTGGTGTGAATTTCTACAACATCCAAATCGTTCAACTGGAAGTCCAAACCAACCTTCTGGCCGCTGAATTGAGAGCTGTTGAAAACCCGGGCAAAATGAAAAGTTTTCAGAAAGTCTTTGTGTATGGACTTGGCTACTTCTTTGACTGTCGACCCTTTGCGGAGAGTTACCGGTGGGACTACTTTCTCTTTTCCTGGGGATTTGGTGTAAACTCTTATCAGACCTAAGCGATTCCAAATCTCCTCCTTCAACTTATTCAAACCAACTTTTGCAATTGCAGAAATGTTGATCATTCCCAGATGGGTTCTTCTCTCAGCTTTGTTCAAAACCCAAATGATCTTGTCGTCGGCTTTGTTTTTCAAGATGATCTTGTTCAGCTCCTCTATCTGGTTTCCGATCTCCTGTTCGCCGTCAATGAGGGCGATGATCTCATCAGCTGTCTGCATCAATGGAGTAGTGTCGGGATCGAATGTCGATGGGATTTCTATCAATTGGATTAAGACGTCTGCATAGTTCATCATTCCGACTACCGGCTCTTTGGTAGTATAAGGATAATCTGCTATCTCAACGTCGACGTTAGTCAATGCCCTGAGCAAAGTGCTTTTTCCGGAGTTAGTCAACCCTATTATGCAGACCTGGCCCGCACCCTCTTTCCTTATGGAGAATTTTGGCTTGGATGAGGATTTTCCTTTCTTTGATTCTTCCTTTAATTTTTTCAATCTCTGTTTCAGTTGGGCGAGGAGATTATGTCCACCCTTGTGCCTTGGTGCAAACTTTATCATCTCCTCTAAGGCTGCAATCTTCTCCTCTTTGGATTTGGCTTCAGAATATTTCTTTTCAGCAAGAAAATATTCTGCTTTTGCGTTTATCGGAATTCAAACCACCTAAAATAATTGAAGTTCATTCTCTTATATTTCTGAGTCCGTAGAAGGTGCCGACTACAAAAAAGATAGCTGAAAGTGAAAATAGGGTGACGAATCCGTATGAAGCTATCAACCAGCCTGATATGGAGAGGTTTATTGTCCTCGCAAAATGATATCCTAAGAGAAGAGTTCCAATGTCTGTCCCGTAAGATTTGCTGCTTGTGATTCTACTCATTATTCCCTCACCACTACTTGTGATGAAGCCGCCAGTTACGCCAATGAGAATAATCATGATCGAAAGTATTGTGCCAGTAAAATTCGGGATCATGAAAAGCAATGCAGCGTAAGACAAAGCAAGGGCCATTGCAGTAGTGATTTTTAATTTCCTAAACAAAAACACTGAAAATCCGGCTATCAGGCTTTGAAGACCTAGGAGTACGCCAATCAGCTCTGGAGAGAAAGAATTTTGTGAAAGGAAAAGAGGAAAAATATAGGCTGTTGCAAATCCGTCCGACAACCCCATGATAAACCAAAATATCATGACTTTTTTGAATACTGGCTCTTTTTTCATGAAATTGAGTGAAGAAGTAAGCTTCTTCAAACTTCCGCCAGAAGTTTTCTGATCCTTCAAAAAAAAGGCGAAAGGAAAAACAAACAAACCCATCAGTATTGCAAAAAGAATCGTATTGGGAAAGAAGAAATAGGCGATCAGAAATCCTGCGATTAAAATTCCTAATGCGCCAAATATGTAATCAAACATCCTCAGAAATATGAGACCTCGTTTTTTGTTTTCTGCATGATCAAGAACCATAGGACGATTGATCCCCCAAATACTTGCATCTTTAATTGACTGTGTAAGTTTTCCTGCAAGAAATTGCAATGGAGTGTACGCGAAGTAAAAAATAGTAGAGCTGAATGCTGTAGTTATTCCATGAAGAATCACGAATTTTTTTCTACCGTAATGGTCTGAGAGGGTAGCGAAAAAGAATCTCAGAAGTTGGAATGTGATTGGGAGTGATGCGAAGATTAAACCCATGGTGACAATGTTTATCTTCCTCTCTATCATCAACAAGGGAATGACAATTATCAGAATTCCGTCAACGAAAGCGTAGATACCTTGAATAAAAAGGATGTTTCTTATTTTTTGCACAGAACCACTATTCTTGTTGCTGCTCTTTCATCAGCTTGCTTCTCATCAGGCTTATTTTGTTTTTAATCATGTTGTGGAGCTCGTCAGGATTTTTCACTCCTTTGATTGTGATTTCTCCGCCTTCCTTGAATCCTCTTATATGGACAGTCCCGAAATTGAAAATCCTGCCGATGACTCCTTTGTGGACCTGGACATCAGCGACGCTCGCATACGGAAGAGTCAGTTTGTGTTTCCTGAAGAATCCTTCGAGTTTTATAATCTCATGGTTAGTGACCATATAGCTTCGAAGAATCCTCTCTATCGTCGGCTCTTCGATGAGATAAGTCATCACCAACAAGAAACCGAACCCTATCAAAGTTGATTGGAATTGAAAATATGTTCTGGGAAATAAAGTAAATTCCAAATTAAACTTCACCCAGACGAGGAAAAACAAGATTAAGACAAGACCGACGAGTATGTAATTTCCTACGTAAGAAATTCTAGAAGTCTTGTATACTACTCCTTTTTCAACATTTTCTTTCACAGTTTTCCCACATCCACCCACTCATGGGATAATAAATATCCGAAAAGTTTTCCATCCTTCGCAACTGAAGGAAATATTTCTGTCTCTAAACTTATTTTGGATTTTGTAGGATAATAATGGAATACTGATGGTTCCATGAGGAAAACTCCGGCATTGATTAGATAGGTTGAAGAAGTTTTTGGTTTCTCGACGAATTCAACGACTTGAGAGCCGCTGACTTTCACGACCCCGAACTTGCCAGGGTCTTTTACAGAGGAGAGGGCCATTGTAATCACACCGCCGTTCTCCCTGTGGAATTTTAAAAATTCTTCTAGATTGATTTTGAAATGCACGTCGCCGTAAACTACAAGAAAGGTCTCCTTGAGCTGATCTCTGAATTGTTTTATTGCCCCGGCTGTTCCAAGCGGAGAGGATTCAGGAATTATTTCAATTTCTTGTTCGCCTACAAGATTTTTTACAAGCTGGAAATTGGATTGGTTGACTGTGACGATTGTTCTTGAGATTCCTTCATTCTTCAACCAGTTGACTATCTGTTTGAGGATCTCTTCGCCATCAATTTTTTTCATAAAGTACTGCTTCTCGCCACCTAGAAGAATTATAGCTGGTATGGAGCTGTGCTGACCGAAATATGAATTCATTATCAAATTCAAGGCGTGGGATCTGCTCTTCGCCTTTCCAGATTTGACTCGCTGGTCGACTTTCCTCAGTAGCTCTTCCTCGATAGTTATCGTTACTCTCTCGATTCCCATATTTTATATTTAGTATGAAAGAATATGAAAAAGTATTTATACGTATTAAACCAATAGAAAGTATGAAAAAGTATGAATTTTGGAGGTGTGAACATGAGCAGGATTCCTGACCCGGATGATTCGATGCATGAAGTTGATCCTTCAGTTCTAGAAATTTGGGAAGACGGGAATGGTTGCAGGCACACATTGTACTCTGTAGGACGGAGAATGTATGAATCAGTTGCTGTTCCTCCTGACTCTCATAAAGAAATGGAAAATGGAACTTACAAACTTCAAAATTGGAGATTGAAAGGATGAGAAATTCGAAGATTTACTCTTATTATCGACACCCAGAAAACGATGGTCCTCCAGCGGCTCCAACCGACTCGGGTTCTTATGTTGGGGGACCATCGCCTACTTCTCAAACTTAATATTCGAAAATAGAGAAGGGAGATTCTATCAATTACCCAAATGCAGCAAAAAAATTTCTTGCCATATATGTTGAAAAATGTGGAGTTCCAGAATCCGTACATGAAATGGCATCGTTTCTTTTACAGAAAGTAGGTCAATACAACAGTGTTGTCGGTTCTTATGAATTGAGTGGAATTCCTGTCAGAAGGAAACCTGATAACTTAGGATTTGCATCTATGTGGTATTCTAGTGAAAAGCTTGGAATAAAATTAATGAACGGGATTTCATATGTAAAATTATCAGAAATGATGGGACTGAAGTACGCATCAGTTAGAGATGCTATATCAGATATACAAAAAGTAGATTCACTTATTCCTTTGCCAGAAAAATAAAATAAAGAAAGTAAAAAATCTCAGTCGAAATTTAGTTGCTCACGCTTCGGACTTTTCTTCCTCTTCTTCTTCGGATTCTTCGTCCTCGTCTTCGTCGTCGCTTGCTTTTTCGGTTTCAGTTTCGCTTGTCTTTTCGGTTTCAGTTTCGGTTTTTTCCTCTGCCACTGATTCCTCAGCCGCTTCGGATTCTCCTCCGACTTTCTCACCGATTGCGAATCTGTTTCGGACATCCTTGATCTTTATCTTCAGCTTCTCGCCTTGCTTGGCACCGTTCACGAAGACGACAAAGTTCTTCACTCTGGCGATTCCGTCTCCACGCGAGCCGACCTCTGAAATCTCAACGTCGTATTCTTCGCCGACATTGACAGGTTTAGGCAAGTCTACGCCAGGACCGTAAGATCTATCTCGGTCTCCAAAACCTCTTCTTTCAAATCTAGCCATTAATTTTACCTCCGTTTCACGAGTTCTGAGTTAACGTAAGAAATAGTTCTTAGTAACTTCGAATCTCTATTTTTAGAATTAAGTGGGCAGATATTTAAGCTTGATTTTGGCAAGCTTTTATTCTCTTCTGTGCAACAGAATTTTAATGGTAGAGAAGAGTGTCGAAGAACTTTACATCAGCTCGGCCAGGAACTTGAGGGCTAACTTCCCGAAGTTCGTTGTCTTCCTGGGGATGGCGTACATAGTCTGGCTGATTGGAACTACCTTTTTCATACCTTTGAACAAGGGGCAGTTCCTCGGAGCCATTGAGGCTAGCAGGTTGGATTCAATTATCATTTTAGCTGCTGTTGTTGTCTTGCTCTTCGCATCCTTCATTGAGATAGGGAATGTGTCAGATGGGGTGGCAGGAATGATTGTCGCTTACATACTCCACGGAAGTACGAAGATCGATGATTTGAGGTTGAGGAAGATGAAGAGGACTTTCAGGACTGTCTTCTATATTTTCCCTGTTACTGTTGCGTTCTTGATTTTCTCGAACTTGCTGAACGATATTAATCCTTTGACAGTAACTTTGTGGCCGATCTTTGTTGTGATTTGGACTGTAATCGGAGCGGTGATGATGACTATTGTAGTTGGATCTGAGGTCGAGGAAGCCGCGAGGGCGTTCACTGACAAGATGAAAAAGAAGATGAATGGAAAGAAATGAATTTAAGCCGCGTTAACCGCTGCTAAGGCGTCTATTCTTCCGTAACCATAAGATGTGTCATATCCAACTTTACCCAAATCTTTTGCAGTATTGAACAAAGCTGATTCAACTTGAGTAACAGTGTAAGTAGGATGAGCTGATTTTATTAACGCAACAGTTCCACTTACAACTGGGGTTGCCATACTTGTTCCACTAGCAGTTGCATATCCTGTTCCAAGCCAGGTTGAATACAAACTAACACCAGGGGCAGTGATGTCAACTCCCTTGCCTTTACCTGACCAACTTGCGACTTTATCAGTACTGTCAACGGCTCCAACAGTTGTAGAATAACTAATGCAACCTGGAATTGAAACTCCTGCACCACCGCTATTTCCAGCTGCAACAACTACTAAAACTCCTTTGCTTCTCGCATAAATTATCGCATTTGTCAAAGATGGCAAAACATTGTTACAGTATCCTTTGTATGTATAAGGAGGAGAAGTTCCCAAACTCATGCTAATTGCGTCTGCATTGAAATCATCTGCAGTTCCATAAACACCATCAGGTCCATCAACTGCCCAATAAATTGCTGCAACTACATCGCTAAAGTAACCTGATCCAGAAGCGCTCAAGACTTTTCCTGCAAGCACTGTAGCATCTGGAGCTACACCCTTTGCTCTTGAAACTAGCCCATCAGCAGTAATCAATCCAGCAACATGAGTTCCATGTCCATTATCGTCAAACGGATCATTGTCATTATTAACAAAGTCCTTTCCACCACCATAACTTGAAGACAATTCTGGATGATTGTAATTATAACCTGTGTCTAAAACTACAACTTTCCTTCCTGCACCTGTGTTTCCACCTGTGTGAACCAAATCCGCACGAATTTGGCTATTCGCTCCTGTGTCAACAGCAAAGACTCTAACATCTTCTTGCAGGTTTAATTCAGTTGCAATCGCCTCAGAACATTTCAAAACTATTAGTGATTTTACTTGCTTAATTTCAGTACATCCTTTTGATAAGGCAAGCGCAGCTTCGTCTGCTGATTCTGTAATTACTCTTTTTCCAGAATTACCAAAATTGAAATTATTAGGTAAAGCTAAAACAATAGGCAAGAGTAACAAAGGTAGAATCAGTAATGGAATCAATTTCTTGTTCACTCTCATTATCATATCATCTCATGGAAAACAATTTAAAGGTATCTATACGATGCCTAGCTGGAGTTTTGCTTCCTGGCTCATCTTCTCTGGTGTCCATGGAGGGTCCCAGAGCATCTCCACTTCGACGTCTTTGACTCCTTTTATTTGGCTGACCTTGCTTTTTATCTCATCCATTATCATTCCTGACATAGGACATCCGGGAGCAGTCAGAGTCATCTTTATTCCGACTTTGTTTTTGTTAATGTCAATGTTGTAGATCAACCCTAAATCTACGATATTAACAGGAATCTCAGGATCGTAGCATGTCTTCAGGACTTCGGTAATCTGGTCTTTAGTTGGCATCGAATCAATTATAACAGTGTTATATTTTCCTATATAAATCTTTCTCAAAATTGAGCGCCGAGGCAGAACGTTTAACTACAAGTTCAATATACTTACAAGAATGAGTTACTTGGGTGCGAGTTTTTTCACTAATTCTTCTATTCTCCCCATTTCTTTTTCGACAACCTTGCTTTCTATGTATTGCAAAGCAGCATCTTTGTGTCTCTCAAATTCAATCCTAACTGCCTCGATATCCTTAAATGGAACGTTCTGCCTTATTTTGTTAACTTCCTCTAAAAGTAATCTTCCTCTTTCAGGATCTGATTTCAAAGTTCTATACAAATTTCCCCACGCTTGTGCTTTTCCCCAGCTTATTAGAAATCCTATTACTGGATCGCTGACTTCCGAAGAGGTATATGGAACTTTCATTTGAGGATGCATTTTTATCACATCTCTTATAACTCCGGCACGCTCTCCATAGTCGTACAATCGGCGAAGAAAATCAATCTCATTTCTTTCTCGTTCCTCAGGACTTCTACCCCAACCTGATCCAGTTGAAATATATTTTAGTCCATAGACAATATCGTTTGGTCTACGCTGTCCTTCAGTTTGAATTGAAGGTTGAAGAGCAACTTCGGTTTTTAATGCGTGGCTTGAGGCTCCAGAACCAGCATATGCTGCTAAAACATAATCTGCATTTCTAACTGATCTCTGAAAATCTTCCAAGTATCTCGCAGGAATCCTTGCACGTAAAAGGGTATAATTTTTGTTTCCAGTAACTTTTTGGTCAATAACATAACCTCTGAAATCGTGTACTAAGTGCTCTGCAATTCCAGCCTGAGAATAAGGTGCTTTCAAATAAATGGTAGGAGTTACTTGTCCTAATTCTTTTCCTTCATATAGTGCCTGTAGATAGGCTTTTTCTCTTTGAACCCTACTGTCGTGTCTAACATTGTCAGAACTTGAGTTAAACATCAAAACAACACTAAACAGACTTGTTATCAACCCTATTGCAATCGAAAATATTGAACCAGCAAATAATGGTAGCACAAAATTACCTGTAACCGAATTAACTCTCAACAAAGAAAAAGTGAGGATTCCAACTATTGTAAGAAATAAGCCCAGAATAAAAAACCCTTTATTTTTCATATTCTGAATTTAGTTTTTTAGCTTAATCAAATAGCAAATGCTAATCAAAAATTCTGTGCTGCAAAATGTATATCAAATATTAAAAAGGCGCCGAGGCAGGGATTTGAACCCTGATGGGATTTCTCCCGCTGGTTTTCTTGAATAAATTCGAGACCAGTGCACTACCGGGTTATGCGACCTCGGCATATATTAATTGGTCTTTAAAGAATTCAAACTACTTCGACGAGAGTACTGCATTTTTTATTTCCAAATATCCAGAACTAGTCTTTGAATCCCAAATCTTTTCAGAATCAATAATTTCTATCTTTTTCTTAAAGAATGGAGCATCAACAACAAAAGTATTAGCTGATCCGCCTTCAAAAAGTATATCAAAGCCGAATTTCTCGCTCAAACGTTTCAAATCAATTTTAGTTTCAGAATCGAGTTTTTTCCCAATCCAGTCAGGTCCAAGTCCATCAACCGCCACATCTGTGATTCTTATGTCAAATCCAGATTTCAGTTCTTCATCAAGAAGTTCTTCACTAGAAAGTTTTTCATAAGGAACCAAAACTTTAATTCCAAATTTCTTCGCGATTTCTTTGACAGCATTGATCTGAGTCTTCTGCAAACCGACTCCTCCTAAAAGAACTGCATCTACTTTTAATTTCTCAAATACTTTGTTCAAAACATTTGCCTCAGTCTCGGCGCCGATGTCATCTGTCTTTGCAAGAATCAACGGAATTCCCATTGATTGAGCTTGTAAAATGCTCCACTCGACAGTCGGATAGTGCCAGATGTACGCTTCAGAATTCTTCGGCTTGATAGCAATCAATGCTTCTACATTATGACCGTTGTCCAAGGCCCACTTCACGGCCTGGCAGGAGTCCTTTCCTCCTGAAAATAAAATGGCTACTCTCATGTCTGTCAATTAATCTTTTCAAGCTTATAAGTTTTAAGCTTTGACTACGACAGTCTTGGCCAGGATGTCTCCCAATCTCTGTTTCTTCTCGGTAACAGCGATTAGAATCACACCAACTAGACCGATGACTTGATTGTCTATTATCCTCAGGATATTTCTGATCACAGACTGCTCCATGGTAATGTACTTCCTAGTCTTGTCATCTACAACCCTGATTTTCATAACCATCTTTCCGACTGTCTGGCCTTGTCTAGTTCCCTCGAAGTAGATTGTGTATCCGAATATCACGATGAACATCACAAGAAGTGTGGTGACTCCGAATACTGCTGCGAATGGATTTGCGGTCAAAGCTCCCAAGAAAATAGAACCAAAAGCCAATCCACCAAGGATACCTGCTATTATTCCGATGATTATCAGATCGACAATCCACGCAAGAATTCTTTGTCCAAGCGTTGCCAATGGTTTCTTCATGAAAATACTTGTAAAAGTATTCTTATAAATCAGGATTTGAAAATTGTGAAACTATAAGGGGGGCCACAGAGATTCTGCTATAGGGGCCTGGTATGCTATTGGTCCCTATTATTTCAGTTATGCCAGCTTCGGTTAATATTTCAACTGAACCTTCCAGCATAATAGGATGCGAACATACGGCAATCATTTTTTCTGGACTGAATTTTTTCTTGAGTTTCTTGGCCACTTCAGAAATAGTTGTACCGCCTCTGATAGTGTCATCCCTGATGAAATAAGTAGAAGCCTTGGGAATTCTTCCTTTAGCAACGACTTGGACTTGTGATTCGGAAATCCTTTTTTTGTAGAAAGACCCATAAGGAACCCCTAGCCTCCTAGCAAGAGCCACTGCTTGGTTTAGAGCATTTTCATCAGGAGCGATTACAGCTGCATCTCCGATATCAAATTTATTTAGTTCGTTGGCTATCAGTTCTGTATCGTCGAGAATTTTTCTAAATGGTGCACAATAAGTTGCTAAGGTTTTAGCGTCATGGGGATTTACGACAAACAAGCCATCAAGATAAAGATGTTTATTAGTATCTCTTCCATTAAATTGTCGGAGCTTTGATTCAGCAATGGGGACTTCATTGTATTTAAGATGAATTTCAGATTGGCTCAAGAAAGCGAGATAAGGAATAAATTCATAGACTTTTATTGCACCATTCCTCTTCAAGTAAGGAGGAAGTGCAGCAAGAGCATCAAACATTTTATGTTGATCATCTGGATAAGTCGATTGGATAATAAGAAATTCCTCTCCAGCAACAACATTTATGTTTCCATTATAAGATAGAGAAAGCTCTTTATCTCCATGACTTCCGTAATTGAAGAATAAAAGCTCGGAGTCCAATCCTTTGGCTACTTCTTCTGCCAAACTCCTTGATGTCAGAGCTATCGTTTTCATATCAAAAACATATCAATGAAATTTTAAATACTAGAAACCAAGTCTCACATGTATGGGTCTGCTCAAAGAGGATATTCAACCAAGAGACTACCAGAAAAATATTGCAAAGAACGCATCCAAAAAAAACACTCTGGTAGTTCTGCCAACTGGTTTGGGAAAAACTTTGATATCTGTTTTAGTCTCAATAGAAAGGCTCGAGAAATTTCCTGATAGTAAGGTTTTGATTACAGCTCCGACAAGACCTCTGAATGCCCAGCATAAGAAGAGTTTCGAGAAGGTAACAAATATGGATCCTGATAAAATAGTTCTCATCACAGGAAAAATAAAACCTGAAGACAGAGCTATACTTTACAAGAATGCGACAGTCGTGATCGCTACTCCGCAGACGATAGAGAATGATCTAGAAAACGGAAAGATAAATTTGAAAAACTTTTCTTTTGTTACTTTTGATGAAGCTCACAGGTCAATGAAAGAATATTCATACACATACATCGCGAAAAAATACAAAGAACAGGCTGAACATCCTCTGATAATGGGACTGACCGCATCTCCAGGAGGAACTGAAGAGAAGATAAAAGATATTACGAAAAATCTTTTCATAGAAAACGTGGAGATAAGGACGGAAGAGGAAGAAGATGTCAAGCAATACGTGAAGGAAATAGTGAAAGATTGGATTTATGTTGATTTCCCTGAAGAATTCCAAATGATTAAAGGATTTCTTGAGGAAGTTTTGAAAGAAAACATCTATTGGCTGAAGGAGCACCATTTCACTTCATCATACAAACCGAACAAGACTCAGTTATTGATGTTACAAAAAAGTATTGGGGCGAAGTATTCATTCGGGAAGAAAAATTATTCTCTGTTATTTCCAATGCTAAGGGTCGCAGAGTCGATTAAATTGATTCATGCGATAGAATTGCTGGAAACCCAAGGAATATCTTCCCTGTACGAATACATGAAGAAGCTGGAGATGAGCAAGAAGAACATAGACAGAAAGATTTCAAAAGACCCGCGAACAAGAGAGGCGATGAAGAGGGTAGAAAATCTTTATTCGCAAGGAGTAAATCATCCAAAACTTGTGAAGTTGAAGGAAATTATTTTGGGATTAGTTAAAGAGAATCCGAGAATCAAGATAATCGTTTTTGCAAATTACAGGACTACTGTGGATAAGATAAACAAAATGATTCTGGACGCAGGGATAAAATCGGACATCTTAATCGGGCAGACTATCAAGGCTGGAAGAGGAATGTCTCAAGACCAGCAGATAGAAACCTTGAAGAGATTTGGAGAAGGTGAGTTCAATGTTCTAGTAGGAAGTTCTATATCTGAAGAAGGATTGGATGTCCCGTCTGTTGATTATGCTATTTTCTACGAGCCCGTTGCATCTGAGATCAGGACTATCCAGAGAAGAGGGA
>Ga0209541_10010908_pt1 | contig 14356 bp, 10 predicted proteins | sample RifCSPlowO2_01_FD_184027 | JGI IMG/M metagenome (GOLD analysis project Ga0209541, IMG submission 184027) | Groundwater microbial communities from Rifle, Colorado - Rifle CSP2_plank lowO2_0.1 (SPAdes) (version 2) | ecosystem: Environmental > Aquatic > Deep subsurface > Groundwater | place... | reverse complement strand
ACCCATGGTTAACCGAAGAAGAATTTGCAGATATTATAGGTGCTATGGTTCTTATAAAAGATGATAGCAATAGTCAAAAACATCTTTCTCAACCTGACGCAAAAAGTTGTTGGGGCAAAGATATTTCAGACACATGGTCAAGATCTGACGTAAAAGAAAAATCAGGCATAACAGAAGTCAAAGATATAGATGTAACTTATTCAAGTAGCGGTGTAACAGCAGAAGTAAAAGTAAAAACAAATAAAGGCGACTACACATTTGGAGGAGAAGACTTCAAAGCAATGTTTAACCTACGTGCACCAGGTGCAATACATCTAAAAAGCTTGCTGTTTAATATAGAGATGAAAAACTAAAACACGGCTTTTGATACTTGACAGCCTCTACATGATGTAAGACTATTACACCATGCAACAATATCCCGTACGAACCCAAATTTCTTTATCACCAAGCCTTAGAAAGCTTGTCGCAAAAAAAACTGCCATAAACAAAGAAAGTATGTCCGAATATATCAGAAAAGCAATTGAGATAAGAATTAAAAGTGAAGAATCAAACGATGAAGCAAGAATGAAAGCGGTTAGAGCATTTGTGGGAGCAGGAAATAGGAAAACTCATCCACACTGGAATACAGATAAAAAAATTAGAGACTGGCAACGCATGTTACGCAAGGACGATAGATATTAAAAGATATGTTTATTCCCGACACCAACATTTTAATTTATGCATTCGAAGGTAAAGAACCATTTGCATCACTTCTTGTTGAGTGGACCAAGAAAAAAACGCTTGCCCTTTCTGTTATTGCGGTGGCAGAATTTATGGTTGGGGCAACAGATGAAGAAATTGAGAGACTAGGAATACTGGTTGAATCCGTAGAGGTGTATAAAATAGATTACGAAATCGGCAAACTTGCTGCAATGTATCGCCGAGAATTTCTTCGAAAAAAGAAAAAGGCCTTTTTACTCGATTGTATGCTTGCAGCAACTGCAAAAGTACATAACTTAACCTTGGTTACTGTAAACAAAGCAGATTTCCCGATGAAAGATATAAAAATCCTAGAACCCTAATATATCGCTTCCAATAATTCTTATAACAAGGCTTGAAAGCAAAAGCAAAAGCAAACCAAAAGCCCAAGACTTTGCCCATTCTAAACCTGCCTTAATACTTTCGGGATTCCCAGAAGCCAACAAAACACCGAAATAAGGAACAATAAAAATCGACGCAAAAATACCAAAAGCAATAATATACTGCTGGCCACGTGCAGCCCAACCTTGAAAACTGCTAATATCAAATAACAATGGAGGCAAACCACCAGGAACAACACCAAGCCCATTTAGACTGCAACTACACGTACATATTGGATCCCCTGAATCTCCACAATACGTGACCTTCGGGTCAAAGCCAAACGAACAAGCACTTGCAGCTGGCAAAACCGAACAAGATGAGCCAGTAAATTGGCACGAACATGTTCCACCAGATGCAGCTGGACTAAAGTCTTCTAGAATAACAGCCATTGAATCAAGTTCTACGTTCGAGGGACTCCTTAATGACAGACTATAGGATCTTGAAGGATCCACAGCGCTAAAATCACAATCCGCATTTATAGTTTGATCTACAAAATCGTTGCTCGTCGCAGTACAATTATTTCTTGGAGAAAAAAGAGTCCCGGCCGAATCTTTTAACTTAATCGTATATACAACGTTTCCATAACCACGATATAAAGTTACACCTACAAAAAGGTCATTCGGTTTTGCGGTTCCAACGTTCTTAGAATAATTAACAAAAAAACCTTTTTCACTCATTAGATTAACTTCGTATACACTAACGGGATTTATTGTATCAATTTCAAAATTACTTCCATCACCAATCAAATATTGAAGTTGAATTGTCCTAACTCCAAGTGCGATGAAAGGACTAAAATCACAAATAAAGCTATCAACTAGTGCCCCAGCTTGTATTTCATAATATCGAATGTCAAGGTTCTCGCTACAACTGTATTGGCTAGGCCAACTTGATAATCCACCGAGATACCCAGCAACCCGGACACGATGATGGTCAAAAATTGTATTACGATCTTTATTACTAGTTCCTTGCATTTGAACTTGGTACTTACCAAAACCTAATGGATAAACCCTCGCGAAATACTGTTCTCCAGACGATCCAATTCTGTTTTGAAAAGGGAATTCCTTTGGATACCAACGCGTGTAAAAAACGTTTACAGAAGCCGACAACTTTATAAATGTACCAGGCCCGAGTCCTGCATCTCTGAAATCACAACCACGAGCAATAACAACCTTAGAAGTAGCTCCGGGGTTAGTACTCAACGCAGGCAAACTGCATGTTGTGTTGCGACTATTCGGATCAGGAAATGAATGCAACACAAAATTGATACTACTTAAGTCATCCGAGATATTGCCAGAATATAAAAAATTCACATAAACATCAAACTTTCCATCTGCATCAATTTTCATGTCGATAATCTCCGCTTGTGTATTATCTATTATTGGTGCAGCAAAAACTGGCTCTGAATTTAGGAAAAAACAAAAAACAATTACTAAGGAAAAAACGAAATGAAGTATTGCTTTAGAAAAATTTATTTGCACAAACAAATAGTATCAAAATATAAGTTTTTTTCCATACTATGCTAGAATTTTGCTTAATGAAAATTTCTAAATTATTTCTGTCAGCCAGCCTATTACTTGGCATTATTTTTCTTTTTAGTGGACCTTTATCTACACAGGCAATCGCCGCAACCCCATGCGTAGGTTTAGACCCACCCCCAGGGGGCTATATAGATTTAGGAGATTATTTTACTTGCGCGATCCCTCGAGCTTTTTCAGTTTTTAGAACAATATTGGTTGCCATCGCAATAATTTTCACGTTACTTTTAATATATAGAATGCTTACAAATACGACAAATTCTAAAATTATGGAAGAAATTCCTACAAGATGGCTTTATCTATTAATTTTTATTGTTTTAATTGTCGGAGGTGGAAGCGCATTAAATATTATATTAAAATTCTTTGGCTTCGGAGGAGTTGATCCTTGGCTTCAAATAGTTAGCGATATGATTGATAAATTGTAGAAACAGATAAAAATTTAATTACCTTCTTCCTGGTTTTTTATCATCACCACCGCCACCTTGCAAAATACTTATAACGGAACCCCCAGCACCTAAGGCGTTTTCTAAAGTGCCTCTAATTTTAAAGCCACTCCATGCGATACCGAAGCCAATTAAAAATTTGACCATTGTTACAAAAATACCAAAATTTAAAATGTACCCAACTCCACCTGTGAAAGTTAAGGCAGGGTCCAAAACAGTCATCATGAAACCAAATCCAACAAATAGTAATAATACCCCAACAGGAAAAACCAACATATTTACAAGAAGCTTCTTTATAAACGTCATTAATACGGCTTGCTTTCCTGGCAATATTGACATAACAGCTGCAACAGGAAACCCAATGGTTAAAATGACAAACGTTCCATACCATTTAGCAAATTCATAAATCGCTCTAATAACTAGAGTAACTAACAAAATAACTGTGGCAATCACAAGCAATACAATTGGGATCGAAATAACGATGTTGGCAACAGAACCAAACAGGCTAGCCATAACCGATATCATAACTGTAAATAAATTCCAACCTCCAACAGGTGTCGGAACAGCACCAGAACTAACCCCTTGTGCGATTTCTTTGAAAATATCCAGTCCAAGTTTAATTGAAAGCTGTAACAGTGGTATTGCCAAATTCATTGCAACAGCAACAATAGGATACGATAAGACAATAAATAAAATAGCCAATGGAACAGAAGGCAAAATACTATATATAGTTACAACTGCTTGCGGACTCAGCTTTTGCCTAAATAAAACTCCTAATGCGGCGATTGCTAAAAACAACCCCAACAACGATAAAGATAAATTCCTTGTTGCTTTCCAAACAGACAAAGTGCTAGCTTGAAAAAAATCAGAAGGTTTTGAATATCCAGTAGCGGCATATGCATTATCATTAAAAATACTATTACCTTTAACGTCATCTATATACATTGCTAGATTGGTTGGGATAGTCGGCTCGTTTATTATTTGCCCTAAAGTATATGTACTCATAGCAAACAAACCACCAGGCATTCTGCCGTCTTCAACATAAGAATATATGTTATTCATTTCATCTTCCGTAAGGCATGGCTTTTTTTGAACAAAAATCGCATCCATGTCTTTTTCCCCACCACAAGCAAGTTTTAGTGGGGCATTCATCGCAGTACTCCAAAAAATATTTTGGACCCAATTTCCTAAATGCACATCAGGGGCAGTAATTATTTCAAATACCGACTGAATAGGGTTCGCGTTTGCAGGCCTTAGTATCCCCCTTGAAAATCCTGCACATAGTAAGAAGATAGCTAAAAGTATTATTGAATTCTTAAGGTTTTTAAAAGTCTTCATCACTATATTTTTATCACGTAAAAAGTTATTTCTCAATGCTTACTCGTAACTGGCAAGTATACAGCATTATAAAAACACCTCGCTACATCTAATTGCATCAAAACCACTATGCCGTTAAAATGAGCATAAATATGCCTCCTCCAGTAAAAGAACCAATAACATTTTTAGGTTGGATAGAAGATCTGTTTAAGATACCGTCAAATTATCCACATGAAACATGGGCGATTGTTAGAAAAGATTATGATAATAAAATTTTTGTATTAAGGGTAAATCAATTGCCATCGGCGATGACGGGAACGTCGTTTTCGGAAAGCGATCTTATAAGTGCTCTTCTTGAAGGTCCAGAGTCAATTGCTGATATTAAAGGCGTAGTGTCAACTATAACAATAAAAGACCTCATTTCAAGTCCTGTTGAAACTGTCAAAAAACTTGGAACTAGCACTTTTACGCAAATAATGGACCTCGACGAGTTAAGTTCAGACAGAAGAGCCGATATGCTTGGGCGTTTAACGCGGGGACAAATCACAGATGGCGAAGATCCAAACGTTCCAAACAGTAGCTATCTTGACATTGGCCAATATTTAGGACAAAAGGCATTCGGGGTAAAAAAAGCAGGGGACCTTATAGACACAACAACGGCAACGTCTAGAATTCAACTTTTAAAAGACGCCGCAAACGGACTTGATCCAATGGGCAGGGGCGACTGGGAAGACAGAAAAACATTAGAAGAAAACGAGTCAAGACAAAATAAATGGAAATCATATAGCTCGCTTGCTGGTGCGTTAACTAAACTTGGAGGTGACCTTGAAGACACAACTGGCCGAAAGGCCGCTAGAAATAACGTCTATAAAGAGTACACAAGGTCTGTCGTGCGAGAAATCGGAATAGATTTAGAAAAAGTTTTGGGGAAATCACAATCAGCATTAAGCGAATCGGGTCAAGCACTTACGAATGCAGAGATAGGCCGTTTGTCAAAAACACTTAGCACTGGAACAACCATAGAAACTATATTAGCAAGCGACGCTCTAACCGCTTCGGTGTTGGGGCTTTCAATATCAGATTTTGGTAACTACTCGCCACAAGAAAAAGCCGTATTAAGATCCTTTCTAGCTATTGAAGATATAAACATTAGAAGATCCTTTTATAATCCAATAATCCACGAGCCAGAAGACCTAATGCAAAAACTAAAAGGAAACGGAAATAATTACAGTACCGTTTTTGACAAAAAAGACTACGCGGTAGGAATGAAAGAACAAATACCAGTAGGAATCCCATGGGTTCCAGCCAAACCTCCTTCAATGCAAGAACAATTCACTGGTTACAGAGACCGCAGTTTTTTCAAAGCAGACACAAATGGTATACAAGACAAAAACTTAATAATGGCATATGCACAAACAGTGAATGATTATAGATACATTAGAAATGGCATAAGACGAGATATAAATACAAGGTATTCCACCCTAACACAAGCACAAAGAAATTCGAAAATCGATCGTGCACTCGCACGACTAGATGACGCCAAAAGAGCAGCTGCAATTGCAGATGATCTATTTTATGTTTCAACCGTTAAGGAAATACTTGAAAATATCGAGCAAGGAAGTTTTTTACGAGCAGCTTTACAAAGTTCAAGGCTTTTAGACCTAATCCCTGGTAATAAATTCAAATCAGGGGAGGATTTAGCGAACCTTTTAAGCACTGGACGGGTTAGATACGTTAAGGATTTTGTAGATTTTCTTGGAAATTCTGTTCCAACAATGCTGGGCTTAAAGTTCGGCCCCAAAAAAGAGATAAAATTAGGAAACCTGACTTTATACAAAAGGAAAGATGTTTTGAACCCACTTGGCAAAGCAATCAATAATGCAACAGGTATTTTTGATGGACACGCCTATGCATCATGGACATACAAGGATCCTGCTGGAAACATTTTAGACAAACAACGATTTGTTCGTATAAAGTCTGTAGACGCACAAGGAATATTCGCAGACTTCAGGGTAGGCGACGTACCAAGACAAGGAGACTTCAGCGTTCACAATATATTAAAACAAATGGAAACAAATGGGTTTTGGCAGGGAGCTGGAAATAGCGTTCCTGGGTTACCAGCAGGCCTAAACTCTACTGAATTATTAGCTGATTTCACAAAACTAGATAATTTTTATGCAAACCTACAAATGGCAGCAAATTGGTGCCTAGCTAATCCAGATCCTGCATTTGCTCCAATGGTACCCACTAATTTTCGCCCATACGTTATTATACTTCGCGAATTTGGAATAGTTCAGGTAGACCAGACAACCGGAATATTCATATTAACTAATATAGATAAAATCTTCGACCAAAAAGCCATCTTCGATGTACACGGTAGACTTCTTTTAGAAAAACTTGGCGACCCGGCAAGAATGGGGCAAAGTTATTTGAACATAAGGGACAGATGGGCTTTTTTAAAAAAAATCGGAGCCAGTGGTGTCGGAAAGGATTTAACAACAAAATATGTTGGCCTTTTAGGAACGTGGAACAGGTTTGCTAATTTTAGTAGAAATTACTTGTACCAAAACATAATCATAGGAACTCAATTTGGAAGTGCATTACTAGATGTTCCCGTCATCGGGACACTTTTGAAAATGGGTGGTGGTGAAATTGGATTACTTGGTGTCGTAAACAATTGGAACTGGGTAAAAAACTCTAAAGAGGTAGGCGCAATATTTAAGCAACTCTCAAGTACAGTTAGAGCCCTGCCATGTACAGCAATGAGGCAAAAATGCTGCATCATTTGCAATTAAACAGATGGCGACAGGTACTGCGGGAAAATTCGTTTTGAAAATCGCTGGGAGTCTGTTGCTTCAAGCAAGCAATGTTTTAACGGGTGGATTATCGTGGGTTTTGGCCGCTTTTGGTGATGTTGCCTGGAAGTTTGGAAAGAATGCTTTAAAGCTTAATTTTAAGCGCGCTTGGGCAGAAGCCAAAGAAGCAATGGAAGCAAAATGGGAAGTTGTCAAAAAAGTTATTATTTACCCATTGGCTTGCGCCTGTGGATGCATCATCGCACCTATTGGATTAATTATTATAGTTATCGCGTCACAACTTGCGAATTTTAGTGCAACAGGAGGAGGTTCACAAGCAGACCTTGAATCAAAAATGGTTGATGTTACCAAAACTTCACAAGCTTCAGGAAATAAAATTAATTACACGGTTACTATCACAAATATTTCAGGTGAAGCCTCTGTAGATGTTACAACAATTAATGATAGATTAAGCTTTACTTATCCATGCGACCAAGGTGGTGCAAATTCAAACTACACAGAAGGTCAACCTTGGATTTCAGGTGTTAGCGGCAACTTTCCAAAAAATGAACCAAAACCCGTAGCGAAATCACTTTCTTATAGTTATTCAGTCGAAAATACTATCGAAGGAACTTATTTTAATACAATAGAAATAGCAGCAGTTGGTGAATCAGGCAGGTCCGCAATTTCTTCAGTAAGCGATAATGTAGGCAAGGGCGGATGCATAACTTGCCCAACTGGCTGGCCATTTACTGAATACAAAGGTAATCTAGCGGTAACACAAGGACCACACACAAGCCATCCAGACAGTTCTCACGGAAGAGTCGAAGCAGTAGATATTGCACCACGTGGCTATGTCTATAATGTAAACGATGGCCAAAAAATAATTGCTACACATAGGGGAACGGTTTCATTTAATATCTCTTTAACGGGATACGGAAACTTAGCTATCGTAACTTCTGATGGAGGCTATTCTACATACTACGCACACCTAAATAATTTTGACGGATCTATAAGAAGTGGGGATTTAGTTGATGCAGGAACGGTTCTTGGCATTATGGGAAATATAGGAAACTCAACTGGCACACACTTACATTATGAATTTAGACTGCCTTCTGGAAATGCTAATTATGAATGTTTAGCAGGCCATAAATTAAAACTAGAAAGTATTAATGGACAAAGTTATATTCCAAAGACAATTCCAGTTGCATGTTATGGTTCAGGATCTTGTAATATTTCAGTACCATGAAAAAAATAAACTACAAAGGAATTTTAATAATCTTCATGTTCATTACAGCGCTAACTGTACTTTATGTAACTTTTAGTGATGAAATAGATAATAAATTAAGCCTAAATAATAAAGTGGCATATCCACTTGCAACGGTTGACATCTTAACTGACCTTAAGCAAGACCTGAATATTCCGTCAATTGGCAATCCTTCTATCTCAATTGTAAATCAATTTAATACTTCGGTGTTTTCAAGCATACCCAAAGAAGCACCTATTTATAATTATGAAAAATCAAATTTCACAAGTCGCGAAAACGAATTAAATATAATTAAAATCTTGGGGTTTCAAGAAACACAGTATGAGCCACTATCTGATCCCGTACTTGGAAGATTTGTTTCAGTATCAAATAAACTTGGATCGTTAAGTATATATGAAGATCAAGGCATGATGGCATATTCAAGGAATATCGAAACTGAACTTTCATACTTTCCACAAATAGTTGATACAAATGCATATATTGAAAAATCTAAAAGTTATTTATCAACTATTGGAATCGATTTATCAGCATTTACTTTTTCAAAAATAAAATACTATTCCGTAACTGGTCCAGAAGCCGAAGAAACTTATTCTCCGACAAGGGCAAAGATAATAGAAGTTTTATATCTAGCAAAGGTTTTGGGATTTCCGATTCTTGATAATAGTACAGATCAAAACGGAAACTTGGTTAGAGTTTGGCTTGACGTTAACCAAAATATCATCAGAGTCGACTATCAAAACACAGGAAAAATTGGCGAAAAAACATCCACTTTCAAATTAAAAACGACTGAACAAGTAATTAATGATGTAAATCAAGGAAAACTGAAAATCATAAAAACAGAAACCCCGTTTGGTCAGAAAATAACAGCAACAAGTATCCAGTCCTTAAAACTTGCATACTATGCAATTGATGGATTTTTAGTTCCTGTTTACATACTGCAAGCACAATCAAAAACTGAAACTGGAACCATTGGACCAACATACTTAATAATGGAGGCGGTAGCAAGATGAAAATCAAATCAATATTAATATTTTTAATAAGTTTATTTTTCGTCTTTTTTACAGAGGCATCGGCTGTAACACTAGACCCCAATAATCCTGGCGGGCATCCACCACCACAAACATTGAAAGATGCAGGAATTACACAAGTAAGAATTGTTTTAAAAAACGACGAGGCAACAAAAACGTATGTAAGCGAATTAAAGGCCGCTGGAATAAATGTTATTGGAATAATAAACTGGGAATACAGCCCTGAAGCATGGACAAATTCAAACCAACTTAGTCAAAACTATATAAACAACTTCTCAACTCAAATAATTAACGATGCTTATGCCAACTTTGGTCTACTCTATGCATATCAAGTTTGGAATGAACCAGATGGCACCCAAGGGGGAAGTGTTGCGATTGACCCAGCCAGTTACGCTCACTTACTTGCGAGCGTTAATTCTGCACTTGATGGCTTAAACGCATCACAAGTTGTTTTATCTGCAGGTTTTGTTTCTGGAGATCTTGAATATCTTAGACAAGTTATTGCCGCAGCAGGCGGAACTTTTCCAGCAGATGGGGTTGCACTTCACGCTTACAACAACCCAGAAGACCCTGCCTCGGTAAATGCAATTATTTCAATGATTCAAGCCATGAGTAACATGACAAATAAAAAGGTTTGGATTACAGAATTTGGTTGGCAAACAGGAGATCTTGCAAAACAAGCGGCTTGGCTTGCGCAAGTGTATGCACTTAGAGATAACTCCGCAACTGCAAATCTATTACAAACCGTTATGTGGTATGCCTTTTCGGATGCCCAAAATCCAGGGTTCGGACTTTTTAATGTAGATGGAACACCAAAGCCAGCTTTCTTTGTGCTTCTTGCTATTTTACAGGGGCATCCTTTATCTGCGGATGCATTAGCTGATCTTTTGGCTGGAATTCTTGTCGCATGTAAAAACCAAAGTGGAGCATTAATTGGTTATGGAATTAGTCAAGCCTACTGTGATTCATTAATCGAATGTAAAGATGGAAGCGGAAAAATCATTGGATACGCACCATTAGGACTATGCAAAATACAAGAAGACATAAAAAACGCATGTGGCGGGCCTATTGATCTTGATCAAGTTGGATTCAAAGCAGAAATGGCACAATGGGGATTTACGGCAAAATTTAACGTTAAAGAAATCGCAAACGAAGGCGATTTATATTCAGTAGCTAATTATATTAAAAGCAATTTCGTTTTAGAGACAGTTGGTTCATATCCACATTTTAATTTGGAACCCTTTGCTAATCAGTTAGTTGGATCAAAAGTCACGGGGACACAAAACGTAGCAACAAGAGTCGAAGACTTTAAAGCACCTACACAATTATCTTCAAGGGTTCCAGGAAAGGTAGAACCTTCTGGATTTAGCATAGGGCCTCAAGAATATCAAAATGCAGATGAAAACGAAGAAGATTATACAAAAAGAGTTTTTACTACAAGCACGAGTTCATTAGGAAATAAAGAAAAATACGGAGAACGAGCCGAGATGAAAGCCACTAATTTCAAGGCTTGCATACAAAGACTAGCTTGCAACCCTGCGGTAGAGGACTGCTTACTTGAAAGCTACTCATTTGAATCCGCAAAAAATGGTGATTGTGGTAATAATTTCGAAGATTGCAAATGTAAAACAGGAGATGAACCAATAGGATGTATCTCATTCGGCAAAGTATTTACATTAGGCGGCAAGCTAAGTTTCGAAGAACCTGCGGATCTTTTAACAGTATCAAAATCTTTAGATAATTTAGGCAAAAAATATTCGGATATAAAAGATGAAAATAGTTCTTACGCAAAAGCAAAAAGTCAGAATAACCTTTTGGTAAATAACGTTAACTACAATGCATACATACCACAACAAGCGCAAGCACAAACGACAAAAGTAAAGGCTGCAGATCCACAAGGAGCTCTTAATGGTGCCATAACTCTTGGAGCTACTCCATCTGGTAGTGGATACAATGTTAATTACAGATATTGTATATGGCACCAGTCTCCTTGCGGTATGGGAGATTTAAGATCAACAATTAATGGAACTCAAATAAACTTATGGAAATCAACAACAAACGACGACCCAAATAATGCATGCTTAGAACCTGGTTGGGGAGGGGCACCATCTTTTGACAATGTCTCTTTGCCATTTACAGTAACGGTAACAACAGGTGGAAACAGAACTGGTCCACAAGGTATATGTCCCGATTCTGACACACAATCTTGCACAATCAGCGAAGTAAACGGTGTTCTAAGCACAACTTGCGGAGGCACACTACTACCTCCTCCGCCCGTTGACTGTAGAAATTGTCCATCATGGGCACCTGCATCTGCTTGCGAAAAAATTATTGCCCAAACACTGCCAACCGTGAATGAATGTTCAGACGGAAAATGCGAATCTGGGGTAAGGGACGTTGAAGAAAAAATTCCTTTTAATTCAGGTATAGATATAAATTTCTCGTTTTTGGGGCACCCATGGGCAGAAGCACTTTTCAATTTCCTTGGATTAAATAAAATATCATGTGCCAAAACAGGTGGAGAACAATGTAATTTCGGGGGAGGATCATACCCTGGAGCCTGTGGTCCTGGGTGCGTTCCAACCCCAGGATATACATGTAAAACAGAACCAGGCATCAGCAAATGGCAATGTGCATTTAATGCTTCTGAATATGTTTTATATGCTTACCCAACATCAAATCTGATAGGAGACTACGGTTCTAAAACATCTTACATAAGACCACTTGAAGCTATATTTAAAATCCCAGGGCAGACAGAAAAATATTTTACTAAGGAAAGCGCTATGTCAACGGTTTCACTTAAATTAACAGCACCACCTGATTCTGTTTCAGCAGGAACTGCAGGAGAGTGGGATGGTCCAGATCCATATTATTTCAAAATTAAAGAAGGCGATACGAAAAAGATTAATGTCGAGTATTACGATTTTTATCAACCACTTTATAGCAGTATTTGTTTGGCAGATCAATTTAGTAGAGTTCCAAATTCTTCTTCTTTGGATTATCAATCAAATTGTCAATCGTTTCCTTTTTATGCAGGAAGCAGGAATGGAGCACCTTTAGATTCACTTGATCCGACAACTCCGATTACTTTTTCGGGCAATGTAGAAAATGAAATAGCAACAGCAGCTGGTAATAACGGAGTCCCTGCAGCAGTATTAAAGGCGATTTTGGAAGTAGAGCTAGGATCAGTTAATTTTGATCCTGCCAATTACACGTGCACAAGAAATTCATCAAAGGCAACAGGCCCTATGCAAATCACAGACGGAACAGTTTTTAGCTACATAAGTAGCGAAGAAGAAGCCCTTTGGAATATAAAAAGATGGGCAGATGGAGATACTGGTTTTGTAGCAGATGGCAGATGCAAAATTCAATATGCAATGGAAATCGCCGCAAGAATATTAAAAGGTAAAGCTGACTATGCCGTGTCACAAGGCTGGGTTACTGGTTCAAATGAATTTATGTATAACCCGCAAATGGCAATTTATGCATCTGGCGGATATTATGGAACAAGACAATGTAATCCAACTGCTGAAACAGAAAATAGATGGGGCACAAATATCAGCTACTGCGACTTTTTTATATACAAAGTCGGCCAATATGGAGGATATCCTGGCCAGGTTTGCACAACACTTAATGCATCTTGCGATGGTGTTGGGCCTTTTAATGCTGGTGAAGGTGCTCAATCTGGACCAACTCAAGGCACTAAAACAGAAGCTCCTGTTTCGCAGGGATCTTCCTCTCCAGTCACTAACCCAAAAGGCGACACTACATTACAAAAAGGCTTTTTGATTGATGTTCAAAATTTAATGAATAAGTATAAAGATCAAATCAAAACAGATACGCAAACAATTGAAAACCTTCCACCAGAAATGATTTCCGAGATTAAAGCCCTTGCCCAAAAATATAAAAACTAAGAAATGGTTTTTAAATAAGTTGTCAGTTCTGATTTGAGAATTGGCAAATCATCCTTCAAAGTCTTCCAAACATTATTCACATCAACAATTTATCCGATTGCATCAAGTATATGTAAAATGCGTTCTCTATTATCTGGCTTCATATATAGTTACAAGGTCATCCAATACATATGGCCTAATTCGTGGATGCAAACTCCCTTCCGGAATTAGATCAACCTCACGATCAAGTTTTTCTTCAAGTGAAACCTTTATACCTCCAAGGTCAATAAGACTTTTATTCTTAGAAAATTTAACTAATAAATCTATATCGCTACCAACCTTATTATCACCCCTAGCAAAAGACCCAAAAACTGCCATATAGAAAATATCGTTAGTTTTACAAAAGTCCTCTAAATTTTTCCGAGGCATCAAGTTTATTTTTATTTTATTGGATTTCATGAACTAATTGTACATTGGGTTGTGAAAAAAATACACACTAATTGCACACCCAAGTGGTTGACGCAACGGAAGTATCCTTTCAAAAAAATTACAAAACAACCTTGTAATTTAGGCTTATTTTATCTACAGGATAGTTTCCAAAGTAATCAAATATCCAGGGATTTTTAAATATAAATTTTTCATAAGCACCAGCTTTTGCAAAAACATGTGGCATTTTTAACAAATAAAAGGCTGACCTAATATCATGATTTTTATATTTAAAATCAGCTTCATGCATGACAATAGGATTTTTAATCTTTAATATCCTTAGAATAAATTTACGAAAAAGATTGAGCTCATCACTTAAAATCAAAAAATTAGTCTCTGAAAATTTTCCGTAAACAGAAACAAAAACTATTGGCGAAATTAATTTAAAAAACTTTGAATACTTCTTTAATTTCTTTACAATAGCTTTAGAAAGGCCCACTCTTTCAACAAAACCTCTTTTTATCGTAGCAAAA
>Ga0209541_10010905_pt1 | contig 14357 bp, 18 predicted proteins | sample RifCSPlowO2_01_FD_184027 | JGI IMG/M metagenome (GOLD analysis project Ga0209541, IMG submission 184027) | Groundwater microbial communities from Rifle, Colorado - Rifle CSP2_plank lowO2_0.1 (SPAdes) (version 2) | ecosystem: Environmental > Aquatic > Deep subsurface > Groundwater | place... | reverse complement strand
ATAACTAATTATTTTCCACGAGCAAAGCGAGTGCAATTTTATATTTATTATGCTGATTATTTTTAGGTACTTAAAATCTTTATTGCTAAAAACCAATTCATTTAATATTTTCAGGATAACAAAATTATCAATCTCAAAAACCTCTTGTGGGTTTTTGCAATTTGGATTATCAAATTAATTAGAAGTGACTGGTAGAATTAAGTAGTAAAGTTAAACAGATATTCTATTTAATTATTTCAAATTTATCACATAAATTCCTTTGCAATTAATAATTTGTTTATAGAAAATTGTTGCAGAGTTAAGTAAGATGAATTAACTCAAAACACTCTGATTCAGATTTTCCTGTGCGATTTTATTTATTGCTTCTTTTACATAATTTGATTCCAAAGCAAACCCCAGACTTTCTCCTTCTCCGAATTTGAAATTATTTATCCCGATTACTTTTCCTTTTTTATTGATTAATGGTCCTCCTGAATTTCCGGGATTTAATGCAGCGTCGGTTTGAATGTATTTTCCTTCTAATCCTTCACTTGTCCTATGAACTCCTGAAACAATTCCTTCTGAAACTGAAAACTGCAAGCCCAAAGGATTTCCAATTGCAATTACTTTTTCACCAACCTGAATGTTGTCTGAATCTTCTAATTCAAGATAATTATTGTTTCCTTTAATTTTTAATAGAGCAATATCTAATTCTCCATTATATCCTATAAAATCAGTGGATATTTTTTCCTGCTCGTAATTTACTGATTCAACTTCACTTGCTCCGACTAAAACATGGGCATTTGTTACAAGATATCCGTCGTCGCTGATGATAAATCCTGTTCCCTGTGAAACATCTGTTCTTATTGTTACAACTGACTTCACGGATTCTTCAATTATTCCTGAAAAGTCCTCTCCTGCAGATGCTTTTAATAATTCAAATTCCTGCCCAATTGAGCCAATCTCTGCTCCTAAATTACTAATGCTTGATTTTGTTTGCTTTAAATCACTTTGAGTGGCAAGGAGGCTGTTTGTTAATTCATTGAACTTGCTTTGAGTGTCTGCCTGTAATTCACTTATCTGATCTTTTACTTCATTATGATTAATTGTTTGTTTGATAATTATTCCATTAAGCAAAATAGCAGAAATTACCATATAGATAATTATAATTGAGCTAATTCCTCCAATCATCCATTTGTGGTGTTTTTGCAGTTCCATTTTTCTAATCTTTTTTATATTAAACAATTATAATTTATATATTTTGCTTTTTTGATTATTTTTACTAAAATCAATTGTGTTCATTGCACTCGCAAAATCAGTTGATTTATTAGTGCTTTTGATAATTTATTATATAATTAGTGGTCTGCTAAATTACCCTCATTTGCACTCGTGATATTAATTTAATTCTAATAACAATTTATTTTTTAAGATAACAAAATTACCAAGAGCAAAAACTCGGGAGAGTTTTTGCAATTTTTAGAAATGAAATCGTCTTTGTTGTTTATAAACGCTAAAATCATAAATCTGTCATTGCATTGCTTGTTGGCTTAACAGAATCACGGGAAATTATTACTAAACCACAAAATCCCAAACTATAAAAAGCTTTTCCATTTAATAATTATGCAAATTGGGCCTATAGTTCAAGGGACAGAATACCAGGTTTCGGTTGGGTTTCTTTTTTAGAAAAAAAGAAACTACATTGGTAGAAAAAACTACAAGAACAGAAAAACCCTGTTGATGGAGGTTCGAATCCTCCTGGGCTCATAAAAAATAAATATGGAAATTTAAAATAAAATAATCAAATGAAAATACTTGGAATAATTGGCGGTTTGGGACCAGAAACAACAGCGGAATTTTATTTAGAATTGAGTTTTGGGTGCTATCAAAGAAATAAAAAAAAGAGACCAGGAATATTAATTTGGAATGTGCCGCAAATGTACAAAATTGAAAAAGAGGCACAAATAAAAGCAAAAGGAGAAGAAAGGTACATTCCTCTTCTTATTGAATCAGCGAAAAAACTGGAAAAAGCAGGAGTTGATTTTTTAGTCATGCCTTGTAACACTCTTCACATATTTATCAAGGAAATTAGAAATTCAGTAAACATACCTGTATTAAGCATTGTAGAAGAAACTATCAAATTTCTAAAAAGCAAAAAAATATCAAGAATTGGCATTTTAGCAACGCCAAGCATTATAAAAAATAAATTGTATGAAAAAGCTTTAAAAAAAGAAGGCATTGAGCAAATTATCCCGGATGGTTTTGATCAAGCTAAAATAGGGAAAATCATAAATAATATTGTTTTAAACAGATATGCAAACAAGGACAGAAAAAAGCTACTTGAAATACTCAAAAAATTTGAAAAAAAGAATGTAAAAAATGTGATTTTGGCTTGCACAGATTTGCAGCTTTTAATACCAGATTATCCTAATCTTGAAATATATGACACAATGAAAATTTTTGCAGATGCGACTGTAAATTATATACTAAAATCTAATTCCACTGTTTGAGATTGTGCTCATTCCATTCGCAATATTATTTAAAATGGTATTGTAGAAAAATTATATTCAATTATTTCCAAATATGTGTTAGGGGTTTATTCTCGTCGTTTTAATTCCCACCCATTTCATTTATGATATATTTAATTTATTAGTGTGGAAAAATTCATTTTGGTTTCTAATTGTAAACCATCCAAATTATTAACTTCAGATTTTATTAATAACTAATTATTTTCAATGAGCAAAGCTGGTGCAATTTTATACTTATTATGCTGATTATTTTAGGTACCTAAAATTATTAATGTTGGAAAAGTTTATGTATGTCATGCACAAATATATTTCCAGACAACAGGTTTATTTTATACTCAAATATCTTTTTTGAGATAATTGTTTTTATTAATATCAAAAACCCGACGGGTTTTTGCAATTTTTTATGGTTATAAAAATTAATTAACAAAACAATATTATTAACTTAATCGAAAGTAGTTGGAAAAAACCAAGCAAAATACCACCAACAAACCAAAAACCAACCAAATCACAACAAAAAAAGTCACTCATACTCCACCAAAAACCAAACAAAATACCACCAACAATAACTTTTTAACTTCCTTTTTCTTAAATATTAAAAAGAGGAAAATGAATAAAAAAAGAAGACATCAAAAGAATTTAAATAGAAAATTTTAAAACTAAAAAACACTGCTCATTTTATTCGCAGAAATTAAAAAAGTTACTCTGACAGCAAAGTTTTAAGGGGGTTAATCAATTAACAATTAATAATTATAAAGCTGTCTTAGTTAGAATATAAATAAATACGAGGAGCTACAGCAACGAGCAACCAAAAAAAAAGAATGGAAACTAAAACAAAACAATTTTTCGCAGGACTTGCAATTTTAATCGGCACTGCAATCGGTGCAGGAGTTTTAGGAATTCCTTATGTTGTTGTTAAAATCGGTTTTTTAGCAGGATTAATTTATATTCTTTTTTTGGGTTTAATTATTATATTAGTTAATTTGTACTTAGGAGAAATTATTCTCAGAACAAAAGGAAAACACCAGCTTTCAGGATATGCTGAAAAATACCTTGGAAAAAAAGGAAAACTCTTTATGAATTTTGCATTTATTTTTGGAATTTATTCGGCAATTGTTGCTTATACTTTTGGCATTGGAGAAAGTTTTAGTTTTTTATTTTTTAAAGATGCCTCTCAATCCATTTTAATGGGTTTGGTTTTTGCAATTTTTATGAGTATTTTAATTTGGGGCGGTTTAAAACAATTAAAAAGATTTGAAAAGTGGGGCGTTGAAGTTATTTTAATTTTATTGGGGCTTATAATTTTCTTGTTTATTAAAAAAATTTCTTTTGATAATTTAATTGGGTTTTATCCGAATTATCTTTTTTTGCCTTTTGGAGTTATTCTTTTCGCCCTCCTGTCTTTTTCATCAATCCCGGAAATTAATTTTGTTTTAAAAAAAGACAAAAAGCAAATGAAAAAAATATTATTTTTTGGGACTTTAATTTCAATTATTTTTTATGTTTTATTTGCATTTGTCGTCGTCGGTTTTAAAGGAATTGAAACGCCTGAAATTGCAACATTTGCCCTTGGCCCAATTTTTGTAGTGCTTGGCATTTTTGCAATGTTCACTTCTTATCTTGCTCTGGGAAACGCATTAAAAGACCATTTTAAATATGATTCAAATTATAAAAAAACAAAAGCGTGGTTTCTGACAGCAATAATTCCTATTTTTATTTTTTTATTTGTTAAAATATTCAAGTATTTTTCATTTACAAAAATTTTATCTATCGGCGGTGTTGTTTCAGGCGGTTTAACTGCTGTTTTAATTTTATTGATGATTAGAAAGTCAAAAGAAAAAGGGAACAGAAAGCCCGAATATTCAATTCCTGTTAGCTGGTTTGTGATTGGATTGCTGACATTAATATTTATTCTTGGTGTTTTGAGAGAGGTTTTTGTTGCTTTGAATTAATAAGTATGATTTTAAAGTATGAAAAAGTTTAAATACTAAGTTTTACTATTTAAAATTATGATAATTAGGCGGGAAATTGGCGAAAAAGGGCAGGTAGTTATTCCAAAAGATATTAGAGAATTTCTTGATTTGAAAACAAGAGAAAAAGTAGTTTTTGAAATTAGGGGCAACGAGATAATTTTAAAAAAAGAACAAAACCCCGAAGAATTCTTAAAAGATTTTTTAAATGTCCCTAAACTTAAAAAAAAGATGACTATAAAAAAGCTAAAAAAGGTGTACGAAGAACAATATGGGTGAAATGATTAAAAGATATATAGATGCAAATATATTTTTACAGGGCATATTGTATGACGACGAAAATATTAATAAAATTCTTTTTAAAATGGTAAATAAAGAATTTTTAGGTTATACATCTGTTTTAAGTTGGGACGAGATTGTATTTATAGTACGCAAGTTTTTAGGAAAAGAAATAGCAATTAAAGAAGGAGAAAAATTTCTAAAAATGCCAAATCTTATTTTTATTGATGCTAACAAAAACATTATTGAAAAATCTCAAAGATTAATTAATAAATACAATATTAAGCCAAGAGACGCTATTCATGTCGCCAGTGCTTTGATAAATGGAGCTAATGAAATAATTTCAGATGATAAAGATTTTGATAAAATAAAAGAAATAAAAAGAATTGAAGTTAAAAAATAAGAATTTGATTTTTGTGTTTGGGATTTTGAGAGAGGTTTTTGTTGCTTTGAATTAATAAAAAAGATATTTCAACGAAGTTTGAAAATTAAATAAAAATTAATCCATGTTGAACTTAACTTAAAAGTTTTTAGGATGATATCAAATACAATCAGCGAAGAAACATGACGAAGTCTGTTTCAGAGCAAATAACTCCATTTTCTCGTTAGAGAAAAGCAAATGTTTATTAATTATCTTTTGTATTTTATTATATGAAAACAACATCCAAACCAGGAGACAAAGTTGAAATTCATTTAATGAAAACAATTTATCAGGGGGTTTTATTGGAAAGTCCTGAAACAGGAATTGTTTTGTTAAAGTTAGACACTGGTTACAATATCGGCTTTAATAAAAAAGATGTTTTGGAAATAAGAACACTGAAAAAGGCAAGTTTAAAAGAAGAAGAAATTGAAATTAAAAAATCCAGTGAAAAGCCGTCGATTGCAGTGATTATTACTGGCGGAACAATTGCTTCAAAATACGATTCAAAAACAGGGGCAGTGAAATGGCTTGACACTCCTGAGAATTTGTTTAAGTTTTATCCTGAATTATTTGAAATTGTAAATGTCGCAAAAGTTGAAACTCCTTTTATGAAGGGTTCTGAAAATATGGATTTTAGGGACTGGAAAAAAATCGCAAAAATTGCAGAGTGGTATTTAAATGATTCAAACATTAAGGGGGTTATTATAACCCATGGAACAGACACTCTGCATTACACTTCTTCTGCCTTGAGTTTTTTCCTGAGAGATTTGAACAAGCCGGTTGTTTTGACTTATGCCCAGAGAAGCATTGACAGGGGAAGTTCAGACGCGAATTTGAATTTGAAGTGCTCTGCATTGGCTGCAATTTCAGATATTGCAGAAGTTATGATTGTCGGGCATGCAAATGAAAATGATGATTATTGCTATGCAATGTCCGGGACAAAAGTGAGAAAGCTGCATTCTTCGAGGAGAGATGCATTTAAAGTTGTGAATGGCAAGCCAATTGCAAAAATTTATTCTGATAGAATTGAAATAATTTCAGAATACAATTTAAGAAATAAAAATAAAGTAAAACTTGATTCTAAATTTGAAGAAAAAGTCGGTTTATTGAAATTCTATCCGGGACAAGACCCGGGCATTTTAAATTATTATCTAAAAAATAAATACAAAGGAATTGTAATTGAAATGCTTGGTTTGGGGCATGTTGCAACAAAAGAAGCAAACTTAAGCTGGGCTAAAAAATTAAAAGAAGTTATTAACAAAGGGCTTGTTATTTGCGGAGCAAGCCAGACAATTTACGGAAGATTGGATCCTTTGGTTTATTCAACCGGAAGAGAACTTAAAGACACCGGAATTATTTTTTTAAAAGATATGCTAAGTGAAACGGCTTTTGTGAAACTTGGTTGGGTGTTAGGCCATGAAAATTGGAATGTGAAAGAAAAAATGCTGGAAAACATTTCAGGGGAATTTAATGATAGATTGGAAAAATAAAAAGTTTTGTATAAAAATTTGAGGAGATTTGTTATTAGCTTTTTGAAATTTTAATCATTTATCTAATAATTTTTTAATCAAGTTGTTTGAGTAGAAATTATAAGTAATTCGACGTGCAAAGCGAGGAGCTATTATCACTTAAAATAAAAAGCTGTTTATGGCAATAACAAATAAATTCGAGTCGCCTTGCGACAAGCGAATTTAACATCTAATAATTAAATTTAAAAAATTGAATATCATTATATTAAAATATAAAATGGAAAATCTTTTTGTGTATGGAACTTTGAAGATAGCGAAAATTCAAAAAGAAGTTATTGGCAGAACCCCGGAATCATCTGAAGAAATTTTATTTGGGTATTGCCTTGCTCAAATAAATATACAGGGAAATTTTTCCAATATTAAAAAAATCAAAAAACATAGAAGACATTGTTAAGGGGTTTGTTATGAAAATCACAAAATCTGAATTGAAGAAGATTGATAAATATGAAACAGATGTTTATAAAAGAATTAAAGTTATTTTAAAGAATGGGAAGGAAGCTTGGGTTTATATTAAATAAATTCATTTCTTTTTCATATAATTTTCAATTCTATTAAGCTGTTTTTTAATGTCTTCAATTTCTTTTTCTGCTTTTCTATTAACTGCATAATCATATTCTGCTCTCTGCCTATTTTTCTCTGTTGCCCTGTTTTGGCTCATAAGAATTATTGGTGCTTGTATTGCAGCAATGCATGACAAAACCAAGTTTAAAAGGATAAATGGTTTTGGGTCCCATGCTCTTCCAAAAATAATCCAGGAAGTATTTATTAATATCCACAAAATAAGCAAACCAAAGAATAAAAGTATAAATGCCCAGCTACCAGCCCACTTTGTAATTGCATCTGCTGATTTTTGCCCAAAAGTTCTCGGAATTGAAAATATCGGATGGCTGACTTTTTTTACTGATTTTTTCACTTCCTTTTTCATATTAGTATATTGTATTTTTAGGTTATAAATTTATTGATTTTATCTTTAACAGGTAAACTTTAATAACTTGTTTTATTTAATTCTTTTATGGATTTAGATTATAAAAAACTAAAATTCAAATCAGGTTTGGAAATTCATCAGCAATTAGACACTAATAAATTGTTTTGCAATTGCCTTTCTGTTTTAAGGAATGATGAGCCGGATTTTGAAGTGTGCAGAAAACTGCATGCCGTCGCTGGTGAATCAGGAGAGATTGATGTTGCTGCACGATATCAGGCTTCTTTAAAAAAAGAATTTGTTTATCAGGGATATAATACAACCTGTTTGGTTGAGCTGGATGAGGAGCCGCCTTATGAAATAAATCAGGATGCCTTAAAAATTGCTTTGCAGATTTCTATTTTATTGAACTGTAAAATTATTCCAATAACCCAAATAATGAGAAAAACAGTTATTGACGGCTCAAATACTTCCGGCTTTCAAAGAACAGTGCTGATTGCGAGAGACGGCTATGTTGAAACTTCCTCGGGAAAAATCGGGATTAACACAATTTGTCTGGAAGAGGATTCTGCAAGGAAAGTAAATGAAGACGGGAAAAAGAAAATTTACAGGTTGGACAGGTTGGGAATTCCTTTAATTGAAATTGTTACTTCTCCTGATATCAGCTTTCCTGAGCAAGCTAAAGAAGTTGCATTGCATATCGGCGATATTTTGAGAAGCTGCAAAGTTAAAAGAGGAATCGGAACAATAAGGCAGGATGTTAATATTTCTATCAGGGGGGAAAACAGAGTTGAATTAAAGGGCGTGCAGGATATGAAAATGTTTATTAAAATAATTGAAAATGAAATTAAAAGGCAGTTGAAATTATCTGATTCAAGCAGGCCGACTAATTCAGAAGTCAGGAATGCTTTGGCTGATGGAGAGAGTGAATTTATCCGCCCAATGCCCGGTGCAGACAGAATGTATCCCGAAACAGATTTGCCTTTGCTGAAGATTTCAAAAGAGCTGATTAATCATGTTAAAAAAACACTTCCAAAATTAAGAGGGGAAATCAAAAGGGAATTAGAAAAAACAGGCTTAAACAAAGAAATGATTGGTTTGTTGCTGAGCCAGAATAAAATTGAAGATTTTAAGCAGTTTTTAAAAATTTACAACAAGCCCAATTTTATTGCAAAAATGATTTTGCTTTTTCCAAAAGAGATTGCAAGCAGGACAGGAAAACAATTAAATGAAATTGAGGATTTGCTTTTTGATTTTTATGGGGATGTTTTAATTGCCTTGACTGAAAATAAGATTTCAGAATCAGATGTTAAAAATGTTTTAATGAAATTTGTTTTAGGTAAAAACATAGACGAGGCACTTAAAATTGAAAAAGCAGATTTAGGGGAAATAGAAGAAAAAATTTTAAAGATTATCAGGGGAAAACCAGGCTTGAGTCCAAAAGCATATATGGGATTGATTATGGCTCAAATGAAAGGAAAAATTGACGGAAAAAAAGCAATGGAAGTGGTAAATAAGGTAATGAAGAATTAACAAAATAGAAAGTTTTATATAGTTTTAGTTAATAGTTAACATATGGTTGATTTAATTAAAAAAGCAATAAATTATTTTATTATTGCGAGTTTTTCAGAAAAAAAAGGCATGTTTGATGTTGCATGTACTAATTATTTTAAGTCATTATCTGCTGTAAATGATTTTATTTTATCCCGGAAAAATCTTTTTCCAAAAGATCATATGAAAGGTTTTCCATGTTAAAAGAAAAAGAACCTTTTTTATATAAAATAACTTCTCAATTGTTTTTAACTTACCGAAGGACATATACTTCTGAAATTAATAAAGAAGAAACAGAAAGGCTTAAAAAAAAAATTTTGGAGGCATTTAAATATGCAAAAATCCCAATACCAAAGATTTAATAAACTGAAAAATAATTTGAAGGGTGAAATAAGAGGCAATATATTAGATATATTTGTAATTGGCTCTTTTTTGAAAAATAAGATTTCTCCCAGGGATATAGATTTAATTGTCTTGTTTAAAGAAAAAGATATGAAAGATGCTGAGGAAAAATTATATGAGATTAAAGAAAAATTGAATTTTATTAAGCCGATCCATATGGAGCCATTATTTTTAGGAAATATGTTTAAGGAAAGGATTTTTTTAACAATTTTGCACGAGGGATTTAGCATCAAAGAAGGAAAGTTTGTTTTTGAACTTATAAAAATAGGTTCATTTGTAATTTTTTATTATAATCTTAGAAATTTGTCAAAGTTAGATAAAGTGAAATTTGCGCAGGCTATTTATGGCAGAAAAAAAGATGGATTATTATATCAAGAAAGAGGAATTTCTCTTGGACCAATGAGTTTTATGGTTCCTGTTTCAAGGGAAGAGATATTTAAGGAGTTTATGAAAAAATGGAAAATTACTTTTGAGAGAAAAAGGGTCTTTGTTAGTGATTAACATAAAGAGTGGTAAAGTATAAGTTTAGTTAATAGTTAAAATGCTTAACAAAAAAGAAGTCAAAGAAAAATTTGCCGGAGAAAAAATGAAAATTGGAAAAAAACTATTGTCAAATTTGATAAATTATGTAAAAAGTTTGTTTTAGCTGAAATAGAAAAAGCAATAAGAAATGCAAAAATTTCAGGAAGAAAAGTAATTAAAGAAGAGGATTTTGAAAATTAAAATGGTTATATTGATGATTGAGAGGTTAAGGGGATGAAAATTTTGGCTATTGGAGATCCTCATGGTTCTAAAAAAGTAAAGAAAATTCCTGTTAAAGGAGTTGATTTAATTTTGATAACAGGCGATGTTGGAAAAGCAGATTTAGCAAGGAAAAGACTTTTTGAAAATATAAAAAGAAAAAAACAAGGTTTAAAAGAATTAAAAGAAGATAAAAAATTCATTAAAGCAGTTTATAAAGAAATTTATAATTCTTCCTTAAATATATGGAAGTATTGCTCTAAATTAGCCCCCACTTATTCTATCTTAGGAAATGTTGGGAGCAATATGATTAAAGATTCAAATGTGAAAAAAGATGAAAAGAAATATGGAATAAAATTACCTTCATTTTGTTCAGGAATTAATAAGATTAATAATTTTTATCTTGCAAGAAATGTTGTTAGAAATATTAATGGATTAAAAATTGGTTTTTTAGAATATTTTAATGATGTTTGTTGGTATAAAGAATACAATGATAATAATAAGAAGGAAATAAATAAAGCAAAAAAGCAAACAGAAAATGCAAAACAAATTCTTGATAATTTTAAAAAAGTGGATATTTTGGTTTGTCATCAACCTCCATATGGTATTTTAGACAAAACAAATTATCTGTCTGCACCAAAAGAATGGAAAGGAAAACACGCCGGAAGCAAAACAATTTTAAATTACATTAAAAAATACCAACCAAAATATGTTTTTTGTGGGCATATTCACGAAGCAAAAGGTAAAGCAAAAATAGGAAAAACACAGGTTTATAATCTTGGACTTGCCGGATATAAAATTATTAATTTGGAGTTCCCAAAACATTTATAAACTTTAGTTCATACATATAAACTATGGTTGAGACATATAAACTTAAGTTCACATTACTTCAACAGAAGATTTTAAGACTTTTATTCATCAAAACAGGGATTTCTTTAAATGCATTGTCTATTGCCAGAAAACTGAATGTTTCACAAACGGCTATTGCAAAATCTTTGCCTTTTTTAGAAGAAAATGGTTTTATTCAACTTAAAAAAGAAAAAGAATCAAAAAGGTGGTCTATAAAACTAAACATGGAAAACCACAAAGTTATTCAATTAAAGCGGGTAGATAATCTGAAATTAGTTTATGAATCCGGTTTAGCAGATTTTTTGGAAAAAGAGTTTGCAGGAGCTACAATTAGTTTATTTGGAAGTTATTCAATGGGCGAAGATAATTTTAAATCAGATATTGATTTTGTTGTAGTTGGAAGAAAAGACAAAATTATTAATCTTGAAAAATTTGAGAAAATTTTCGAAAAAGAAATAAATATAAACATTTACAATTCATTCAAAGACATTCATAAAAATTTAAAAAATAGCATTTTGAACGGGATTGTTATTTGTGGAGAGGTTGAATTATGAAACCCATAAAATCTTTTGAAGAATTCATTCAAAAAGGAGTAGTGAAAAAACAAAGTTTAAATAAATCAAGAGCAGATTTTTTAGTTAAACAAGCAAAACAAGATTATGAATATCTTCTTGAATTAATTAAAAAAATTCCAATAAAAGACAGCAATGCCAACAATTACATTAAAAATTGTTATGATATTCTGATGGGTTTAGTGAGGGCAAAAATGCTTTTAGATGGTTATAATGCTTCTGGTTTTGGAGCACACGAAGCAGAAATTTCTTATTTGGGATTTTTAGGGTTTAAAGAAAAAGAAATCCTCTTTGCAGATAAATTAAGGTTTTTTAGAAATGGTATTTTATATTATGGAACAATTTTAGATAAAGAATATGCAGAAAAGACAATAGAGTTTACAAAAAAAAGTTTCCAAAAATTAAAAAAGGTTTTAAACTCAAATTAACTTTAATATACTATGAATGCAAAAAGAGATTATATAAAAGATGTGAAAATTGAAAAAGAAGTTTTGCTGAAAGGATGGGTTTTTGAATTGCGAGTGCTTTCAAAAATGGCTTTTATTTTATTAAGGGACATGACTGGAATGATTCAGTGCATTGTTAAAGACGGGAAACTTTTGAAAAAAATTCAGGAATTAACTCTGGAATCTGTAATTGAAATAAAAGGCAGAGCAAAAAAAGCGCAGGTTAAAGCAGAATTTGCAAGAAAGGATATTGAGATTGAAGTAACTGATTTAGAAATTTTAAGCAAAGCAGAAAAACTTCCAATTCAGGTTAATGAAAAAGCAGTCAGTTCAGAATTGCCGTCGAGGTTGGATTGGAGGAGTTTGAGTTTAAGGAATCCCAAATCCCAAGCCATCTTTAAAATCCAAGCCAAATTAATTGAAGGAATGCAGGAATACCTTAATAATTTTGGATTTAACCAGGTTTTCACACCATGCTTAATGGGGGTTGCTTCTGAATCTGGTAGTGAAGTTTTTGAAGTGCAATATTTTAAAAAAAAATCTTTTCTCAGACAAGACCCCCAACTCCATAGGCAGTTAACAATATTAGGAGGAATGGAAAAAATTTATGATATTGGTCCAAGCTGGAGAGCAGAAAAAAGCAATACAATAAAGCATTTGACAGAACATAGAACATGCGCAGTTGAAATGGCATTTATAGATTCTGAAAAAGATGTTATGAGGGTTGAAGAACAAGTTGTTATTTCCGCATTCAGAAAAGTTAATAAAGAATGTCAGAACGAGCTTGATTTTTTAGGTGTCAAATTAAAAATCCCAAAATTGCCTTTTCCTGAAATAGAATTTCCAGAAGTTTACACTATTCTTAAAAAAATGGGAAAAGAAATAAAAAAAGGAGAGGACTTGGATAGTGAAGCAGAGAAATTATTATGGGAGCATATTCAGAAAAAATACCCAGGCGCAGAATTTTATTTTGTAAATAAATTCCCCTTTGCAAAAAAACCATTTTATGTATATTGTGATGAAGGTGAGGAATATGCAAGAAGCACTGATTTATATTATAAAGGGATAGAAATGTCTTCAGGAGGGCAAAGAGAAAATCGATACACTAAATTAATGAAAAATATCAAGGATAAAAAAATACCTCCTGAATCCGTCGAATGGTTTGCTAAATTCTTTAAATATGGTGTACCAACACATGGAGGATTTGCTATTGGAATAGAAAGAATCACAATGGTTTTGCTTGGTTTAGAAAATATAAGAGAAGCTGTTTTATTTCCACGGGATCCAGGGAGGCTGACACCTTAAGATGGATTCAAATATTAAACAATATTATAGAAAATCTGAAAATTTTAATAGATACTTGATTACAGATAAAGAAAGAACTAAAAACATGTTACAAATTTATAATTCTAATAAAAAATTTTTTGGAAAAAATATTTTGGATATTGCCCGTGGTAGTGGGATATTGGGTTTTATAATTGAAAAAAAAGAGCATAATTATCTAGGTGTTGATATTAATCTAGATATGATTAGTAATGCAAAAAAATATGCTAAAGAAACAAAATCTAAAAATAAATTTCTATTAGGAAATATTCTAAAAAGCAAAATTCCTGGAAAATTTGACACAATCACTTTTATTGGAAATGGTCTTGCACATTTCACAACACATGATTTTTTAGAAATTTTAGATAATCTAGAAAAAAATGCAAAAAAAGATTCAAATTTTATCATTGATTATAGGGATGTTGTAAATTTGTTATTTCACAAACAATGGAAAGACAAAATGATTAAAAAAAACAAAGGAAAAACAACAATTAGTTTAACAACAGGTGTAAATTTTGAAAAAGGAGAAATATACAAAGAAGATTTTGAAAAAAATGGAAAGAGCGGGATAAAATTTTCACATTCAATTTGGTCCCCCTTTATAATTGAACCTCTTATAAAAGTGTTTGGTTGGAGATTAATTAAAAGAAAAAAAATTTTAAGGTGGCAAGGATGGTTGGATGTTTATAAGAAAAATTAAAATGACAAAACAAAAGTTCCTCTCGATACGCGAAGCAATGAAAAAAGGTTCCGGCAAAGTAGCTGTGCGGGGATGGGTTTACAGAGAAAGAGGAAGCAATAAAATGAAGTTTATTGTTCTCAGGGATTCAACAGATGTTATTCAGTGTGTT
>Ga0209541_10010904_pt1 | contig 14357 bp, 12 predicted proteins | sample RifCSPlowO2_01_FD_184027 | JGI IMG/M metagenome (GOLD analysis project Ga0209541, IMG submission 184027) | Groundwater microbial communities from Rifle, Colorado - Rifle CSP2_plank lowO2_0.1 (SPAdes) (version 2) | ecosystem: Environmental > Aquatic > Deep subsurface > Groundwater | place... | reverse complement strand
TAGAGAATATATTCATTCTTGATGACAATTTCTTTGTTAACATACCAAGAACAAAAGAGATAGCGCAGGGCATTATGGATATGAATCTGGATTTTACATGGGATGTTTTGGGTGCTGAGATAGACACATTAAGAAGGGTTGACAGGGATTATATTGATTTCCTGGCAAAGAGCAGATGCAAAAGCTTATTGTTTGGCATAGAATCCGGATCACCAAGAATCCTTAAGCTGATAAAAAAGAATATGGCAGTTGAGGATGTTTTATATGTAAACAAGATGCTAAAAGGCTCTGGATTAAAGGCCTATTATTCATTTATGTCCGGCTTTCCAACAGAGACTGATGAAGACTTGAAAATGACAGTAAGCTTAATGTTAAGGCTTAAGGAAGAAAATCCAAATATAGAGTATGGCACGGTAAAGCCAGTGATTGTTTACCCCGGAACAGAGCTGTTTGATGTTGCGCTGAAAGAAGGCTATCAACCGCCCAAGAGACTGGAGGACTGGGCGCATGTAACATGGGGCAACTATTCAAAACTGAATTACCCTTGGCTTTCAAAAAAAAGAAAAACCATGTTAACTGACCTATACTATTATTCCTTGCTTATGAATCCAGATCATCTCTATATTAATTCAAAATTGTTTACAACAGTAGCAAGAGCATATTATCCAATTGCCAAATACAGGGTGAGGCACCTTAACTTTATGCTGCCTTTTCTTTCTAGGTCGATAAACTTTGTGCAGAATCATTTTATGTGATAATGAGTATAAAATTAGCTTGGTTTCATGAAGTTAAACTTGTGATTTTTTGTATAACTAGTGTTATACGAAAAACCCCTAGAACCCCTTAACAACCCTAATAACCTTCTCAACTTCCCCATCAGTCATATCAGGAAATAAAGGCAATGTAATTAATTTTTTCCAAACCTTATCAGCAACAGGGCATTTTGCCTTGATATTTTTAAAAACAGGATGCATATAAGCTGGCATATAATGAACACCGGCAGCAATATCATTCTTCTTTAAATGCAAAATCAATTTCTCTCTGTCCTTATCTACTTTAACAACATAGTTATGATTAGCAGAGTCAACATATTCCTTTTCAACAGGTGTTGTAATCCAGCTAACCTTGCTGAATGCTTCGTTATACCTCTTTGTTATTTCTTTTCTTTTTCCATTTAATTCTTTTAATCTTTCTAACTGCACAATTCCAATAGCAGCTAAGATATCATTCATCTGGAATTTGTAACCTATCTCATTAATCAAATATTTCCATGAATATTGGTCTTTATCTGTTCTGTCTGCTGTTTCTTTGCTAATGCCAAGCCATCTTAGAATTTTTAGTTTTTCTGCGAATTCCAGATTATCCGTAGTAACCATCCCGCCATCTCCTGTAGCTAAATTCTTAACAGCCTGGAAAGAAAAGCAGTTCATAATTCCAAAGCTTCCTAATTTCCTCCCCTTGTACAAGCCGCCGGTTGCATGCGCTGCATCTTCTACAACAAATAACTTATTTTCCTTGGCAATCTCCATTATCTCATCCATTCTACAGGCATGGCCGCCATAATGAACAGGTAAAATAACCTTTGTTTTGCTACTAATTTTTTTCTTTACATCTTCAACATCAATATTTAAGGTATCTTCTTCAATATCAGCAAACACAATTTTCAAATTATTATAGCTGGCAAAATAAAGAGTAGAAATAAAAGTCATTGGCGTTGTTATAACCTCGCTGCCTGGCTTTAAATTTAATATTTTACCAGCTAAATGCAAACCAGCTGTACAAGAATTTAAAGCAACAGCATATTTTGTGCCTATATACTTAGCAAATTTTTCCTCAAACTCCTTAACTTTAGGCCCGCAGCCCCACCACCCGCTTTTCAAAACATCAGAAACAGCTTTAATTTCTTTTTCACTTACAGAAGGTCTGAAAACAGGAATCATTTTATTTTTTTATTTCCTTCTTTCTCCTCAACGAATTGTGTTGCCTTAAACAGAGCGCTGAATGTGCCTGCATCAATCCAGAATCCATCTAAAACAGAATACCCCAGATCATTGTTTTTTATGTAATGGTTTAATACATCAACAATCTCTAACTCTCCTCTTTTTGAAGGCTTTAGTTTGGGTATGATATCAAATACTTTTTTATCAAACATGTAAATGCCCAATATAGCTAAATCTGTTGTGGGGTTTTCCGGCTTTTCATAGCAAGCAACAACCTTATTCCCTTTAACTTCTGCCAAACCAAACCTTTCAGGATCTTTGACTTTTTGTAAAAATATCTTAGCTCCTATACTGCCATTAGCAAATTCTTCTACTTCTTTCTTAATATCTCTCTCCATAACATTGTCCCCTAGAATAGCAACACATTTGTCATCATCAACAAACTCTTTAGCCAGGCCTAAAGCAACTGGAATCCCGCCAGAGCCGTCCTGGCATCTATAAGTGAATCTAACACCCCAATCTTTTCCAGACCCTAAAAGTCTTAGAAAATCTCCTACTTCTTCACCACCTGTAACAATTAAAATGTCCTTTATACCAGCGTCTATTAATGTTTGTAAGGGATAGTATACCATAGGACGATTGTATATGGGTAAAAGATGTTTATTTGTAACCTTAGTTAAAGGGCTTAGCCTTGAGCCAGTCCCTCCAGCTAATATAACTCCTTTTATTCTACTCATTTTAGCTTTTTCCACCACAGCTCATTTTCCTTATACCATTTAATTGTTTCTTTTAAAGCTTTATGAAACTCAAATCTGGGTTTCCATCCTAATTTATTAATCTTGCTGCAATCTAAGCTGTATCTTCTGTCATGGCCTAGCCTGTCTTTAACATGCTCTATAAATCTTTCATCCTTTCCTAGCTCTTTTAACAGCATTTTGGTTAATTCAATATTGGAGATTTCTTTTCCTCCGCCAATATTATAAATTTCCCCTTCCTCGCCGTTGCGCATTATGAAATCAATTGCCTCGCAATTGTCTATAACATACAGCCAGTCTCTGACATTCAACCCATCACCATACAAAGGAACCTTTTTTCCTTCTAACAAATTAGTAATAAACAACGGAATTACCTTTTCTGGGTATTGGTAAGGGCCAAAGTTATTAGAGCTTCTTGTAATAACAGCAGGCAGCTTGTAAGTCACAATATACGACCTTACCAGCATATCGGCCCCTGCTTTGCTTGCAGCATATGGCGAGTTTGGCCTTAAATTGTCTGTTTCCTTAAAAGAGCCTTTCTCTATGCTGCCGTAACCTTCATCAGTAGAGATCTGAATGTACTTTTTAATCTTAAATTTCTTTGCTGCTTCCAATAATGTATAAGTTCCTAAAATATCAGTTTTGACAAAAACACCTGCATCTACTATGCTTCTGTCAACATGGGTTTCTGCAGCAAAGTTTACTACAATATCGCAATCTTTAATTACCCTTTCAACAATCTTTTTATCACATATATCCCCTTTAACAAACTTGTAGTTTTTATTTTTCTCTACATCTCTTAAATTTTCAGGATTTCCAGCATAAGTGATTTTGTCAAGATTAACTATCCTGTAATTGGGATATTTTTTAATCATATGCCTAATAAAGTTACTTCCAATAAACCCAAGGCCGCCTGTAACAACTATTTTCATTTATCCACCTTTCTTGCCTTTCCATTTGTAAGGTATGTTGTTATTGAAAGGATCTACTCTAAATTCATCTGGCTCTTTGTGGTTGTAAGGTAAATCGGGTGTGTTAATAGCAATTGCTTCCTCATTATCAGCGCTTTCAAATCCATGATAAACACCTTTAGGTATTTGCACCAACATTGGGTCGTCCAAGCTTATTATAAGCTCCTGCAGCTCTCCTTTGGTTTTAGAGCTTTCCCTATCATCATAAAGCACTAATTTCATTTTGCCTTTTATACATGTAAAATTGTCAGTTTGTTTTTTATGATAGTGCCATGCTTTAACATAACCTGGCTTTGCTGTTGTCATATAAACCTGGCCGAATTTTTTAAATAAGCTATCATCACACCTAAATATTTCCATTAATCTGCCTCTTTCATCGGGTATTACCTTTAATTTTTTTATCTTAACGCCGTCTATCATTTTTGCTTAAACCACCCGATTGTTTTTCTCAGGCCGGTTTCCAAGCTGGCTTTTGGCTTCCAGTTAAGCTCTTTTATTGCCTTTGTTATATCTGGTCTTCTCACACGAGGATCATCAACTGGCAATTCTTTAAAGACAATTTTGCTTTTGCTGTCTGTAAGCTTAATAATTTTTTCAGCAAAATCAATAACCCTCATCTCATCTGGATTTCCAAGATTAACAGGCTCGTTTATGCCAGACACTAGTAATTTATAGATACCCTCAACTAAGTCAGAGACATAGCAAAAGCTTCTTGTTTGTCTGCCATCACCAAAAACAGTTAAAGGTTCATTTTTCAGTGCTTGATTTATGAATGTAGGGACAACCCTGCCGTCATTTGCTCTCATTCTTGGGCCGTAGGTGTTAAATATCCTGGCTATTTTGGTGTTAACCTTATGAATCCTATGGTAAGCCATGGTTATTGCCTCTGCAAATCTCTTGGCTTCATCGTAGCATCCTCTAACTCCAACAGGGTTTACATTTCCCCAATAGCTTTCTGGCTGTGGATTAACCAAGGGGTCTCCATAAATCTCTGATGTGGATGCCAAAAGAAATACAGCCTTTTTCTTTAAAGCCAAGCCTAGAGCATTATGTGTTCCCAAAGAACCGACCTTTAAGGTGGGGATAGGTATTTTCTGGTAATCTATAGGAGAAGCTGGGCTTGCAAAATGCAAAATATAATCCAATTTTTCTCTAACATCTATAAATTCTGTAACATCGTGTTTAACAAACTCAAAATGTTTATTCTTCATTAAATGGTTTATATTGCCTTTGTTTCCTGTAATGAGGTTGTCCATGCATATAACTTTTAGCCCTTTATCTGTTAGATAATCACATAGATGCGAGCCAATAAAGCCTGCTCCGCCTGTAACTAAAGCTGTTTTCATTCTCCTTTATACTCCTTCCTTGCTTCCTCTAATTGCTCGAAAGAGCCTATGTCATACCATCTCTTTTTGGATGTATAGCAATAAACGTCTCTCTTTTTATAAAGCCATACTAAAAACGAGCCTGTTTTATCAGGACTATTCCCCTCTTTTATATATTGGGATATTAACTTTACTATATTTTGAGGGTAGAGGTAAACACCAGTAGAAGCTAATGTGGACCTTGGTTCAGCTGGTTTTTCCTCAAAACCGATTAGTTTATTATTTTTATCAATACCAACTATACCATATTCTTTTGCTAACTTTTTGTCCTTAACATCATACAAAGCTATAACGCTTTTATTTTTTTCTTTAAAGATATTTATTAGTTTTGATAAAGAAAATTCAAATAGATTATCACCAGCTATTATCAAGACATCATCAACAATTTTCTCATTTTCAATTGTAAATTTTATATCACCAATTGCCCCTAATCTGTCTTCATTAGATTTGGTTTTATCATTGATAATCTTTATCTCCTTTTTTGATTTATAATTTTTTTGCCAATTTACAAAATTGCCATAAAATTTATTATTTGTAACAATAAAGATTTTATCCAATTCATCAATCTTCTCAACTTTAGAAAGTATATGCCCAATTATGGGTTTTCCTGCTATTTCCAACAACGGCTTTGGCTTGCTCTTTGTCAAAGGCCAAAGTCTTGTGGCATAGCCTGCACATAATATTACACATTTCATCTTCCAATAGAGATATACTTAAAGCCCTCTTTTTTCATGATAGCTGGCCCATATATATTCCTTCCATCGATAATCAAAGGATTGTTTAATAGGCTCTTTATTTTTTTAAGATCTAACTCTTTAAATTCATTCCATTCTGTAAGTATTATTAATGCATCTGCTCCTTTTGCTGCTTCATAAGCATCTTTGCAGTATGTTACCCCCTTAAGTATTTTCTTTGCATTTTCCATTGCTTCCGGGTCATAAGCTTGTATATTAGCCCCTTCTTTTTGTAAAGCATTGATAATATCAATAGACGGCGCAAATCTCATATCATCTGTATTTGGCTTAAATGACAGCCCTAAAATAGCTATTCTCTTTTTCTTTAGAATCCATAAGGATTTCTCTATTTTTTTAACGAACAGCTCTTTTTGCTCTTTATTGATTTCCTGAACAGCTTTTAGCAATTTGAAATCATACCCAAGTTTTTCAGCTATCCTGATAAAAGCCTCGGCATCCTTTGGAAAACAAAAGCCGCCATAACCTAGGCCAGCATTTAAAAATGCTTTGCCAATTCTCTTATCATAACCCATTCCTTCTGCTACTTTTTCTACATCTGCCCCTGTTTTTTCGCATATATTTGCTATAGCATTAATAAAACTGATTTTAGTAGCCAAAAAAGAGTTAGAGGCATGCTTTATTAACTCAGCACTTTTTATGTTGGTAACCAAAATGGGGGCTTTTAGTGGCTTATACAGCTCTTTCATCATGTTTATTGCCTTTTCGCTATCTGCCCCAATAACTATCCTGTCTGGGTTTAAAAAATCATTAACAGCCGAGCCTTCTCTTAGAAATTCAGGATTAGAAACAACATCAAACTTTACATTATGCTTGTTATAGTTTTTGATTGTCCTTGCTACGTCTTCTCCTGTTTGTACCGGCACTGTGCTTTTTTCAACTATCACCTTATATTTATCCATTACTTCTGCTATTGTCCTAGCCGCTGCCTCAACATGGCTTAAATCAGCTTCTCCATTATCTTTCGGTGGCGTACCTACACATATAAAGATTATATCTGATTTTTTTACAGCATCCTTAAGATCAGTTGTAAAAGATAATCTTCCTTCTTTCTTATTTCTTTTTATAAGTTCATCTAATCCTGGCTCATATATCGGAACTTGTCCTTTGTTTAGTTTGTTTATCTTCTCTTTGTCTATATCTACGCAAACTACATCGTTTCCTAATTCAGCTAAGCATGTGCCTGTAACTAAGCCCACATAACCTGAACCAGCTATAGCTATTTTCATTATAAGGCATAGAAAACCCAGTTTTATATAAAAATCTTATGAAACAGAAAGGTGGACAGCTTTCCTAGTTTCCCGCGCAATGCAGTACAGCTAGAAACGGTGGCTTGCTTAACTTCCGAGTTCGAAATGGGATCGGGTGAACCAAGCCCCTATGGCCGTCCAAGGACCAGAAATAGCTGATTATTTAAAAAGGTTACGCTTATTTATTTCTTTATAACTCTATAGAAACTGTCTTATCCTTAGCATTGATCTCCTTTATTATCTTGTGACCTTTTAGCTTTTCTTCTATCTCCTTCCAGCTGTGCTTTTCCAGTGCTTTGTTTATTCCGGTTATTATGTCTTTTATTAAATTGTAATTTTGATATATTAATTCTGCCTTCTTGTTGTTTTCATCTATTTTAGAGCTTATTTCATTCAATTTTGATTCTTGTTTTTCTATTACATCCCTTAATTTTTTAAGTTGTTTTTCATACCTTAATTCTGTTTTTGGCGTTTCATCTGTTATTGAGTTTTCTATTGTTTTGGAGAAATTGTCAATTTTTTTGTTTACTAAGATGAACAGGTTTTCTGACAATGATTTTATCTCTTTTTCATCTAAATCAGCTGGTTTTTCATTTTTGTCTATATTAGCCAGTTTACATAGTTCTTCTGAATAAATACCGCCTAAACCAAGCTCAACAGCCAGGCATTTGACTATGTTTTCTTTATCTGATTTTTTTAATATTTCCTTTAAATCCTTTAATTTTAATTCAAAAAGGTTGTATGGCATCTTTGGATAAATATAAAGCATTTTAGACATTACTGCTCTGTCTTTGAATTTATGGAACTCCGCAGCAGATATTATTTTATCCTCCTTATCCAAAAGGAGTATGTTGCCAGGCGGTATGAATTCTATAACTAATTTTTCAATTCCTTCCTTCTTCTCAAATACTAACTCTACTACCCTCTCAGATTCCTTTTGGTTTATCTCTCTTAGCCTTGCATTGCCAAGATGCTTTCTTAAAAACATGCAGAAATCAGAAGGCTCCTCATGGCTTTCCTTTTTTTCTGTCAGATAAAGGCAGTTTCCGGCTATTATTCTTAGTAGCTTTTTGCCTTTGGAAGGGATGTGAAACTGCAATAATAATTCCTTTTTATCAGGCATGTAAATTTGGTCTATTTTTCCGTCTATTAAAATCTGGAGTTCATTTATTAGGTAGTGTATGTCTAGTGACGAGAGGGTTTTCATAACAATAAAAAACAGAGATAGGTATATAAACTTATTCGAAATCAAAAGGAGATATCTCGTCTTTTCCAAACTTCTTTTGAGCTTGTTTCAGCCTTTCCCTTTGCTTTTTTAGATGCTGAAAGAAAGAGTCAGGCACATCTTTTTCTTTCTGGTATATCTTTTCAATCCTATCCAACTTTTCTAGATATTTATTAACTTTTATTGTGAACTGGTCAACATACTCTTGTTGGGTATATCCTCTGCCAAATACTTGTTTAAATAAAGCTTTTAGATCTTCATATTTGGGAATGAAACCAACCGGTGTTTCTATGACCCTATATTCATTATGAACCCTTCCCTCTGCCCATAAAAGCCATACCTTTTTATCTAGTTTGGTGTTAAGAAATTTACCTTCTTTTTTGAGGAAATAATTTGTAGCAAATACTAAAGGCGGTTTATCCAAGGATTCTCCAAATGATAGATGGTTGTGGATATATGGTCCAAGGGGAACTGTCAGAAACTCTATATTTGACATTGGATTGTGTTTTATCGTCCCTTCTTTGTCAGAGGTGCCTGCTACTGTTTCTGACTCTATAACTGCCCCAATAAAAACACCATGCGGCCAGCTAAGCGACTGGGAGATAGGTATAGACGTGTCAGAGTCCCTGCCCCCATAGATAAAACCACTAACAGGAACACCATACGGATCATCTGCTTTTTTGTCAGCATTCTCAAGCCCGTTTATTCTTATTGTATAACGAGCATTTTTATGCGCCGGCAGTATATCCTTCCCTTTGTTATCTTTTTTGCCTTCTTTCCATTCTCCTGAATAGTTAATCCCTTCTTTGGGGAGATCTTGTCCCATTCCAAGCCAGTATGGTTTATTATCCTTTACCAAAATATTTGAAAATATCAATTCTCTTGGTGTTGTTAATGCTTTGTAGATGATTGGATCGTCTGTAGGGTTAATATCCTGTATAATCCCAAAAATCCCATGTTCAACATTTACTGCATATGCCTGTTTGCCATTTCCTGACCTAATATATGCTATGTCATCTCCAACTATTGTTTGTCCGGAAATCATTGCTGTGGATGTCTTCCCACAAGCTGTTGGAAAAGCGCCTGTGAAATAGGTAATCCTGTTTTTTCCTTCTGGATGCGCTCCCATAATAAACATGTGCTCACAAAGCCAGCCTTCTTTATTTGCTTTAGAAATCGCAAGTCTTAAGGCTAATTTTTTTAGACCAACGCTGTTTCCAGCATACTGGTTGTTTACTGTGAATACACGGTCTTCTTTTAAATCCATATAAACCCTTCTTTTGTCTACATCTATAGAATTTTTTCTTTCATCAAGTTTTCCTGCTGAATGTATGAAATAAAAAAAATTAAAAGAACCTTCTAATCTTTTGAATTCTTGGTAGCCTTGCCTGTAAAGTATGTTTTCACTGTGCGCAACATATGCAGAATCTGTTAATTGCAAAGCTGGAATTGAAAATTTTGAATTTGTAGGACCTAGACAATAAAATATAACTAGCATTTCCTTTCCTTTCATGATTCCGTCAAGGATTTCAAATACTTCCTTTAAGCCTTGTTCTCTATCAATAGTTTCAATTGCTTCGCTTAATTTTAATCCTTTAGGCAATAAAACACGCGTGTTAATCAAATCCCTACCCTGATCTTGAGGGCCATCAAAATGTATTGTATGGCCTTTCATAGCAAGCTTGGCTTCTTCTCTATTTTTTAATGAAAGCTCCCTAGCATAATTTATGTCTTCTTCAGAATCAGTCAAAACAGTAACTTTGGCTGGCTTACACAGCTTAGTATATTTCTCAACTATCTCCATCACTTTGGGATTATTAAGTGCCACCAATTTTTTAAGGTTTTTTTCATTGAGTATATTTTTGTCTATGTTCATTTTTATCAGCTTTAATTTGATTGGTCCCTACAGGCATTATATAAATTCTCAAACAATTTCGGAATTTTTTCGGTTGGTACAGCAGAAAACGCCATCCTTATAATATTTCCTGTTACAATTACCCCTGTGCTGTATTTCTGCAATAAATTCTGCCTGACTTTTTCCCCATCCAGGCCTTCCTTCAGCTTAACACACATGAAATAGCCTGAGTTAAATGGCAGGGCTTCAAAAGCCCCCCGATATTCTTCATGCTCCTTTAAAACATTTTCAACTGCCTTAAATCTTTTTTTTAACAGATTATGTTTTTTCTTCTTCTCTTTCATATATTTGGGAGAATTTAAAGAAACCAGAACAAGGCTTTGCGATATGTGCGGGGCATTTGATATGCTGCCCCTTACAGCTCCTGCTGTCTTTGCTTCCAAAGCATCATAGATATTTTTATTTCCGCCTTTAACACCATACGTAACAAAGCCAACCCTGAATCCCCATGCATAATCCTCTTTGGTTGCCCCATCCAGTTTTACAGCCAGTATCCTTTCATTTGCATCTGCCAATTGTGCGAATATTGACTCTGTAAAAATGCCTTTTTTATAAACAAGGCCAAAATATGCGTCATCTATCACAACAACAACATTTTCTCCATTTTCAGCAGCTTCTTTTATTGTTTCTATAATCTGTTTGGCTTCTTCCTCTGTTGGTGTATAGCCGCTTGGGTTGTTTGGGAAATTCAGCAAAACAATCTTTTTATTTCCTCCGCCGGAAAGCTTTTCCCTCAAGCCATTAACATTAAACCTCTTACCAGCAAACGTTGGGAAAGTTTCTATTTCAGCCCCATAGGCATTTGTAAAAATCAGCTCATAATTTTCCCAATACAGGTCCGGGCTGATTATCTTATCACCATTACCAGCAAATATGTAGCCAACCATGCTTAAGCCATGCGTTAGCGCGTTAGTGACAATTGGCAGGCTGGTTTCTTTTCCTTTTAATGTTGGGTTTTTTTCGTAAATAAGCTCTTTCCATTTCTGCCTTAGCTCAGGCTTTCCTTGCGAAGGGGCATATTGAAAGGTATCTTTTGGATCAATGCCTTTTATATGCCTAGCAATGGTTTTCAGCCTCACCGGGCTTCCATCCTCCTCTAAGGCAATGCCTATTGTTGCATTTATCTCCTTTCCTTTTGCATCTGCTGTCTGTGCTAAAATGCCCTTTTTCGGAAAGAAAATAGCTTTGCCTTTCTCTGAGAGCATTTCAAATATATTGGTGTTGTTTTTCTTTATTATCTCATTTAGTTCTTCAGCTTGCGGGTTCATTTTATCTTTTTAGAAATAGCAGCTATATTTAAACCCTTCGTTGTTTTAATAACAACTACCTTATGCCCAGCTTCTTTAGCTTCATTTAAGCATATATCAAATATCTCACAATCTAGGTTTTCCCTTATTTTTTGTTTAGCGTAATTTTTCTTTTTTAACCTTCTTTGCAACTCCTTTAAATCGCATTTTGTTACAATACATACATCAACATATTTTTTAGGCAGGTTGTGGCTTAGGTGAGAATCTATTATTGATGATTTCTTAGAATTCTTTATTATTTTGATTAGGGCTTTATTTAATTTATTTATATCAACAACATAGCATTTTCTTTTTTTGTCATACTCCTTGTTTAATTTATTTTCTTTTACAACTTTATTTATATCAATATAATCGTAATCTAATTTCTTTGCCAGTTTTTTAGCTAGTGTTGTTTTTCCTGTGCCGGGCGTGCCTGTGACTATTACTACTTTCATAAAAAAAAGAAAAAGAAGAGAGTATTTAAAGTTTATTCAAACTCTAGTACTTTCAGTCTCTCTAGGTCATCAAGATCATTCAGCTGAAGCCTTGAACTAGATAGCGTATAAAGCACATCCTCAATGTAGAGGCTTCTTTCAATTGAGCTGTCTCCCCTGAAATAATAACCTGATTTCTTGAATTCTTCATCATCATCGTAGTGCGTTACTCTCCCTCTAAGCTCAAACCCATCTTCTAATGAGAGGTCGTATACATAAGCTCCTTGAAATACAAATTCTCCCTGCATGCTCTTTGGCTGGCCTTCTTTTAATTCAGCAACTGTCATTGGAATCACTAGCAACCCTTTTTCTTTGTCAAATAAAAATGCCTTGTGGTCTCTGGAAGCAGGGGTGTCTGTTCCTCTGTCGCCAATAACCTCTTTGTGCATTTCTATCGGGTTTTCAACATCGCTGACATCAAAGATTGCAAGCTTAACGCCCTGTATTGCAGTATAATACACAGCACCTTCTGTATGGACTTTGTCTGCATCAATGCTGGCATCTACCTCTTTTCCAATCCCAATAAGGTGTGTTTCATCGTATGGATGCAGATAGTCAGAGTAGCCAGGTATTTTTAATTTGCCCAGTATCTTTGGATTTTCAGGCTCTTTGAGGTCAACAACAAATAAAGGATCTATATGCCTGAATGTGACCATATAGCCCCTGTCTCCCATAAATCTTACAGAATAAATGCTTTCACCAGGAGCTACTCCTTCAAGCTCTCCAATAACATCAAGGCCTTCATCTAAAATATACATGTTGTTTGTTGATGTATCTTTGTTATCTGAATAGCCGCTGGTTGTTGTTGCAATCCTGAAATTGCCTTTGTATTCATCCATTGAAAACTGGTTAAGGATGTGCCCTTTTACTTCACCAGCCCCTGTAAATTCGATTTTTCCGTTATCTAATGCTAACCTAGTTATAACTGTTTTTTGAACATTATCCTCTTTCAATTCCCCCATAATGATATATCTTGGCCATGTTGTCTGTGCAATATACAGATTTTCAAGTGATGCATAAACATTCTGGCCTGAGCCGACAATAACCTCTTTTTCAACATCTTTGTCTTCATCGGCCATTGAAATTGAAGCGATGGTTATAAAGTTCTCAGCCTGGATTGGCTCAATATAACCTATACCTGTTGGCTCTGCAATTGGCTTAAGCTCTTCTGATTTCTCACTATCCCTATAGTAAGGGATAATCTCTTCTGCTGTAGGTTCTGCCCTGTAATAATGGGGGTATGAATTTACAACAAAATACGCATTTTCCCCGATTTTCCTTGAGGTTAAATAGCTGCCTTCAAAATCGACAGTTCTTAGTAATTCAGGCTCTTCTTTGTTAGAGGTGTCATACAGCCTGACAGACATAACCCCTATATATCTCGGATAAGGCGCTATTTTTTCTTTGACAGGCATTCCAATTTCCTGTTTTTCTTCTCCAAAACTGTATGATGCGGAACCAAACAGCAACAACCTATCTTTATGGACAAATAATTCTGTTGGATAAAAGTTATCCAGCATTGTTGTTGAAAGAATTTCAGCATCCTCTGCAGGATAAGCCTTGGCTATCACAAGCTTTCCATTAGCTAATGTGTAAATATAGTTCCCGTCTGTCTTTATTATATCTGCTTCATCAACACCCTCTACTTGTATGTTTGTTTCTGAATATTCCCTTCCGGAATCGCCTGCTGCCTGAGGAGCTGATTCTGCTACTGCAGTTGCTTTTACCATTGTAGCTTCTTCCATGATGCCACCAAAGAAACCTCTCCCGGTTTTTCTAGCTTCTTCAAAAGCTTTTAAAAGCTCCTCTCCTGAGCTGAATCTTGCAATTTTACTTATTTTTGTAGTTGGTCCTTGTGTATTGGTATCATCTTCACAACCAGCTAGAATAGATGCAACTAATAAAATAACAAATGCTATTGAATAAATTTTGTTTGTATTCATTTTTAATCACCTTTCCTATGGTAATGCAAGCATATATAAATACCCTGGGTAAATTTCGATTTCATTTGAAGTTAAAATTGTGGATTTTGGCTTTATAGAGCCTGTAAAGGCATTTTAGGTTATAACAGCTGCTGAAGATTTTGAAGCTATGCAGTCTAAAAACTCGCTTGTTTCTTCCCACTGGCATTTATTATCAACACAAGAACACGCTGTTTTCCTGTAACAATCATACTCTTCTCTCCATTCGCATATTGTTATTATATCCTTAACTTTATCCTTTTGGCCGCATATCTGGCCTGAGCAGCCTCCTATTCCACAATCCGTGTCTGTAATACATTCTTTTTCTTCACTTTGTTGAGAACTAGAGGCTTCCCAAATAAGTTCGCAATTTTTTCTTCTTTCAAAAAAATCTGGACATTTTCCATCTCCTCTTCCGGTAAG
>Ga0209541_10010903_pt1 | contig 14358 bp, 13 predicted proteins | sample RifCSPlowO2_01_FD_184027 | JGI IMG/M metagenome (GOLD analysis project Ga0209541, IMG submission 184027) | Groundwater microbial communities from Rifle, Colorado - Rifle CSP2_plank lowO2_0.1 (SPAdes) (version 2) | ecosystem: Environmental > Aquatic > Deep subsurface > Groundwater | place... | reverse complement strand
GAGAGGGAAATTTAAAAAACAAAGTTATGGGGTTTGGTTTGATGGAAAAGTTAAATCTCTTTATGGTAAAATTTATTCTATTCCACATATTTTAACAATCTCTGGGAAGTATACTGAAAAGCAAGTTGTATTATTTGTTTATGGTTTGGAAGCATTTTGTTGTTTGTTAATTTGGATTTTGTAGTAGGGAAATGTTTTTAATTAGATTTACTTGATATTGTTTATGGTTGATTTTAGTTTAACGGTTAAAGTGAAAAAGCTTCATCCTGAGGCTCAGTTACCAAAATATACAAGACATGGTGATGCAGCAATGGATGTAAGAAGTGTTGAAGTTGTGTTAATTAATCCTGGTGAACGAAGATTAATTGGGACAGGTATTGCTTTTGAAGTTCCTTTTGGATATGAATTACAAGTTCGCCCTAGAAGTGGATTAGCTTTGAAGCATGGTATTTCAATTGTTAATACTCCTGGAACTTTAGATTCTAATTATAGGGGAGAATTGGGAATTATTTTAATTAATCATGGAAGTGAACCATTTCCTGTTGCTAAAGGGGATCGTATTGCTCAAGTTGTTTTTAATAAAATTGAGCATACACATATTGAAGAAGTTGATGAACTCTCTGAAACAAATCGTGGTGAAGGTGGTTTTGGTAGCTCAGGAATTAAATAAATTTTCTTAGAATATAATTCTCTCCTTCTTTTTCTGAAATACAATCAAAATAATTTTTTTCTTTTTTAAGAACAAGATTTTTTATAATTTCAAAATCACTTGGAATTATGTTTAATTTTTCTAATTCATTAAGATCATACCATTCTAATTGACCTTTTTTGTTCTCGAGAATTTCTGTTGAGGTTTAAAGTGCTTTTGAATCTTTGAAAGAATATTTTGAGAGATTAAATTAATGTAGTGGTTAAGTGTATGTTTATTTTTATAATCTTATGGTGTTTATTCGATAAATTTATATAGTTGTAGTGGTTAATAACTTCATGGTTTCAATAGTAACTAAAAAAATTGGTAATAATGAATATTTATATTTGGTTAGTTCTATTAGAGAAGGAACTAAAGTAAAACAGAAAACTATCAAATATATTGGAAAGAAAAGGCCTATTCATAATTTAGAATTTGAATGTATGAAAAGATCATATGAAAAAAAAGATTGGGTTTTAGGTTTTAAAGATCAACTTTCTTATCAAGATCATGATTTAATGAGAAAGAGTTCTGAAAACTATAAATCTTATTTAAAAAAATTTGATATAATTTCTAAAGAAAAAGAAAGAGAAAGATTTTTAGCTTTATTTATTGCAAATAGCAATTCTATTGAAGGAAGTACTTTAACAGTTAAGGATACTTTTAATTATCTTTTTGATGATATTGTTCCTTCAGGTTATAGTAAAAAAGAGTTGCATATGGCGTCTAATCTTTTATTAGCTTGGGAATATGTTGAAAATAATTGCAATCATTTACCTTTGAAAAAAGATCTTTTGGAATTGCATAGACTTGTTAATAAAGATATTGAGGATATTAATACTTTAGGAAAATTTAAACAAATTCAAAATTATGTTGGTGAAGGATATACTACAAGTTTTCTTTTTGTTGAAGAGAGGATTGAAGATTTATTGCATTGGATTAAAGAGGCTTTTAAGAAAGTGGATGATTTTGAAGTTGCTTTTCAATCTCATGTTCAATTTGAAATAATTCATCCTTTTGTTGATGGAAATGGTAGAGTTGGTAGATTATTATTAAATTGGTTATTAATGTATAAAGGTTTAATGGGATTTGCTATTCTTGTTTCTAAAAGAAATAAGTATCTTTCTGCAATTCATAAAGCTGAGAATGATAGTTTAAAAGAAATTTGTATATTTTGTTTTGAAGAATATGTTAGTTATTATAAATTTTTGTAGTGGTTAAATATTGTCTTGTCAATGTATTATTGAGAATAAATGTAGTGGTTAAGTTTGTTTTAGTAGTATCCATTTGTTTTAAATATTACGATTACTGGTTGGTCACCTTCATAGTATGCTTGGACTGGGGTTAAATTATTTTCTCTAAGTTGGATATATGTCATATTACAATCGAAATAATAGCCGTCCAAAATTAGATATTTGATTTTATTATTAGTAATATCTTCATCTGTACCAGTTATATTATATCTATAAGTTAAAACTTTTCTTTCTGTGTAATATGTTAAAGGTACTGCTTGAGTGCATGCAATTAATACATCACTTTCTTCAGTATGATCTTTTAGCCATTCACCAGCTGCACGTTCTTGAGAAAATGAAGTTGATTTAAGCATAATTATTTCATTTGCATAACTTAAATGGGAGACTATTACTATTATTATTAGAATGAATATTGCTAAAGTTCCAAGTCTTTGTTTTTGTTTTTCTAAGAAATCTGCAATTAATAAAATGCCTCTTGCTGCGATAATCATTAATATCGGATATGCTGAATAAATATATCTTTGTTCATAATATGCCATTGTTATTGACATGTAAACTCCAAATACTAACATAACGCATAAACCCCACCATAATATGAAAAAATCTTTTGTTAATTTTTCATCTTTATTTTTGAATAGTATATCGATTCCGAGGAATAAATCTAAGAAAGTGTAAAGGCCAATAATAACTAAAATTAATAATGGCCATTTTAGATATTCTGGTGTCATGTAGAAATATGTAAATCCTGTTCCTATAACGGATAGTAAACCTTGTGATTCTAATTTTATGTCTAATTCTGTGCCCTCTGCTAATGAGCCTTCATAAATACGGTCAAATCTTGGATAAATATTTCCTTCAGTAGTTTGATAATGATAAAATACAAAGGGTAAAACTATTGCTAAACCTAATATAAATAACCAGAATTTTTTGTTTTTTAAGAAGTTTAATTTATCATAAACTAATATGAAAATTGCAATGAATGGAAAAAATGTGAGTGGTGATTCGTAAATGAATATTGCAAATGCAATTAACATTCCTGAAAAAATTAGATACCAATTGCTTTTATTTTGGACATAGCCTCTCCAAAAGAATATTCCTGCTAGTATGTAAAATGGTAATACAAAAGTTTCTGCAGAAAATCTTGCTGTCCAAAAAAGATTTACCCAAATTACTGACATTAATGTTGAGGCAATTAATGCAATTTTTTTATTGTAAATATCTTTTGCTAGGACATATGTTAAGTAAACCCCTAATACTGAGAATCCTATAATGATTAATCTTTGTATAACTTCGTTTGCTCCTAATTGGTATGCGAAGCTTAGTAAAAAAGACATACCTTTTGCACGCCAGGGTGCAGCTATTTCTGGTGTTCCTAATGCATAATTCTTTGCTAAAGTCATATAATCTGCTTCATCCCACCATAGACCTTGAAGATGGGTTTTGAAAAAGAAATACATTCTTATTACAATTGCAAATAGCATTACTAGTAAAAGTAATTGATTATCACGTTTACTTAAAAAGGCTTTAATTTTCTCCACAAGATTGTGAATTAAATATAATATTTAAGCTTTATTGAACTTCAGGTTTACTTAGGAATTTTTTATTAAATTGATATCCCACTTCTCCTGTAAAAAAACTTAAACTTAAAATTCCAGAAAAGATTTTCATATTTTCGGTTCCTGCTGAAAGCATCATAATTGCTTTTTCTAAATCTCCGTTTGCTATATTTAATGTTTCATGAAGGTCATCATAAAATCCATATTGATTACCAGTTAATACATCATATGCTAATAAACCATAGCCTAAAACAATTCCTAAATTAATTCCTCTAATCATTCCATTTGCTCCTGGGAGTCCTGAAATGAATTCTTTAAATTCATCCATAAAAATAAGAAAATTATTTAATTCTTAAAAGCTTTTTGATTAATATTTCTTAAGTTGTTTTTCTATATCTTCTTGATTCCAGCCTTTTTTCTTTAATAATGAAGTTACTTGTTCTTTTGTTAATCCTTTAGTTTTTGATTTTATTAAGAATGAATCCATTGGACCTTTTTTTCTTAAAAAGAATATTGTTAGTCCAGTTGCAACTAATATAATTAAAACTATTGGAATTATATAAATAATAATTGAAGTTTCTTCTTCACAATCCATTTCACAATCTTCTCCTGTTGAACAAATCCCATCACCACAGAAGGTTATTTCTTCTTCAATTTTGGTTTCTATAAAAATTGTGTTGAATTCGCTTAATTTGATGCTTTCTTGTGTTAAGTAATATAAATCTAAAATTTCACCTTCTGATAATTCAATGGAATATTCTCCTTGTGAGCCAGAAATTGATTTTGGTCTAGAAAAATAGTATAAATCTGAAAATGAGGTTGGTGCTATTTCATAAATTATTCCTTCAATATCTTCATTTGCAGTTATTTCTCTATGGATTAAAATATATTCTGAAATTTCGTCATTGTAAGTTGTAATTTGTATGCTTTTTATTGTTGCCTTTACTGAAATTTTTTCTTGGTTATAGTAAATCTCTTCTACATCTCCTAATGATGAAGGAATATCGTAAGCATTTATTATTGAATTTGTTGAATATGTTTGTGATGCTGATATGTCCCAAGGAATGTTTTCTAAAGTTTTTTCAATTTCTGTTAATAATTCTGAATCTTCTGTAAAACCAATTTGATTTTCTAATTCTGTTAATTCTTTAGTTACTTGTTCTATTTTTTGAGTTTTGTCTAGCATGAATAATATTCTATATTCATCGGTATTTTCTGTTAAATATGAATTCAATTTTGTTGTTGCGGTTTCTATTAATAATGATGGTGTATAAATTTCTGAAGAATTTTTTATTGAAATATCTGTTGATGTTGATAAGTCTATAAATGAAATTTCTAATGTATAATCACCTATTTCTGAAATGCTTAAATTTAATTTATCTAAGGGGATTGTAAGTTCTATTCCTTCTTCTAAATTTTGGGCTTCAATTGCTTGAATATTACCCTCTGGTAAAATTAAATCATAAAGTATTGAAGTTTGTTGTGTAATCCCACTAGATTCATATTCGATATTTAAATTTGAAAAAAGTAAATTTCCTGCTGAAGATGAAGTGATATTTATTGGAACTGTGCATATTGATTCTTTGCAAATTCCTGTGTAAGGTTCAGAGCCAACATAATATTTTACTGCTGTTAAAATTGCGTCAGTGAATGATTCCCATTCGGTTATATCAATTTCTCCTTTTATTTCATTGTTATATGTTGCTGGGTAAACTGTGATAAAGAAATTGGTGTAATCTGTGCTTATACAAAGACTATTTTGTTGTGTATCGCAAGTATAACCAGTATCTGTTTCTGAAGTTGTATCTAATGGTATTTCGTAAAGGTTTTCTTCAGTTTCAGCTTGAGTTTCTGAATAAATACAAACTAAATATTTTCCTTCGATAGTGTAATCTAATTCAATCTCACAAGAATTGCCTGTTTCCGGAAGATCACAAGTATTTGATCCACCACTCCAGCCAACTTTAGGATTGCCTGTTGGAATAGAAAGGATTGTTGCTTTAATGTCGCCTTTAGTTGAGACTGAAGTATATGTTGCTGAAATTTGGATATGTTTTGTTTCTGGAAAATTTAAGAATTCACAATAATATGTTTCTGAATCTCTTATATATCCTGTACCTTCTTGTGTTGAATCAAAATCTTCAGATTGAATTGAATTAGTACTGTAATCAGCAAATGTTCCTAAGTAATACCAATCTGTTGTGCCTTCTGAACCGAAATCTAATTTTATTGCACTAGGGTATTGAGAATTTGATTCTGAACCGGATAAAGAAAATGATATTGAGTTTACTTCTGAGTATCTTGGGATTTTGAAACCAATATAATTTGAAGTTGCACTTGAGAATAGAATATTTTTTTGTGAAGCTTCATTTTCTGGTGTGAAGGATGTTTCTTCATATTCAATAGAATAATTGTTTAATTCTAGAAGTTGTTTTATTGTGTAAGTGTATGTGTTTGAATTAATATTAAATGTGATTTGTTCATTTGGAGAAATGTATTCGTTTAGATTTAATAGAATATTACCTGTTATTGCTGAAGATTGTGCAAAAGCTGTTGAATCAAGGTCTAAATTTAATGTTTGTTCAAGAACTACATTGCCTATAAATGGAAGTTTTGTTGTTGTTATAATGATACTTAATACTATAAATGCTACTAAGAATAGTTTCTTTTCTTCCATTAAACTTCACTTCTTTTTGTTTGTTATAGATAAGAGTATATAAAAAGGTTTTGGGAAAATTTAAATATCTATATTTAGCGTTTTTTTAATGGTTAGTTATGATTCAGATAATCTGGAGTTTTTTGTAACTTTAGATAATCTATATATTAGTTTTACAAAATGACTCCTAAAAACTTATAAAGAATAAATTTATTTTTGGGATTAAATGAAAGAGCAATTTCAGGAATTATATTATAAACATTATAAAAAGTTATTCTTTATTCCTGTAATCCTTGTTATTTTGGCTTTAAGTGTTTTAGTTTGGAATTATTCTACAACTGGAGATATTATGGATAAGGATGTTTCTTTGAAAGGAGGAACAACTGCAACTGTATATTCTGAAATCCCTTTTGAAAATTTAGAACAAATATTAGAAGAAAGATTTGGTGAAGATTTTATTGTTAGAGATTTGAAAGAATTTGGTTCTAATACTAAGATTGGAACTGTTATTGAAGTTAGTAATGTTGATGGTGATGATTTGAAAATAGCTTTTGAGGAAATTACTGGATTGACTTTGGATGAAAATAATTTTTCTGTAGAATTTGTTGGGGGGAGTTTAGGTGAGAGTTTTTACAAACAAATGGCGATTGCTCTTTTATTGGCTTATATTCTTATGGGGATAGTTATTTTTATTGCGTTTCGGGTTCCTGCGCCTTCATTTATGGTAATCTTTGCTGCGTTTGCAGATATGTTATGTACTCTTGCTGTAATGGATTTAATTGGGATGAAACTTTCTACTGCTGGAATTGCAGCTATATTATTATTAGTTGGATATTCTGTTGATACAGATATTTTGTTGACTACTAAATTATTAAAACGTGGTGAAGGAACTTTGTTTACTAGATTAATTGATTCTATGAAAACTGGATTGACTATGACAGCTACTTCATTTGTAGCTATTAGCATTGCCTATTTCTTAGCAAGCTCTTTAGTATTGAAACAAATGTTTTTGATAATTATGATTGGTTTAATGTTTGATGTGATTATGACTTATGGAATGAATGCTGGTATGTTAATTTGGTATCTAAAAAAGAAGAAGGTTGAACAATGAAAAAATTTATGTCTTTTAGAATTTGGATATTAATCATTGCTTTGATTCTTGGATTAATTATTTTAGCGCCAAATCCTTGGGCTGATGGTATTGAAGTTGTTTCTGTTGATGCGAATAGTGATGCTGTTAGTAATGGATTGAATATTGGAGATATATTGTTGAGTATTAATGATTATGAAATTAATAACGTCGGAGATGTTGATATTGCTTTAGCTAGTTTAATTTATTCAGAACAAGAAATTAAAATTAAGACTAGTGAAGATTATGAAACTTATACAATTACTAATGATATTCTTTTTGATATTGATGAAAATTTAACTATTAGTGATTCTGAACTTTTTGTTGAAGGAAGTAAGTTATTAGAAATTAATGGTGAAATTATTGATGATTATGATGAATTTAATGAAATTTATAATGAATTAGTTCCAAAGAGGATTATTAAAATCGTTACTGAAAATGAGAATATTGCTTATTTATCCAGAGAGATACCAAAAATAATTGTCTCTGAAGAAAAAACATCTAATTTAATTTTTGGTTTAGAATTTACAGGTGGGACTAGAGTTTTATTAAAACCTATTGGGGAAGATATTAGTGAAGATGATATTAATAATTTGATTGATGTTTTGAGTAATAGATTGAATGTTTATGGATTATCAGATATTAAAATTAGAAGTGCTGAAGATTGGGATGGGAATAAATATGTATTAGTTGAATTAGCTGGAGTTACTCAAGATGAAGTTAGGGATTTGATTTCACAGCAAGGTAAGTTTGAAGCTAAAATTGGGGATGTTGTTGTTTTCAATGGTGGAAATAATGATATTCCTTATGTTTGTAGAGATGATGGTACTTGTTCTGGAATAAGAAGTTGTGAAGATTATCAAGATGGAAGTGTTTGTGAGTTTGAGTTTTCTATTACTTTGAGTAATACAGCTGCTGCAAAACAAGCTGAACTGACTAGTCAGTTAGCAGTTGTTAATGAAGATGGAAGGGGTTATTTGGAGTTACCTTTGGATCTTTATTTAGATGGTGAACTGGTCGATAGTTTGAGAATCTCTGAAAGTTTGAAAGGGCAGGCTACAACTCAAATTTCTATTTCTGGTTCTGGGACTGGTGCATCGCAAGATTTAGCTATTGAAAATGCTTATCAAGAAATGAAATCATTACAGACAATCTTAATTACAGGTTCATTACCATTTGATATTGAAATTGCAAAAATGGATACAGTTTCTCCAGTTATGGGAGAGATTTTTTTGAATAATATGTTGTTAGTTGCAGGATTGGCTATTGTTGCTGTTGCATTAGTAATTTTGATTAGGTATAGAAAGATTAAATTTGTATTGCCAGTAATGGGAACTTTAATTTGTGAATTATTTTTGATACTTGCTTTTGCAGGATTAGTAAAATGGAATATTGATATGGCTGCGATTGCGGGTATACTTGCTGCTATTGGTACTGGGGTTGATCATCAGATTGTTATTATTGATGAGGCTGTGAATGGGAAAAAAGGAAGTAGAATGAGTGATAGAATGAAACGTGCATTCTTTATTATTTTTGCAGCATTCTTTGCTACAGTTGCAGCTATGTTGCCTTTGTGGAATGCTGGTGCTGGATTGTTCAGAGGGTTTGCATTAACAACTATTGCTGGGGCTACAATTGGTGTTTTATTGACGAGACCTGCTTTTGCTTCTTTTATTGAAGCTATTGATGAGAGAGAAGAAGAAAATTAAGATTTGTCCCTGAAAAGTTTTCGGTAAATTCTAAGAAAGTTTTTTAATTTTTTTCAGGAAAACTATTTAAATTAATGTGATATGAATATTGTAGAGGTGATATTATGGCAACTGTTGAAAATCAAATTTTATTGATATCTTATATAACTCTTGCTGCGGTTATAGCAATGATTTATGGGATGAGAAGAATTTTCTTGTTAGAAAGAAAAATTGAAAGTCTTGAAAAAGGTATTCTTGGAAGAAAGAGAAAGAGATAATTTTTTATACTTTTAGGATTTATTTTTTATTATGAAAAGAGAGGATATTAAGTTAATTAGTGGTGTTGTTTCTGCATTTTCAACTTTTATTGGTGTTGGTGGTGCCTTTGCTTATTATTTGAAAGTTGTTGGTGATTTGTCTTTAAATGATTTGATTTTGCCTATTGTTGTATATATTTTAGCTGTTTTGTTGTTAATTGTTTATTTAATTCAAAAAATCCAAATGGAGGATTCAAATGAAAATCAGTAAATTATTTAAGGAAAATTGGTTATTAATTGTTGTGTTTGTTTTAATTTTGTTGTTTTTTTACTTAGTTTTTAGAAATTAATTTTTTCTTTTTTAGAAAATCTTTTTAAGGATGAATTATTTTATTTAATCTTATGAAATTGGGAGTTTTGTTTTCTGGAGGTAAGGATAGCACTTATGCTGCTTATTTAGCTAGTCAAAATAATGAATTAGTTTGTTTGATTACCTTGCATTCTAAAAATTTGTATAGTTATATGTTTCATACTCCATCTATTTCTAAGACTAAATTGCAAGCAGAAGTTATGAATTTGCCTTTGATTGAAGTTAATACTAAGGGTGAAAAAGAAATTGAATTAAATGATTTGAAGGATGCAATTTTAGAGGCGAAGAAGAAGTATAAAATAGGGGGGATTGTTACAGGTGCTGTTGAAAGTGTTTATCAAGCTTCTAGAATACAAAAAATTTGTGATGATTTAGGTTTAGAAGTAATTAATCCATTATGGAAGAAAGACCAAGTAAGATTATTGAATGAGTTGATTGAAAATAAATTTGAAGTTATTATTACTGGAGTTGCTGCTGAAGGATTAGATGAAAAGTGGCTTGGAAGGAAGATTGATAAAAGTTTTATTGAGGATATGAAAGTTTTGAATAAGAAATATGGAGTTAGTTTCTCAGGTGAGGGGGGAGAATTTGAGTCGTTAGTTTTAGATTGTCCTTTGTTTAAAAGAAAATTGAAAGTTGTTGGTAAGAAAATTATTCATGATCAAGGGAATTTTAGGTTAGAGGTTGAATTAAAATAAAAAATTAATCTGTATATTCTACTAATGAGAATATATTATAATCTGGTAGTTTTTCTCTGCCTTTGAGGTTTGAAATTTCTATTAAAAATGCACATTCAGTAACAATACCACCAAGGCTTTCGATTAATTGAGTTGTAGCTTTTGCAGTACCGCCTGTTGCTAACAAATCATCAATCAATAATACTCTTTCTCCAGGAAGGATAGAATCAGTATGAATTTCTAAGGAATCTGTACCATATTCTAATGCGTAATCGATTCTTCTAGTATGCGCAGGAAGTTTGTTTGCTTTCCTTACTGGTACGAAACCTACGCCTAACATATATGCTAGAGTTGCACCAAGGATGAATCCGCGACTTTCGATTCCAACTACTTTGTCGATTTTTCTACCTTTATATCTGATTTTGAAGTATTTCATGACATCTCTAAGGCCATTTGGATCTTTAAGTAAGGTTGTTATGTCTCTAAAAAGAACGCCTTGTTTAGGAAAATCTGGAACCAAACGAATTTTTTCTTTTATTTCGTCTACCATGATTTATGATAAAAGAATTTAGTTTATTAAAGATTATTATACTGGTTAGTAGGTTATTGGATTTATCTCTTTTAATCTTCTCTTTATAGAATCTATATTGCGTTCGTTATTACTATAGATTGTGAACATAGTAGTTCCTTTTTTAATTTCTCTGTTTGCTCTTATTCTTAGGTAGACTCCAGCAGTTTTTTCATCTGGGGCTCCTGCCATTGTTGCTATCTTGTTTATTTTTTGGTTGTCAATAAATGTAATTTTTCCATCTTTGGTAGCATTAACATTATAGAAATATTTTGCTTTTGGAATTATTGGATATTTATGGCCACCTTGTGCTTGAATTATTTCTAATATTTTCTTATATGCATTTCCTGATTCTATTGCATTTAGAACTTTTGGTAGTGGGTCTTTTTCTCCAACCAATTTTAACATTTCTGTTGCTAAAAATATTGCTTTTTCTCGTAAATCATTTGGACCATCACCTTGTAAAACTGAAAGAACATCTGCTGCTTCTAATGCTGGACCAATACCATTTCCAATTGGTTGTGAGCCATTAGTTATTAGAACTTTAATCTTTAATCCTAATCGTTTTGAAACTTTATAAAATAATTTCATTAATTGTTTTGCTTCTTTTTTAGATTTTACTTTAACTCCTAGTCCATATGGAATATCAATTAATACATGGGTAGCACCAGCTGCTTTTTTCTTTGCGAGGATACTTGCTAATAACATTCCTATAGGATCTAAATTTAATGGATGACGAACAGTTATCATTTTGTCATCAGCACTTGCTAAATCTACACCGCCACCCCAGACCATACAACCATTTGTTTTGTTTACAACTTCCATAATTTTTTCTTTTTGTAATGTGACTGGTGCTAGAACTTCCATAGTGTCTGCAGTTCCTGAAGCAGATGTTATTGCTCTTGAAGATGTTTTTGGCATTTTGTAGCCTAATGATGCGATGATTGGAACTATTATCATTGTTGTTCTGTTTCCTGCAACGCCTCCTGAAGAATGTTTATCACAAATTATTTCATCTTTAAAGTGTAATTTTTTACCATTATTAACTATTGAATTTGTAAGATTAACTGTTTCATTAATTGATAGGCCTTTTGTATAGCAACCTGAAACAAAGTAAGCTAGTTCTACTTCAGAAAGTTCGTTATTTACAATATCTTTTACAATTTTATCAATTTCTGTTTCATTTAATTCTTCATTGTTAAGTTTTTTTTTGATGTATTGAATAGAACGAGGTTTTTCTTCTAAAGTCATTTCAATATGAGTGCCTTCTGGAATTTTTAATTTATGAAATGCTTCTTGAAATAAACCTATTTCATTTTCTTTAATCCCTTTGCTAGAAATGTTTGTTACACAAGTGAATCCGTCTTTTGCTCTAATTTTTTTTATATGGATTCTTTCTTTAGGAAATAGAGAAATCTTTTTTGCAGTCTTTTCGTTAAGCACTGCTATTAGTGGACCTCCTGTTGAAAGATTAATTTCTTTAACTTTGAGTTTCATTTTTTATTTCCTTATAAATTAAGATTGATAGTTCTAATAAACAGAGAATCAATGGACCAATGATAACTCCAATTAATCCAAATGCAGCAACTCCTCCAATAACTCCTACAATCATTATTACAGGATTAATGTTTGCTCTATAACCTAATATTTTTATTCGTAAGAATGTGTCTATTAAAGTGGAAATTATTAATGAACCAAAAATTGCTGTGAGTATTGCTTGAGTTATGTTGCCTTGGATAATAAATATAATTGTTATTGGAAGCCAGACTAGCATTGGACCAATTCCTGGGAGAATTGCAGTGATAAAAATTGCTAGGCCCCAAATTAAAGGATTAGAAACTCCTAATAAATAAAATCCTATTATTGCAACTGCACTTTCTAGAATTGAAAGGGCTAAAGTTCCATAAAATAATGATTCAATTGTTGAAGTTATTTTATGAATGAATAAATTTCTATATGATTCTTTTACAGGGAATATATCTATGAAATTATTAATTGCTTTGTCACCATCTTTTAGTCCATAATAAATTATTACTAAAGCGATAAAGAAATTTATTATTATGCTTGGAATAGAAAATATAAAATTGGCTAGAGAATTCATTAAATGGACTGTTGCTGTTTTAGTGATATCGTTAAGTTGAGTTTGTAATTCTGGACTAATATTAATGTTAAATGCTGATAAAATGTTTCCGAATGTATCCGGGTTTGTAGAAATGTATAATTTTGAAGCTTGTTCTAGTAATGCATGGCCTAAAAATAATGTGGGAATAATAATTATTAATACTAATGCTAAGGTAATTAATCCTGCTGAAATTGATTCTTTGATTGTCCTTCTAAGCTTTTTGTGTAATGGATAAATCATGTATACTAATACTAAACTTAGAACAATAACGGAAAGAAATGGTTTAACTACTAAGTATGATAAATATAATAAAACAATTACTAATGCATATTTTAAATAATCATTTATTTGTTTCATTGTTAGTCTTATAGGATATAGCTTTTGAGTATATTTAAAGGTTTTGTTAAATTTCTTCAGATTCTATTTCGAATTGGTCATAAGTTGCTAGTTCTTCAACAATTTCTAGGTTATAGTTTAATTTCTTTAATTCTTTAGAAAACTTTTTAACATTGTTTTTTGCACAAATTAATCTATTTTTGATTGGATCTATTTCATTTTGAAAATACTTAGAAACTTTTTTATGCATTTCTTCTAAATTTTCATTACCTTTTATTGTGCCCCTGATTAATGTTCCTTCTATTGTCATAATATCAAATGGGCGTTTTGCATTCTTTGCTCTTAATTTGATTCTATTCATCATTTGAACAGAGTCTTTTAATTTAGTTGTGCAATAATGTATTTTTAGTTGGGGATATTGTTTTAATAATTCTAATGCAAGTTCTTCTGAACCTTTTATTCCATATGAAAATTCGTTTTTAGTTTCGTAGTTTAATTCTGCTAATTTGTTTTGTTTAGCATCTGCATATTCCAGTTCGTTTAAATTAAAAAATTCAACATCATTCTTTGCAAATTCAATTAATTTTTTAATATCTTTTTTAGGTATACTTGGAATTTCTATTCCTTTAGACATTTTTGTTTTGAATTTTAATTTGTACCAAAGTTTATCATCATCTAAGTCTGGGTGAAAACGAATTTCGTCTAAGCCGGCTATTTCTAGTTGTTTGAGAATTTCTTCAGTGACTAAATCTAAAGGTGTGTATAAATGGATATGAAAATTTTTGAATTCCTTTTTTAGTAATTTAATGGCCTCTATTGTACGTTCGAGTTTTGTTAATGGATCTCCTCCAGTAATTCCTGCACCTTGTGCTGAGGATATTTTTGCTTCTTCAATAATTTCTTTTAAATCGTTAATTGGGCGTTCGTTTGCATAGATTACATCCTTGTGGAATTTATGTTCGGATAATGGGCAGAAATAGCAGGATTTAGTACAAACTCCTGTGATGAATAAAACTAGTTTTTTGCCTTTAACACAGAGCTGACAACCTCTTGGGATT
>Ga0209541_10010902_pt1 | contig 14359 bp, 16 predicted proteins | sample RifCSPlowO2_01_FD_184027 | JGI IMG/M metagenome (GOLD analysis project Ga0209541, IMG submission 184027) | Groundwater microbial communities from Rifle, Colorado - Rifle CSP2_plank lowO2_0.1 (SPAdes) (version 2) | ecosystem: Environmental > Aquatic > Deep subsurface > Groundwater | place... | reverse complement strand
TCCCTTCACGCGGTTTGAGCTATTATTATTGGCACTAGTTTTTCCAATTGAAAAGGTTATTAGTCCATATACTAAAATAGCCAATACAACAAAACTCAATTTTACTATAAGTTGAAATTTTGCTAGCGTCATATTATCCTTTCCTTTTCTAGAAAGGAACTACAGCTGCCCTAGTGTCCTAGCGAGTTATGCAATCTGCCTTAACTGGGAGATTCGTCTGAATCTGGTGTCCCGCCTGTGTCAACAGGCGGGGGTGGTGGTACTTCAGCCGTTGGCTCACTGGACGTGGATACATCTTCTTCCCCTTGGGGTGCTTGAACAGGAACGTCAGTGGTGGGTTCGGGAGTTGGTTCAGGTACTGAACCACCTCCAATATCGTCAGCTTGTGGTTGTCCGCCTTGATTTTGATCATCACCGTTCATAATATCAACCTCCCTTCTTTATGTATTATTCTAGCAAATAATAATATTTAGTTGTAACCCCCTAAAAATTTGGTCTGAATTTTTGATTTGACTCTATATACAATTTTTGATTTAACTCTTTAATTTTCGATTCCAAAGAAGTTTGGAGAGAAGCAATATACTCAAAATCTGAGCGAGTTGCCCTAAGAGATAATATTTGTTCCCTCTCATTAATTAAATCATCAGCTAAATTATTTAAATCAGTTTGGGTGCTAAATGCTAACTGATATGCTTTTTCTATTTGAGATGGTTCATCAGCTGCCTGTTGTACTACTGTCTCATTTTGCAAAAGATTAGTTATCTCATCAGCGGTTGCTGATATATTTTGAAAATAGGAATTTTGCAGGTTGTGATAATTTAGATATTTATCCGATACTTTAATTTTTGACAATTGGGCAAGTGCAGAAATTGCCTGATTTTTTATGTCTTTATAATAAGCAATAATTTCTTCTTTGTTCTGCTTTTGCCAAATATCACTTTTAGTAAAATAATTTTGATTATTCTTAATGGCGATTATCTTCAAAATATTATTTTCAAACTTAAAATCGTTGATAAGACTATCAAGAAGTCGATCAGACTGATTATAGTAATTCACAAAATCAATTTTTAGATCTTCGTTTTCCCGAGAAGTTTTAGCTTGACTAATTAGTTCTTTTTGAGAACCAAAGTTATCCTTTATGGATTCAATTTGGGATAAACTTTTTTGATTATCGGAAATTACAATTGTGTAATCTGTTTGCTTTTGATTGTCAGCTGTAATTGCTTTTTCATAATTTGAATTAACAATGCTAAGAGATTCAATTACCTCATCTAGTGATTGATCGGATGTAATTAAATTGTAGCTAACTAGATTAATAAATTGCTTTTTCTCTGACAGTTGCTTCTTTTGATTGAGGTTATAAAGAGTGATTACACTTAATAACAAAATAACCAAAAGTATGAATGCAAAATATATAAATTTCTTATAAACAAATACTGTGGATATCTTTGTTCCAAACGAGAATACCCCAGCCTTTTGATCGGGGGAATCTATTTTTCTTTGCCCTACGAAATTAACATTCGTGGGTTTCGTATTAACATTAGAAATATTTAACCGTAATTTTGGCAGCAGATTTAACATTGCAGACTGTACTTTTATTGTATGACAGTTTTAAAATTTGCGCCAGACTAATAGGTTTGATAGAAGAAAGCCTGCTATAAAACCGCTTACATGGGCAATATAGGCAATTCCACCAACAGAGGCTGTTACTACAACGATCGCGGTCACGCCATTGAATGCCTGAATAAAAAACCAGTAAATCAATATGAAATTTGCAGGCAGAGCAATAATTAATGGCAAACCAAAAATTGGAACAATCGTGTCTATTTTATTTCTAGGGAAATTTCTTAGATAAGCACCCAGTACACCAGCAATTGCGCCGGACGCTCCAACCATAGGTAAGGTTGAACTTGAAGTAAATAAATACTGCACAAAGGTTGCTAAGATTCCACATATTAAATAAAAAGCCAGATATTTAAAATGGCCAATGATTGTCTCAACATTGTCACCAAATATCCATAAAAACCACATATTGGAAATTATGTGTAAAAACCCTGCGTGAAGAAACATAGAAGTTATAAATGGACTTAAATTTTCGAAACTTGTGAAGTTGATGTTTGATGGTATTAACGCATATTGCAAAATAAATTTTTCGGCATTCGGTGCTAACAGTTCCTGGAAAAACACATAGATATTGACTGTAATTAGAGTTAAATTTACAAACGGAAACTTGCCTAGATTTTGGGTGTCACGAATGGGAAACATAAGTTTTAAGCTATTTTAATGTCAAAATACCGGATATCAAGGTTAATATTTTACAAAAAATGTCGATTTTTAGCGAACTACACATAAATCAAGTACTTGATATTCGGGTTATTTTCGGGTAATATACACATATCAAAGATTAAATATATGCTTTTATATTTTTGCATTTTAAATTTTGAATTTATCCGCTATGTCCCACGAAACTGCAATCGACGAACCGGTTAAAGTCTGGGCACTATTTGATTCTTCGATAAGCAGAGCTTTTCTGCGAATAAACTCAGAACAAGTCAAGATTTTCCCTATTGCCATGAGTTGGCAAAGAAGATTAGTGAAATTCGAAAAATTGATTTTGACAACCAGCAGACGGGTTGGCCACATAAAAATTCTAACGTTAGTTTGTGCATCTAAGACTGCTAATTATGAGCTTGAATACAACAGTGAAAATTACATGTGGAAATTAAAAAAAGTAATGCCTTTTGTGTAGTTATTAGCTGTTAGCCTCTTGCTTTTGGAAATTAAAGACTAATGGCGAATGGCGAATTGCTAATGGCAAGAATTATATTACATGTTGATTTAAATAGCTTTTTTGCAAGAGCTAGTCAACAAGCAAATCCAGCACTCCAGGGTAAACCCGTTGGAATTGTTAAAGCGCGTGGCAGGACTTGTATCATTGCTGCTTCAGTAGAAGCTAAAAGTTATGGTGTTGCTACGGGTTGCCGTGTTAATGACGCCAAAAAACTGTGCCCACAGATTATTTTGCTGCCTGCAGATTTTGATAAATACGAAGATATTAGTCGTCGCTTTATAAAAATTTGTGCTTCCTATTCGCCACTTTGTGAAGTTTTTTCGCTTGATGAGTGTTTTATTGATGTAAGCGAAACAACGCGATTCTGGCACAATAGGCCAATTACAAGCAGGGAACATCTCGCCTGGATTGAACTAGTCAGAAGCTTGGGATTACCTATTGGTGCTATTAATATTGCTTTCGATATCAAAAGAAGGCTTAATCAAGAAATAGGAGATTTTATGACCTGTTCTGTGGGGATTTCTTATAATCGACTACTTGCCAAGCTGGCATCGAACCAAATTAAGCCAGATGGACTTTTTTGGATAACCTCTGATAATGCACTTAATATTTTAGATAAATCACACTTAATGGGTATCTGCGGTTTAGGCTTTGGGCTTTATAATCATTTAATAAAACTTGAAATTGATAATTTTTCAAAGCTTAGAGCATGTTCGCCTGCTTTTTTGCATAAACATTTCGGCCCGTATTGGGCGGTTCATCTTTTCAATATTTGCCGGGGTATAGATAATACAGCTGTGATACCTTATCAGGAAATTCCTGAGGCTAAAAGTGTCGGTAGAACTTATACCACGCATAAGCCTTTAAACGATAAAAACGCAATTTATAAACTTACCAGAAACTTAGTAGAAGAAGTAAGCGCAAAAGCTCGCAAAATGGGTCTTACAGGACGTTACGTTGGCTTTTCTATGCGTAGTGGAGAAGAATATCAAAACAACAAAAATAATGGTTGGCTTGCCAACCGTAGCTTTAGCAAAGGTTGGCACGGACATAGAACTTTAAAAAATTATATTGACGACGGGAAAAAACTTTTTGATGTATGCAGATTAATTTCCAAAGATTGGGAGTTTAAAAATATCATATTCTGCAGCGTAACTTTAGGGATGCTTGCGAAAAAAGCATATTCGCCTCTTGTCCTTTTTCCAGACGATAAAAAGCAGGAAAATCTAATCCAAACTATCGACAAAATTAACTGGAAATTGGGAGATTATACAATTTTTCCAAGCCAGCTTTTAGGAACTAGCATCATCAGGCCGGAAGTTACTGGCTATTTTGGGGACAAAAAGTTTAGGTTAAACTTTTTGCGGAAATGAATTATGAAATCATTGCCTAAAGAAATTTCGTTTTTAGGAAAATTCTTGCAGGGAAACTAAAAATTTTCGCCTAAGGAATCTATTCCGTAAATACTTGCGTGAATCTTTCGTCAAATTTAGGGTAAGCATTTTCTTATTCCATGAATACCTGCGTGAACATCTTTCCATAGACTCCACCATCTATCGCACCGATACCGATGTGGCTAAAAGCGGGGTCAAGAATGTTGCGTTTGTGACCAGGGCTGTTTATAAGACCAGTGTGAGCTCTATTAACATTGGGTGCAAGAGCCAAATTTTCGCCAGCATAGCTATACTCAATACCATTTTTAAGAAGTCTATCGCCTACATCTTCACCTTCTGGTGAATAATGGCTAAAATAACCCCTCTCAAACATGTCTTTCGAATGGCTCCTGCCAACAGAAGCCAGTTTTTCATCCCAAATCAATGATTTTGCGCCGGCAAGTTCTCTTTGTTGATTTACAAGATTAAACATTTCCTTTTCACTCATGTAGTCTATTGTTAATTCACTTTGAGTAAATTTAAGATCAATAGACCCTTTATCTTCTGGTCTGACAGTTAGAAATGTTAGGCCCTGTTTGGTTATGGGGCCAAAGATACTATTTAAGGGTTTTTCTAAAATCGTAGCTTGGGCAACAAGAGCAGAGCCAATTTTGGAATCATAAATATCCTGTTTTAGGTTAGGTTGGAGAGGTAGAGAAACTACAAAAAGTAGCACAAATGCCATGAATAACAGAGCGTTGAGAGCTGCCGGCAAAAACCCACCGATTTTATTAATAAAAATATTTTTGTACTTTTCTATAAAACTTTTCAAAAATCTGGTAATTATGCCGAAAAAAATGCTTTCGCCTATCATCCAAACCAGAAGGAAACCTATTGGATTTGCAGCAATTGGCGGTAAGTTAAAAAATTTGATCAAAAGGGAAGCTATTTGACTATAAAGAGTTAGTGCTAAAATCAATGAAAACAGAAGGCCCAGGATATTTAAAACTTGACTAAAAAAGCCCTGCCTTAAACCTTCTATGGCAAAGAGGATAACTATTAATAAAATGACAAAATCAACCCAGTTCATTAATTAGTTTATTAGTTGATTAGCAGATTAGCTAATTTGTAAGTAAGAGTTTAGTGGGTAGTGGTTAGAATTTCAAATAAGGTGGGGCACTATACTTCGCTCGAAATAGTTTTTTTCGAGCTATGAGTAGCAAGATGCCCTTTATATCCTTCTCTAAAGTTACACATCACTAAGAGTTTCGAGTAACAGGTTTCTTAGCTGATTTAAGAAAATGTTTGTTCATGAATGCAACGCCAGAGCCTGACTTTAGATATCTCTCAAAATCTAAAAACATATGTTTGATAGTTTACTATCCGAAGCTAAAGTGAAACTTTAGCGAAGGATAGTGGGGGCACAGGGACTCGAACCCTGAACCAATCGCTTAAAAGGCGATTGCTCTGCCAGTTGAGCTATACCCCCAAAGTGTGTTGGTAATAATGGATTATATAAAAATTGGCGAGTTACTTCAATCTCGATTAAATTAAATTGGGATCAATTACAGTTTTCACTTGACTTTTTTCATGAGATTCTTATTAAAATAAGGATAGAGTTTAAAAATATGACGAAAGGAGGTGAGATAAATGAATTTAGAGTTAATTTACACTTCGGTAGCATCAACAGTTATAAGATCGCTTGTAATATTTATTGAGTACATACCCTCTTTTATTGGCGGCTTGATTATTTTGATAATCGGACTTGTGTTAGCCGGACTTGTACACAGAATTATTATCAGTGCGCTTAATGTTATTCAACTTGAGAAATTTTTATCAAGATATGGAGTGGTTAAGTTGGAAGGAAGAGATATAGAGTGGAGCGAGATTATTGCCCAAATTGTCAGATGGACCATTATTATTGTGTTTTTGGTTCCTGCACTCCAAGCCTGGAGACTAAACGCAGTTAATACTGTTTTAAATAGAGTTATTCTTTATATACCTAATGTCCTGGTTGCAGTAATCTTGGCAATGGTAGGTTTAGTTTTTGCAAGACTTGGGTATAAGCTTGCTTTCAGCACGTCAAGATCCCTTGGGAAGAATCTTGCGAATACTGTTGCTTTGATTGCTCAGTGGTCAATAGTTATATTTGTGGGTTTTCTAGTCCTTCATCAACTGGGTGTTGCCCAGGAACTTTTAAGAATACTCTTTGCTGGCCTTGTAGCCATGATAGCTCTTGCTGGAGGGTTGGCATTTGGACTTGGTGGTCAAAGTACTGCCAAACAAATTCTAGAAGAGATTTGGGACAAATTCCGCAAATAAAAATAGGTTTTTACTTGTTTTAAAAATATCTCTTGTAGGTATCACATGTTTCAGGGGTCTGTGCTACAATATGCCAATTATAAAATAATGGCCCTGTCGTCTAGTGGTTAGGACACGGCTCTTTCAAGGCCGTAACACGGGTTCGATCCCCGTCAGGGCTGCAAGAACTTATAGTTTGACTTCACAGGTGTTTCCTGATATACTTAATTTCGAATCAGCAGATTGAAGTAATAAGCATAGCTTTTCTAAGAATAGATCTGCTTAAGTTTGAATAATTTCTGATTAGATAAGATAAAGATAGCCAAATAAAGTTAATTTTACTCTAGTATCTTTCTTCCTTCTCACAAATACAACTTCTTAATTAAGTAGATTTATATCTTTAATTTTATCCTCTAATAGTAAATACAAATTCGATGCGTCAAAATATTTACATAGATATAGATGGAGTGATTTTAACCAGAGGCGGAATCCCAGCTCTGCATTTGGATGAATTTCTTAAGTTTATTTTAAGTAATTATTATGTTTCCTGGCTAACTTCCAGGTGTCGAGGAGATAGTAAATACACCGTTAAATATTTGTCCCGCTTTCTTCTTCCTGAAGCCATTGCGTTAATAGAAAGAATCAAACCGACCAGTTTTCTACTGGACAAAACTGAGGCTATAGATTTTGACAAAAAGTTTTTTTGGCTCGACGACGAACTATTTGTTTCGGAGGAAAGGACCTTGAAAGAACAAGGTAAGTACGACTCATGGATTGAAGTAGATCTCATAAAAAATCCTAATCAGCTAAACTATCTGATTCATAATAAACTTCCGAGGGCTAAGAGTTTTCGGTTAGGCCCGCAGTCCTGAGTTTATCGAAGGACAAGAAGAAAGTCTGGATAGACTTTCTTCTTGTCCTTAAGTTTTAGATAGTTATACACGCGAAGCGTGGAACTATCGCAAGCTTTGCTTACATGAGCTGCAAAAATCATAATATGTTAATGCTTTTATCCCTCGAAAGTATGTATTCGCTTCTATAGCATTCATCGACGGCCTAAGAGGCCATGGATATCTAGCAGCGAATATAAATTGTCCTTTTAACTAAGCTCATGAAGAAGTGAATTATTATGATTATTGTATTTGATATGATCCGCCTGTAGTTATATTTTTGAGGATAGTTGAAGATGAATCTATGGAGAGTAACTACAGCTATACCAAAACGATTTGATTTTTCCCCCAAAAGTAGTATAATTATAGGTCTAACATGAGACAGGAATTGGGCGAACGGCCAGGTCCAGATTCAGCTAGCTCCCTCGAAGCTATTAAAAGACACGAGAGGTGTCCTCATCACTGGATGATCGGGTTCATCAAACGGCCCTGCCTCCTTAGGTCGCTGTAGAGAGTGCGGGTTGACAAGACGTTTCTCAAATGCACTTGAAGGTGTTTCCGTAGAGAAATATAAAAAAAGAATAATTGGTATAGGAGATTCAAAGGATTTTAGGGATTTCGGTACGGTATTGACTACTTAGCTTAAAATCCGTTAGATTAAGACTTAGGATCAATTATAAAAAACATATGGCTAAGGTTATAATGTACACAACGGTAACTTGTCCTTTTTGCAAAATGCAGAAGGATTATTTGAATTCTAAAAATATCCAATTTAGCGAAATTCTAGTTGACGAAAACCCTGATGAAGCACAAAAAATGATAGAGATATCGGGCCAAATGGGCGTACCTTTTACGATTATAACCAAAGACAATGGTTTGCAAGAGAATATTTTGGGTTTTGATAAAGCAAGGATAGATGCAGCGCTTGGATTAGCTAACAGTGAATAGCGTATGGTTTATAGTTTATAGATAATTGAACTCACGGTATATCTTCGTAAAATTCACTATTTACAATTGACTTTTAGATACTAGATACTTAAAACATGAGGGTATCTTTTTATGGCGCCTGTCGCGAAGTCACAGGGTCTAATATTTTAGTGGAAGCGGGCGGCAAAAAGATTTTATTTGATTGCGGGCTGTACCAGGGAAATAAGATCGCCGATGAAAGAAACCACGCTCCATTTTTATACGATCCAAAAAGTATTGATTTTGTAGTTGTTGGTCACGCCCATTTAGATCATACGGGCCGCTTGCCAAAACTGGTAAAAGACGGCTTTTGCGGAAAAATTTTTTCTACCGGTCCCACTAAAGAGCTAACGCTACTTGTTTTGGCAGACAGCGAAAAGCTGATGCGAGAAGAAGCTCAAAGAAACAACCACCCTCCTCTTTATTCAGAAGGTGATATCGAAAAATCAATGGAGCTTTTCGAAAGTATAACTTATCACGAACCTTTAGAAATTGCCCCTGGTGTAAAACTTACTCTTTTTAATGCCGGGCATATACTGGGTTCTGCAGTTATTAAAATCGAAGCAGGTGGTGTTTCTTTAGTTTACACGAGTGATTTAGGAAATAACCCTTCACTTCTTCTTAATCCTCCTGAATTCATAGATAGTTGTGACTTTTTAATTTGTGAAAGCACTTATGGGGGAAGAATTCATGAAGATAGTAACAAGCGCATGGTAAAACTAGCAAATATTATTGACTCTGTCGTTAAAAAAAACGGCGTTTTAATGATACCTACTTTCGCAATCGAGAGAACTCAGGAGCTTTTACATGATATAGAAGATTTTTGCTCTATTCAAGGTTGTGAGAAGCCGGATTTTTATCTTGATAGTCCCTTAGCATTAAAAGTTACTAATGTATTTAAAAAATACTCATCTTACTTGAACGGAGACCTTCAAAAAAAACATCAAGATCAGGATTTTTTCGGATTTGAGAGACTTCATGTTTGCTCAACTGTTGAGGATTCCAAGGCAATAAATACGGCTTCTAACCCTAAGGTAATTATTGCAGGATCCGGAATGATGAACGGAGGCAGAATTTTATTTCATATAAGAAATTATATTAGTGATCCTAATAATACGCTTTTAATCGTTGGTTACCAGGCTAAGGGAACTCTTGGCAGACGTTTGTTTGAGGAGGAGAATGAAATTTCCGTATTTGGAGAGAAACTTCAAGTTAGGGCACAAATAGTTGCTATTGGATCATATAGCGCACATGCAGACAGTGTTCAGCTTGTTAATTGGATTAGTAAAATCGAGAATTTAAAAAAAGTCTTTCTGGTTCATGGTGAAAATGAGCAAGCTTTGTTCTTAAGCGCTGAAATTGAGAAAAGACTTAAAATCAATACTATAATTCCACAGCAGGGAGAAAATTATGAATTAAAAATAAATAATTTGTATAACATGCCTATTCAAAGCGGAGCCCCTAATTATGGCTAAAATCGTTCCCGGAATTTTAACAAACAACGAAGATGAATATCATAAAAGATTAAGGATGGCAGAACACGTTTCTGATTTAATCCAAATAGATGTTGTCGATGGTTTATTTAGTAAAAATACGACTGTAGGTGTAGATATAATTAAAAAGTTCCCTTCATCGAGCTCTTTGGAAGTTCAATTAATGGTTGAATTTCCACAAAACTATATAAATGATTTAGCACGTTGTGATTTTGTCACAAGAATAATTTTCCCTTTTGAAACAGGTACTGATGTTAATCAAAGTATTTATCTTATAAAAGGCTATGGAAAACAAGCTGGACTTTCTTTAAATCCAACAACTCCTGTTGAATCTGCTTTTCACTTTTTCGATGACGTTGATTTTTTACTTTTGATGACGGGGGATCCCGGGTTTTCGGGACAAAAATTAGGGGAAAATACGTATGAGCGAATCAAAAAGGTTAAAAAAATGATAAATGAGATGCCGGTCGAAATTGATATAGGGGTTAATTTTGACAATGCAGAAAAACTAGCACAAGCCGGTGCGAATTTCTTGGTAGCCTCATCGTCTTTATACAATTCGCCGGATTTTAGGGTCGCTTACGAAAAACTTGCTAAGCTTGCTAGTTTGCAATCATAATATTTTAATTAAAAAGTATGATCAATCCTTTCCAAAAAAAAGGTTTTAGCGCAATTTCCCCTATCGTTGATAAAGTTACTTTTTTGGGTTATGCGGATGCTAAAGAAGCAGACGATCCTTTTAAGGCTGCATTTGAAGTCGCTAAACTGTGTGCAAAAGAAGGCTATATAGTTGTTAATGGAGCAGGTCCGGGGATAATGAAAGCAGCAACATTAGGAGCACACAGCGGGGGGGGGCAAGCAATAGGAGTTACTTTTTACCCCGATGATACAGCTATGTTTGAAGGCCGAGATAAAACTAATAAAGTAGATCACCTGATAGTTGAGAAAAATTATTTAGAGAGAACCTTAAAACTTTTGGAACTTGGCCAAATATTTATAATTTTCAATGGCGGAACCGGGACTATTTCTGAATTCGGAATGGCGTGGGGATTAGCACGGTTATATTTTGGACATCATAAACCATTAATCTTATATGGTGATTTCTGGCAAGAAATTATATTTGCTTTTACTCGTGGCATGTATATTAGGGCAGAAGAAAGACAAGTATTTAAGATTGTTAATAAGCCGCAACAGGTTATTTTGGCTATTAATAAAATCAGGGATGATATTCTAAAGCAAAGTCATAAGCATATAGAACCTAAATTTTCAATATGAGGGTTAAAAATCTATGGACAATATACCTTTGGACGTATTAGCAATAGGCGATTCAACAATTGACACATTTATCAAAATACACGATGCGACTATAGAGTGTGACATAAACCACCAGGAGTGTAAAATCTGTATAAGATACGGGGATAAAATTCCGGTTGATTCGATTGCACAGTCTGTTGCCGGAAATGCCGCAAACGTTGCGGTTGGAGTCTCAACTATCGGTTTAAAATGCGCAATATACACAAATTTGGGCGATGATTCTCAAGGAGCCTTAATTAAAAATACTTTGACTTTAAAAGGGGTAATCGCTGATTATATTCAAATACAAAAGGGTGCACATTCAAATCTTTCGGTCATTTTAACTTTTCAGGGTGAACGCACGGCTTTTGTTTATCATCAGCCTTGGTTTTATAGTCTTCCAAAACTAGAGCCAGCCCGCTGGGTTTATTTAACTTCTCTATCACAATCGTTTGTTGACTCAAGTATTATTGACGAGGTTGCTCATTATGTTGATAAATATAACTCGAAACTTGCTTTTAGCCCCGGGACATTTCAAATAAAGGCTAACATCAAAAGATATCCTAAAACCCTCGAACAGTGTGAGCTTATAATCTGTAATTTAGAAGAGGCAAAACAAATACTTGAAATTGACATTAAAGAAAGAGTTGCAGCGCGCGAGGTACTTGATAAAATGCTTTCACTTGGACCAAAAATGATTGTTGTAACAGACGGTGAGGAGGGGTCCTATGCTACAGATGGCAACAGTTATTTAAAAGTTGGGGTATTTCCAACCAAACTTGTTGAAAAGACAGGAGCCGGGGATGCTTATGCCAGTGCTTTTATAGGCGCTCTTATTTACGATATGCCGATGTCTGAAGCTATGATCTGGGGAACGATAAATGCTTCGCATGTTATAAGAGAATTAGGTTCTCAGAATGGATTATTGACAAAAAAAGATCTCGAAAGAAACCGTCAGGCAGTTTCGGATCTTAAAGCTGTATCTTTTTAATTTTATATGCCCAAAATTTATATAACCGACAAAATCCCCGAAAACGGAATTCAGCTTTTAAGACTAAAAGGATATGATGTTGAAACTAACCAATTGGGCAAAGATATATCTTCAGACGATTTAAAGAGAATTTTTTCGTCTTTTAATGCAGTTATTACTATGGTTAACGACCAAATAGATGAAAAAATAATAAAGGCAGCTTCCACCAAACTCAAAGTGATTGCGAACTTTGCAGTTGGCTATGATAATATTGATTTAATTTCAGCTTCAAAAAAGGGGATAATCGTTACTAATACTCCGGGTGTTGCATCTGAATCGGTTGCAGAACATACCTTTGCACTTATTTTTGCCTTAAATAAACAGATTCTTGCAGCAGACAGATTTGTAGGGAATGGACAGTTTAAAAAATTTGTCCCAAATCTATTTTTAAGCCGACAGCTTTGGGGGCAAACCATTGGCATAATTGGTTTAGGGAGAATTGGAACTTTTGTAGGACAAATTGCTTATGGGGGATTTCGGATGCAGATTCTTTATTTTGATATTAAAAGGTCTGAGGATTTTGAGCTTATATACGAGGCAAAATTATGTGAACTTGATACGATTTTAAAGGATGCGGATATTGTAACACTGCATGTTCCCCTGTCTAAAAACACCCATCATTTAATAGGTAAACGGGAATTAAAACTTATGAAGGACTCAGCAATTCTTATTAACACTGCCCGCGGACTTATTGTTGATGAAGAAGCCCTTGTTTGGGCTCTTAAAAGCGGGGAAATTGCCGGGGCTGGTCTTGATGTATTTGAACACGAGCCTAATATATCAGCGGATTTGTTGCAATTAGATAATGTGATTTTAACGCCACACACTGCATCGGCAACTATCGAAACCCGCGAAAAAATGTCTCAAATTGCCGCCCAGAATATAATTGATGTTTTTGAAGGAAGAGAGCCGATGGGGTTAGTGAAGGTTTAACTTGCAAGACTCAATTCTCTTTGGTAAATAGCTGCTTTTCGTTGGGATATTTTATCACTACTAAGGTCCCAAGCAAGACCAACCAGATCGATCCTAGATTCTAAATAAAGTTCCATGAGTTCGCGTCGAATTCCGGTACTTTCAGCTATAGAGAATCCCGATTCGATCATAAAATCGATTAGATCGTCAGCCGTTACAATTGAGCCTTTTGTATGTTTTGCTTTCTCTATCATGCTGTTAGTAAGCCGAGCTTCGTCCATCTCGTATCCCATAATTTCCACAGAGTGACCTGATTCAGCGGCCTTTTTGGCTGACTGTAAATTTATCCATGGATTTAGGCCTGCTGTAAAAGGTTCGAACAGGAATCTTTCCCAGAGATTTCTCGTCATTAGAGCTTTCATGTCAGCCTCTTTTGAAATACCCCTTGGTTTTACTGCGGCTTTGGGACGAGAACCCCTTCTATTTGTAGGTGATTCTGTGTGTATATGTATATGAATCTCTTGTTCGTTCATTGAGGTGATTATAAACTCCTGAGGCCTAAAAGGCCAAGGACATTTAGCTGCTAATATAAAATTTTTGGCTTTAATTTCAAAATCCGGCGTTTTTGATAAGTTTAAAATAGGCCTTTGGTTCTGAAATGTCAACAGAGATCACGTCTATTCGTTCAAGTTGCGGTAAATTAAGATTTTTACGTTTAAGTCGGTAAAATTTCGCGGCTCGTTGTAAAAAGCGTAATTTAAAAGGAGTTACAGATTCTTCCGGGGTACCAAACATATACTGGCTTCTTGTTTTGACCTCTACATAAACCAGTGTGATGCCGTCTTTTGCGACAACATCGATTTCTCCACCGCGTATTCTGAAATTGCGCTCTATTATTTTATAGCCTCTACTTTTTAAAAACTCACAAGCTAAATCTTCCCCGTATTTACCTATTGCTACTTTATCCATGTAAATAGTTAAGATTAAAAGATTTTCGGTGAATTTTTGTAAATCCATACCTTCTAATTGCTTCTTGATGTTCGCGCGTACCGTAGCCTTTATGGCGTTTAAATCCATAGTTTGGGTAAATAACGTGGTACTTTTTCATTATGTTATCGCGGTAAACTTTGGCAATGATTGATGCTGCCGCAATAGAAGCACAAATTTTGTCTCCGTATTTTACAGCCATTTGGCGATTTCTTGCTAAATGCTTAGGGTCTAGATAACTTTAGAGCGGATTTTCTCTAAAGTTTCCCAGTAACTTCTGGTATATATCAACACCATTAACTCTCCCATTCCATCTAAATTCT
>Ga0209541_10010901_pt1 | contig 14360 bp, 14 predicted proteins | sample RifCSPlowO2_01_FD_184027 | JGI IMG/M metagenome (GOLD analysis project Ga0209541, IMG submission 184027) | Groundwater microbial communities from Rifle, Colorado - Rifle CSP2_plank lowO2_0.1 (SPAdes) (version 2) | ecosystem: Environmental > Aquatic > Deep subsurface > Groundwater | place... | reverse complement strand
CCAGATGGCTTATGAAGCAGGGAGATATCGTGATGATTGAGTTTCCGTTCTCCGACGCTTCGGAGAAAAAATTGCGGCCTGCGGTCGTGCTTTCCAACGAGCGATATAACGGATACGCTAATGTACTTCTCGCAGGAATTTATGGCAGGAAACAGCCGCTATCGGTACGGCTCACAAACGCCGATTTAGAGAAGCAACGCCTGCGCAAAGTTTCATACGTCAGCATGCAGAATGTTTTCAGCGCGCAGAAGTCCCTAATCAAATATACGATTGACGCATTAACCGGTCGCGCCTGCAAGAACATCCTTACCGAGTTCGGGAAGTATCTTTGACTGGCAGTATTCAACGGCGGCTTGAAATCGGTGTTTGAACGCTACGTCGCGCTACAAATGCTTCCACATGAATTCAAAGGTTTGCTTCTGGGTTTGGGCAATTTCGTCGTTTTCAATCAGTACTCCGATGAGTGAAGAGTAGGATATAAGCGCTATCTTGTTGCCGGAAATGATTGTATCGGTGCCCATTTTAAAGCCTGCGGGCAGATATTTCAGAGGCCCGTGGCCTTTGCGGTACTCCGCTTTTGCGTATTTCCTTGTTTCTGGCGTATCGTCCACTAAATCATAGATTTTTCCGCCTTCATCACTCATAATCTTGAACCATTCAGCCGTTTCAGCATAGGAGAAGTACTTTAAGATGTCGCGCATTGAGCCGATGGCAAGCAACTTCTTGTGGGTTTTGAATACTTCGTTGTAAATCGTCTTAATACCTTCTTTCCCCTCATAAAAACGAATCCTTGGTTTGTTGCCCGCGGATTTTGAGAGCGCTTCAAGAAGGGGGAGAGCGCTCATCAGCTTGTCTTCCTGCGAGCGTATATTTGCAAGGAGTTTGTTTGGGTGTTCAGCAATATAAAACGTGCGCTTTCCTTTTGGCGCTCGCGATATAAGGTTCTTTTTAATGAGCTCGTCAACGATGTAGTAGGTGGTCGGCCGTTTAATGCCGGCTTTTTTGGCAATATCCGATATAGAGCTAAAGCCCGTCTCAAGGGCTGCAAGGTAAACGGCAGATTCCTGTTTCGTAAGCCCTAGTTCTGCAACTGTATCCACTAGTTCTGTCATTGAGGAATGGTAGCGAAAGACTCCTAAAGTGTCAAGTATTTTGTCAACATTATACAGGGATGCTCTGGGTAGATGTCCAAGACACGCAGTAAATGAGCCATTCTTTATTGCAGGCAATGTCGTCTTTTTTGACGTGTTGACGAGCGATGATTATTATGCGGTAACTACTCAAAGCCTCGGCCGAGAGTATGAGTTACTTGTTCTTCACAACTTGGAAGGAGGCCAGCGATGGCACGTAAAATCTGTTACAGCTGTAAGCAAGTCATCCCGTCAACGCCCGAAGAAAGACGCCTTGCCAACGAAAAAAGAAAGTCGGTGGAAGGAGAATATCGCGAGGCTTGGAAGGCGTGGGAAAGTTTCTACACCCCGCCAGACGACACGTTTCTGGGAGTGTTGTCCAAGTTGGGGCTCATCCTCTTTGGATACTTCGGTACAGGCTTTGGGATGACGTATCTGTACACATCGCCCTTCTATGGAGATGATGGCGACCTTATCCAGAAGTTTTTCTCCGCCATCGGGGTATCACTTCTTGTCGCGGGTTCCTTCGTATACTTCTGGTTTGTAAAGCCGATAATGGCACGCGAGCTGGAGGAAAAGAAAGCGAAGAAAGAGTTTGTGGCAAAACACAAAGAATTTGCCGATATGCTCTGGTCCGAAGATAAAGAAAATTGAACTACTCTTGTTTCCCTTCAAGACCCGCCGTGCGTCGGGTCTTGTTTTTTTGAGATCCGGCAAACGGTGAAAATCTTTATCTCGCGCGTTTGTAGATTTTGTCGCGGTGGTCAATCATGCGCATTCTGCGCGGATTTCAGAGAGCGTTTTCCCCCTCCGAGTATCTTTGAACGACGCACTCAGCTTTCTTTTCGCGTATGCAGTCAGTTCAAGACCGAAGTCGGGGTCGCCGAGGATTTCCTGAATTGAATCCGCAATAACAGCCCGCAATGCCGGACTCACATTCCTGTTTTGCAATTCTTTGACGGACATTGTGCCAGTATACCACAATCTGCTTTTTACCGGGCGTACTCAATTACACGAGTTTCGCGAATGACTGAAACCTTGATTTCTCCTGGGTACTGCAGGTCGGCTTCTATTTTATCGGCTATGTCGCGGGCGAGCTTGCGCGCTTCCAAGTCGCTGATTTCGGCGGGACGCACTATCACGCGGACTTCGCGGCCGGCGGCAATGGCATAGGTCTTTTCAACGCCGGGCATTTTGTTGGCAATCGCTTCAAGTTCCTCAAGACGTTTGATGTAATTCTCCACGGAGTCGCGGCGCGCGCCCGGGCGGCCGCCGGAAATCGCGTCCGCCACCTGCACAATCATTGATTCGGGAGTTTCGTACGGATATTCCTCGTGGTGCGCCTGCATCGCTTTTACGACGGCCTCGCTCACGCCGAATTTCTGCAGAATTCTCCTGCCGATTTCCACGTGCGTGCCTGTCACCTCGTGGTCTACCGCCTTGCCGATGTCGTGCATGAGGGCTCCCGCGCGCGCAACCGCCGGGTCGGCCCCCAATTCTTCAGCGAGCATGCCTGCCAAATGCGCAACCTCTACCGAGTGGTCAAGCACATTTTGGCCATAGCTTGTGCGGAAATATAGGCGCCCTAGAATCATCAGAAGTTTCGGATCAAGATTTGGCACGCGCGCCTCGTATGCGGCTTCGGTACCTTTCTTTTTGATTATTGTATTTATTTCCGCCTCCGCTTTCACGACCGCTTCCTCAATTTTCGCGGGCTGAATGCGGCCGTCCAGAATGAGGTTTTCAAGCGCGATGCGGGCGATTTGTCGACGGATAGGGTCGTAAGAGGAGAGAGTGATTGTGCCCGGTGTGTCGTCCACAATCACATCAACGCCAGTCGCGCGTTCAAACGCGCGAATATTGCGTCCTTCTTTGCCAATGATTTTTCCTTTTATCTCATCGTTCGGGATTGTCATCGTCGTTGCTAGCACATCGGATACGACTGAATTGCCTAGGCGGTGCACGGAGACGGTGAGAATTTCTTTGGCTCTCTGCTCAAGCTTCTCATTGCTTGTAATTTCAAGCTTGCGCATGCGTCCTTCTATGTCGCTCTCGTAGCGCTTCTCTATGGATTTGATGAGCTCGCTTTTCGCCTCTTCGGCGGAAAGTCCGGCCGTCTTCTCAAGCGTCTCTTGCTGGGCGCGGATTATTTCCTCCACTTTCCCTTTCATTCCTTGAACATCTTCTGTTTTCTTGGCTAGAGACTCTTGCTCCGCATCATTATTCGCTTGGCGCTTGTCTACAAGCTCCTCTTTGCGCACAAGCCGTTCTTCCGTCTGCTTCAATTCGCGCTCGCGCTCCTTAAATTCGCTCGTCTGTTGTTGCGCTTTTTCAGTAGCGCGTTTTTCAGCTTCCTCGGTAATTTTCTTAGCTTTGACTTCCGCGTCCAGAGTCATCTGGCGGACAAGAAGTTCCATCGAACCGCGTTTTCCCAAACTGATTATAAATCGTAGATAATATCCAAGACCAATGCCAACTGCGCCCGCTAGGGCTACGAGAAGAAGTGCTATTTTTAATTCCATACGCGTGGGTTTCCCCGCCGCGCGCCTGTGATGCGTAGACTGCTATTACAAAACTACCGAATGATTAACTGGTAGAAACGTGCATGCTAGAACTCGTGCGTATTCAGGTGCGAGGCAAAGAGGACTAAAATTCATAAATATTAATTACTGTTCCGGTAGTATACCACACGCGCTGGCCATGGCCAGCGTTTGTGAAGTATCTTGTATTCGGTATTTTGTATTCAGTATGAATTCAATACGAAATACGAAATACGGTATACAAAATACCCTTTAAACAAGCACCTTATCCACGATTCCGTACTTAACGGCTTCCTCGGATGTCATGAAGAAATCGCGGTCCACGTCTGTCTCAATTTTCTTCAATGGCTGACCCGTATTTTTTGCCATCATTTTGTTCAAGCGGTCGCGCGTGGCGAGAATGTGCTGGGCGGTGATGGCGATGTCGGATGCCTGACCCTCCGCGCCTCCCAGCGGCTGATGAATCATCACCTCCGCGTTCGGCAGTATAAAGCGTTTGCCTTTCTGTCCCGACGAAAGGATCCACGCCGCGCCGGATGCCGCCATGCCGACGCACACTGTTGAAACTGCGGGCTGGATATGATTCATCGTGTCTATCATCGCGAGAGTCGCGGAGACGGAGCCTCCCGGAGAATTGATGTAAAGCGAAACTTCTTTCTTCGGATCCTCCGAGGCGAGGAAGAGCATTTGTGCAATGACGAGATTTGCGACCTCGCTTTCAATCGGGCCGCCTAAAAATATGATGCGCTCTTTAAGAAGGCGCGAGAAAATATCGTAAGCGCGCTCGCCGAAAGAACTCTTCTCAACGACCATCGGCACGAGCATCTGCGAACGAGGCGAGTTTTCTGTTTTCATACAGATATCCTAGCAGATTTCTCTCGTAGCGCAAAATAAGCCATAATGTAAGATATGGCGAAATTGCAGGAAGAGTGAAGCACCATATTATGAAAACACTCACAACACAAGAAATGGAGAGACAAGATTTTGTGGCATCGATTTTTGCTTGAAAATGTGGACTTTGACTTTTTCTCACGATTAATTTGTACTATATAAATTACTTGCTTTATTTGTAAGGACATGATATCCTTGCAAGCATGAGAAAAGAAGTATCAAAAAGTGAGTCCGCTCGGGACAGGTTTAAGAGACTTGCAACTCAACGTACCAACACTATTCTCCTACGCTTAAAAATACTTGGTAACTGCTCCAATCGTCAGGCGTATGAATATGACGAGCAAGATATCACCAAGATATTTACAGAAATTGAACGTTCTCTACGAGAAACAAAAGCCAAATTTCATTTTCCGAAAGAACGACAGTTCAAGTTGTAATTTCTATGATTAGAGAGGAACTCACAAATGTCGACATTGTTCTCTACGCGCTTTATCTTCTGAAGGGAGCTACTAAAAAGGTACCTACGGAAACCATTGCTATTAAAAGTTTCGAGTTGGCGCGTTCGAGATTTTCATGGAGATTATATCCGAAATATCCTGACATCGAGGCTGTCAGAATAGCACTTTTTGACGCTCGAAAAGAGAAGAATGGCGCTCTTGTTGTTGGTAGATACGGCAAGGCAACCGGAAAAAAGATTTCGGATGGTTGGATATTTTCTCCCAAAGGAATTATCTGGATTGAAGAAAATACACAGCGTTTATCTCGCTTGCTCGAAGCGAAGCCCATAGTTTCTAAAAGAACCGAGGTCGATAAGATGCTCCATGGGTATGAAAATACCACAGCATTCAGACAATTCTTAAAAGTAGGAACTTGTGAGAACATCAAACCTTATGAGTTTACGGATTTTCTTAATGCAAGCCTGGATACCCCTCCATCTGTATTGCGCGACCGAATAAATAAAGTGCGTGCTCTTGCGGCATCAGGAAAGCGCGCAAAATTACTCGAGTTTATTGACAAATGTGAAAGTAATTTTGCAAGTCTTCTTAAGAATTGATGTTTATGATAAATCCTCAAAAAGCGCTGATTCGCCTTGGAAATCAAGAAGTCTTTGAGTTTGATCCTCGCTATTTCCTACAAACAGCCGAAAGAGCGATGAGAGGAGATGTAATTAGAGGTTTAGTTGAGTTAATCACAAACGCCGATGACAGCTATGGATATTTAGAAGAAAACGGCGCAAAAGTAAGCGGTGAGATACTGATATCCATTGAGCGTAAGAGGGGTAGTCAGACCTCAACTATAACGGTTTTGGATAGAGCAGAAGGTATGGAGTTAGGTGAGATGGTAAAAAAACTGAAAAGAGTGGGTAGCATTACGAGCCGTTTTATAGAAACGAAGGGAAAAAGAACGAGGGGTCTCATGGGGCGTGGCAGTAAGGAATGTGTAGTATTTGGCAAATTGAAGTTTGAGTCTATAAAGAACGGTCGTTTTGCGGAAGTACATCTTGAGCGTCCCGCCCTGTTCACACCAGTCGCCGATAAAAAAGTGAACGAACTCGATCGTTTGAGACTTGGTATACGAAGAGGAAACGGAACACTTGTGACGCTTGAAATCAGACCACAATTCAGAATTCCTATTCATGAGTCTCTTGTAAGTAATCTCCCTAAATATTATAGCTTGCGGGATATTGCCTCGTCCACCTCAAGAAGACTTTTACTTTTGGATAAAGGGAAACACAAAGGAAAAGCATCACAGCTAACTTATTGCGAGAAAGAAGGCACGGTGGAAATAGACGAGAAATTCATCGTTTCTGGTTACCCACAAGCAGAGGTTCACCTACTAATTAAGAAAGCATCGGAAAGAATAAAAATTGAGAGCTCGCCTTATTGGGAGGGAGGAATTTTGCTACAAAGTGGCTATGCAATACATGGGGTTACGCTTTTTTCTAGGGATATAGAAAATAATCCCCATGCAGAATACTATTTCGGTAGACTTCGATGTCCGTACATCGACCGGTTAGTAATGGAGTATGAAAAGCTCGAGACGGAAAAGGATCAACACACATCAGAGAATCCGGTGAGAATTATAGATCCGCTTAGAGAGGAAGGATTGGTGCAAGACCATCCTTTCACTCAAGCATTATACAGGGAAGCATCCTCACGGTTAAAGGAATTATTGAAGCGCGATGAAGAATCCGAGAAACAGAAAGTTAGAGAGATAGAAAATAAGCAAACCACAGAACGATTAAAAAGACTTGCCGACGAGGTAAGCAAATTCATCAGAGAAAGAACTGAGAACGTAGAAATAGACGATGAGTCTTATCTTGATGCCTCCGAAGTCCCGTCTGGTGGAATGATGGTTATTCCTGAGAGCGGGAAAATTCCTCTTGGGGGAGAAAAGAAATTCTTTATTTACGTCAAGCCCCACCAAGGTCAAGAAGAAAAACACGTTTTTGTATCTACAGAATCGCCCGCTATCTCGCTAGGAAAAGATACCATAGGTCTTATAGATAGAGGTGACGGTGTTCACTATAATTCTTTCTCTGTAAATGGATTGGAGTTATCCAATGATGTCAAAATCAAAATAGCATGGGAAAAAGTAACGAAGTACATCTCGACGCCAGTTGTTTTACCCGAGGAGAAATTATCTGAGATCAAAGCTGATTTTTGTTTCGAAAAGACCGATTATGTGGTTCGGGAAAATAAAGCGAAAAACATCCAAATCTTCGCAAAATGGCCAGACTTTATCCACGGCGATGTCATCGCCAAGATAGCGATTGACAATGATAAATTCATTACAATTTTTAAGGATCAAGTTAAATTAAAAGTTGATCGACTAAGAAAAGTGGCGTTTGGGACGGTAAAGATTCAAGGGGAAAAAGTTGGTGGTCCGACAATAATTAGGGCCTATTTGCTAAAAAAAGAGATCATGACCAGAGTAAGAGTGATTCCCAAGAAAGACACTGGAAAGAAAATGGTCATACGTGTCGTTGATGAAGACTTGGGGGATCAAAGAGCTGTGTGGATTGGAAACATACTTAAAATCGCTGGACGCCATAAAAGTATTCGACGATATCTCGGTCCAGCGGAAACTGGTTTCATGGGACAGATTTCTTTACACTTTCGCTTGTTGATTGCGGAGTTGATGGCCGATACTGTTGCAAGAAGAGTTTTAGAATTGAATGCACAAAGAAATATTCGAGAGTACGAAGCTATGGATATAACCGGTTTTTATCGTCAGCATCGCAAGCACATGAATGATTTCTTGGAGATTGCCCACCGCATACAAATCTCCGATAATGAGGTTAATACTCTTGTAAAAAAACAGGTCTCCTAGCTTGCCGTACCTAACGCGTTAGAATTGAACCACGGCGGACGGAGGACACGTCTTAAATTCCTTCATCTGCCACAGAATCCGCCATGCTGTTGACGCCTGTTACGGCAAAAAGAATTTCAAGTCCGAACCGGAACGATTGGAATTCCTTTTCGGACTTTACAAGGGGATAACCGCGAAAAGTGTCTCAAAATAAGGCTATTATAGTGAATAAATAGTTTACCTTGTTGGTAAAGAAAACTTGCGCTATAATGCGACAACATGTAGTATGGAAATATCCTTCAAGAACCAGAGGGCGAAGGAATTTTATCAAAGTGAGTCTGCTCTTACTGGAAAATACGGCGTGCAAATGGCGAGAAAGATTGGGCAACGCATCAGCGAATTGCAGGCCGCGAGGACCCCGCAACAATTACCTCGCGGAGCCCGATTTCACGAACATAGCGGCAGGCGGGAAGAGCTATTTTCTGTGGATCTGGTCCATCCTCGCCGTCTGATAGTTCTGCCGACATGTTCGTATGAATCGTGGGTCGAAATCACGAGTGTGCAAATTTATGAGGTAATGGACCCCCACTAATATGGTCGAGACGAAACTAATATACAATCCGGATTTCGCCGTACATCCGGGTGAGACACTTCGCGAGGAGCTTGAGACCGCCAATATTTCTCAGATTGAGCTCATGCAGCGCACCGGTATAAGCGAAAAACACATAAGCCAGATAATAAATGGCGAAGCTTCTATCACTCCGGAAACAGCGATTAAGCTCGAGCGTTCTTTGGGCGTAGTCGCCGAATTCTGGGCAAATTTGCAGAAAAATTATGATGTGACGGTTGCGAGAATTGCATCGGAAAGCAGGCTTGCGAAAGAAATAGATGAGGCAAAGAAATTCAGTTGTTATGCCGAACTGGTAGATTTAGGATGTATTAAAGCCACTAAAAGCTGGAAAGACAAAGCAGAAAACCTCCTTAATTTCTTTGGTGTTGATTCGCTTACATATGTACCTACCGTAGAGGCAATTGCTTTTCGGCAAGTACGGGGAAAGTTCGATGAGCGATCTCTTGCTGCGTGGTTACGATGTGGAGAAGTTGAAGCTTCAAAACTTGATGTCGGGTCATTTAATAAAACGCAGGTACGGGAAATTATTCCAGAGATTAAGAAGTTGACGTTACTTCCAGATGGATTTGGTAAGAAACTGCAAGAACTTTGCGCAACCGCTGGCATTGCCGTGGCGTTTAGCCCGTATTTTAGAAAAACCCGTGTAAATGGCTCAACGAGGTGGATTGGTGATAAAGCAGTAATCCAGTTAAACACAAAGGGTGCATACAGTGACATATTTTGGTTCACATTTTTCCACGAACTTGGGCACATGATGTTACACGGAGTTAAGGAGAGATTCTTAGAATATGACGGGAGATCAAAAGATGATAAAGAACGCGAAGCAGACGAATTTGCAGCAAAGAATCTGATACCCGAATCGGAATACGAAGTGTATATTCATTCTGGTCAGCCAAGTCGTATAACTGCAGGAAGATTCGCAAAATCAATCGGCATTGACGTAAGTATAGTCTTGGGTCGGCTAGCGCATGAGGGTCGTGCACAGTGGCGGCAAATTGCACACGACAGGTCCCGCCTATTGATTCAGCCTTAATGGGAAAATGCAGAAGCCGCAACAAGTGCGGCTTCGCGTCCTGCCACCGAAGCAACAGGAATTATGAATGAATTGTATTCAACAAATCACTCCTGTCAATCACTAACTGTGGATTTCTGGTTTTCAAGGAACTTCAACACTGCTTCATTGCGCATGGCGTGGGCGATGTGCGCCCGTAGTGCCTCGGGGGCCGCATCTTTGTAGTGTTTTTTCGCGCGCTCAACTTCCTGCGCAAGCAGCGTTTCATCCGGCTCTATCTTTTCTATGCGCGCGATTTCACCTAGGATTAAGCGAGTCTTTGCGCGCGTGTCGGAAGGAGCTTTCCACTCGCCGAGAATCTGTTCCCATGTCTTTTTCACTTGGGCGAGATATGTTTCAAGAGTCATACCTGCGCCCGCGAGGTCATCCTTCAGTCTCGCCTCCATTTCATTTATTTCATATTCACGCAGTATGGAAGGGTAGGAGATTTTGGAATTCTTAACAAGGTCTTCAATCATTGCTTGGCGTCGTATATCGTTCGCTTGTCGCTCCTTTTCCGTCTTCATGTTTTCGCGGACTTTTGTATGAAAATGAGCGATGCTTTCATAACCGATACTTATGGCAAACGCGTCATCAAGTTCAGGCAAATCTTTCTCCTCCATCGCGCGCGATTCGTCCGCGGCTTCGCCCGGTTTCTTTCCGGCTTCAACTTTTTCAATACGCGCTCGCTCCCTCCGTAGATGGGTCATCGCTTTCGCATGCTCCTCATCCGAAACGAAGGCCTCCCTCTTGTCTTTTAGATGTTTTTGAGCGATTGCCTTGTAGTCTGCAAGTTCAATTTCAGGAGCGAGCGCCGCGCGCGCCGAGAATGCGAGCGGCTTGCCAGCTTCGGGAGCATTGATTGTGACATGAGGAGTTTGGACAATAGGCAGTTTTTGAGCCGCCAAGATTTCCGGCAATTCATGTTGAACCGCATCCTCCGCCGCGTGCCGCAAGATTGCCGGCTCTCCATACACCCGAATTATTTCCGATTCGGGCGCGTGCCCTGGGCGGAAGCCGTCCAGCTTCGCCGTTTTTTGGATTTCTTTTATCGCGTGGCCGCGGTAGGTGAGCAGAATCTCCGTAGGGATTTCCGCCTCCACCACTACCTCCCAGCGTTCCGTGTCGCGCGTGACTTTTACAGTAGTTTCCCGCGAATTATTTTCCGCTTTAGACTTTGTTTCATCAGACATCGGTATGTCTTATCATATTTCTCCAATTTCAGCGAGTTTCGGCTTTCCGCGCAAGCTTCCTTTGTCCTGCGTTTCCAACAGCTGTGGTAAATGCAGGACAACGCCAAACCCCTGAAACCGCGCGCACTCTTACCAAGGACCGTCCTTGGTAGAGACTCCTCTACTGCGCGTTCTGCTCAAACTCATCCAGGCTGACGTCTATCTGCGCGTCAAACTGGTTGAGGTCAATAACTTGCAAATCGGACTCAATCGCTTCCGGAGAATCGGAGTTTCCCTGCGGCGGAAGGCCCGCCGCGGCATCGCTTGATACGTCTTCGGCAGGGTCATTCCCCAAAATGAGCGGGGGAGGATTCTCGTTTACCATGCCCGATTTAGAGCTCCAGAAGTAATATGCGCCGAATGCCAGTAAAAGAATAATAATGGCCGCGCCCACAAACGGCCCTGCGCCCGAGGGCGCCTCCGCGTTGTTTCCATGGTTGTCCGGTTCCATAAGGATTGTTTATGACTATTAATTATTGCACATTGGTAGAGGTCGCGGTTTTTTGCAGGCGGGCGAGCGATACGAGGGCCTTTACTGCCGTTTGGAGCGCCTTGTGCGCGGCCTTGACGCTCGCACTCGCTTTTCTCACGGCTGTTTCTATCTGCGCGCGGATAGTTCTTGTATCGGTTCCGGAGTCGATTTGTAAAATCGCATCTTTCAAGGCCTGCGCGTCGGTTTTTACCTGCGCGATTACAGCTTCTGCGACTGCGAGCGCTGATTCAGCTTCGCTCGCGGCAACACCGAGGCTCTTGATTTTATCTATGCGCGATTGGATGCGGCCCGCGAGATTTTCAAATTGTTTTATGGCAATCCCGTAACGTTGTGCGATTACTCCCAAATGCTGGCGCGCCAACTCCTTCCTCTGGTCCCTGATTTCCGTTGAACTTGCCTTGCGGGCTTCAATCAAGTCTTTCCTCTGGTCCCGGATTTCAGACGTATTCGCTTTGCGCTCGCTGATAATTTCTTTCCTCTCTTCAATTGCGTTTTTTTCTATAGCTCTGCGCTCCGCCGAGGATGTCGCCGCCATCATTTTATCTTTTGTGTCCGCCCGCAAGTCGCGGGCATCGGTCTTAATGTCCTTTCTCGCGTTTTTGACGGCCTCTTTCACATCGGCGGCCTTTGCCCGAATGTTTTGAATCACTCCGCGCGCATTTTGCGGCGCCAGAACAGAGGGGACTGTCGCGGACTCTTGTGCGAATGCGACTCCGGAGAGAGCAAGAAACGCGCCGAGGGCGAAGGGAACAAATTTTGTTTTATTCATGTGTGTGCGAGTTTATTTCTAATTAACAAACCCCTCTTCAACCGGGATTGTATCACACAAAACGCAAGCCGTTTCCGCCAGCCGGCGGACCGACCGCTTCTATGCAAAACTCCAGACCTATCTCATCATCTATTTAAAGTATGACGCTAGCTCACCCGGCCGGGTGAGCTAGCGTCATATAGTTTACATACAGCTTGTTGTCAAATAGATTGAAATGCATTACACTCCGCGAAATCACGGTCAATTAATTACTCATTAATTACATAATTATGGAGTCAGCGATTTTTTTGTGGACGGTAATTTCCGGCGCGGCGGCGCTTGTTTTCAGCGGGTTTCTTACGATGCGGGTCTTAAGCCTTGCGGACGGCAGCAAGAAAATGACGGATATCGCCGATGCGATTAAAGAAGGTGCGAATGCCTATCTTATCCGGCAATATAAAGTGGTCGCCCTTGTCGCCGTTGTCTTTTTTCTGCTCCTCGGATACTTTATCTCGTGGCTTGCGGCAACCGGATTTCTTATCGGCGCAATCGTGTCTGCGCTCTCCGGCTATATCGGCATGGCAGTTGCTGTTCGCGCAAATGTCCGCACGGCAGAGGCCGCCCGCGCCGGAATTCCCGCCGCTCTTAGCGCTGCATTTCGCGCCGGCTCGGTGACGGGGCTTACCGTTGCCGCGCTCGCGCTTCTTTCCATCACGGTGTTCTACTGGGTAACGGGGGACTTGGGGGCCATGGTGGGGCTCGCGTTCGGCGCGTCGCTCATCTCGGTTTTCGCGCGCCTTGGAGGGGGAATATTCACAAAAGGCGCCGATGTCGGCGCCGATTTGGTGGGAAAAATTGAGGCCGGAATTCCCGAGGATGACCCGCGCAATCCGGCGGTTATCGCCGACAACGTCGGCGACAACGTCGGCGACACGGCCGGCATGGCGGCAGACCTATTTGAGACGTATGTCGTGTCCGCGGTAGCCGTCATGCTTTTGGGCTCCCTTCTCCTTCCGAATTTCCCGGGTGCAATTATGTTTCCGCTCGCACTCGGCGCTGTCGGGCTACTTGCCTGCGTAATAGCGTCGTTCTTCGTTCGCGGAGGAACCAAGGATTCCATCATGCCGGTTCTCTATCGCGGGTTAATTATCTCCGCCCTGCTTTCGGTAGCCGCGTTCTACCCGCTCACTAAATGGATAATGTCGGGCAACGGTTCGTATGATGCGCTGAATCTCTTCTACTGCGCGCTCATCGGCATTGGCGTAACAATCGGCATGTTCCTCATCACCGACTACTACACGAGCAAGAATTACAATCCGGTGAAATCCATCGCGAAAGCTTCCACGACCGGACACGGCACCAACATCATCACGGGACTCGGCGTTTCAATGGAGGCGACCGCGCTTCCGGTCTTGCTTATCACACTCAGCATTCTTCTTGCGTACTACTTTGCCGGGCTCTATGGCATCGCGGTTGCCGTTATGTCCATGCTCTCGCTTACGGCCATTGTCATCGCCATAGACGCGTTCGGACCGATTACCGATAATGCCGGAGGCATCGCGGAGATGTCGGGACTCTCGGCGGAGGTGCGCGGGGTTACGGACCAGCTTGATGCGGTCGGGAACACCACCAAAGCCGTGACGAAAGGATACGCCATCGCCTCGGCGGGTCTCGCCGCGACTGTTTTGTTCGCGTCATACACGCAGGAAATCTCGCATCTCGCATCGGGCGCCCTCACGTTTGACTTGAGCAACCCCTCCGTTCTTGCGGGGCTTCTTATCGGCGGATTGCTTCCGTATCTTTTTTCCGCATTTGCGATGGCGGCTGTCGGCAAGGCGGGACACGCGGTCGTGGAGGAGGTGCGGCGCCAGTTCAAGGAAATTCCCGGAATAATGGCAGGGACGGCGAAGCCCGATTATGGGACGGCGGTGGAAATTGTAACAGCTGTCGCGCAGAAGCTGATGATTGTGCCCGCGCTTCTTCCCGTCGTAGTGCCGATCCTCGTATGGTGGCTCCTTGGCTTGCAGGCGTTGGGCGGGCTCCTAGTCGGCGTAATAGTCACAGGCCTTTTCGTCGCGATTTCAATGACGTCGGGCGGCGCCGCGTGGGATAATGCGAAGAAATATATTGAAGACGGGCACTACGGCGGGAAATCCGGACACGCTCATGCCGCGGCTGTTACCGGCGACACTGTGGGCGATCCGTACAAAGACACCGCCGGCCCCGCGATTAACCCGATGATTAAAGTGGTGAACATCGTGGCGCTTCTTCTGGTTGGCTTCTTGAGCTAAAAATAATTTTAGTGGTAAGCAGTTAACAAGTCTGACTTGTT
>Ga0209541_10010900_pt1 | contig 14362 bp, 14 predicted proteins | sample RifCSPlowO2_01_FD_184027 | JGI IMG/M metagenome (GOLD analysis project Ga0209541, IMG submission 184027) | Groundwater microbial communities from Rifle, Colorado - Rifle CSP2_plank lowO2_0.1 (SPAdes) (version 2) | ecosystem: Environmental > Aquatic > Deep subsurface > Groundwater | place... | reverse complement strand
TTTAGTACTCACTTATTCGCGCGCTAGTTGGTTGTCGGCTTTAGGTGCTTTGGTAGTGATTGGGATTGTGGTGATGCGCGATCATAAAGTAAAAAAAGTATTTAAGATTGGTGGTATTTTGCTGGCAATTTATCTGGGTATTTTTGTATTAGTGCAAGGTAATATTATGGATATTACCGATCGCCCGTCTCAACCTATTTCCGAGCGTATTTTTGAAGCAGTAAGCTGGCGTAGTTGGATGCAGAGCTACGAAGGGTATGGACGTATATTTTTTATAATAAATACACCGCTCGTGGTGGTGGCGCGTTATCCGGTGTTCGGAGTTGGCCCGGGGAATTATGGCGGGGGCGTGGCGGCGGCTTTGGGTAATAGTGATGTGTATGATCGCTTAAAATTGCCTTTTGGGATTCAAAATGTTTATGGCCAAATTGATAACAATTGGTTTAGTATTTGGGGCGAGACCGGTACTCTGGGTTTAGTTTGTTGGTTGATTATTTATGGTTTGATTATAAAAGAAGCACTATTTATTTCCGGCAAGTCCCATGATTACTTTGTGCGCGTCCTAGCACGTGGCCTCATTGGCGCAACCGTGGGCATCGTGGCCGTAGGATTTTTTGGACCATACTTTGAGTTTAGAACGTTGATGTTTTATTATTGGATGTTGGTTGGAATTGTACTTAGTAGTGGGCATTCCTCGTCGTCATCCTGAGCGACGCGAAGGATCCCTTAAAGTTATGATGAGAGAATATTATGTTTATATAATGGCGAGTGCAAGTGGCACACTGTATATCGGCGTAACAAACGATTTAGCTCGCAGAATTTCCGAACACAAACAAAATCTGATTGAAGGTTTTACAAAAAAATACGGTTGTCATAAATTGGTTTACTATGAAAATTTTTCTGGAATCAAGGATGCAATTGCAAGAGAAAAATATTTAAAAGGTTTAAAAAGAATTAAAAAACAGAATCTTATTAAAACGGTTAATGCGTGTTGGGAAGATTTAAGTGTAGGATGGGTTTAAGGGATTCTTCGCTACGCTCAGAATGACAACCGTGATCGCAATTATAATGATATTGGAAATTGGAAATTTGACATTATATATGAAACAAACCCTACCTATCGACTGCGTCCTCGCCATAACTTATCACTGCAATTCCCGTTGCACCATGTGTGATATTTGGAAGATGACGGATTTTACGGAGTTGCCGGCGAGCGAGTTTGCAAAGTTGCCTAGTAGTTTGCGAGATATTAATTTATCGGGCGGTGAACCATTTTTGCGTACAGATTTGGCGGAAATAGTGAAGGTGTTGGTGAAAGCTTGTCCAAACGCGCGGATTGTTATTTCCTCCAACGGTTTTGCCACTGATTTAATTTTGCATCGCATGAAAGATGTTTTGAAAATAAAGCCGGATATCGGTGTGGCGATTTCTATAGATGGGATAGGGGAGATGCACAATGAACTGCGTGGCATCCCGGGTGGTTTTGATCGGGCCATCAAGACAGTGAAAGAATTACAAAAAATGGGCATGACCAATTTGCGTCTGGCTTATACTCTCATGGAAAAAAATGTAACACATTTGTCAAAGGTCTATGATTTGAGCCGTGAATTAGGAGTAGAATTTACACATAGCTTCGCCCAGAGTTCGGAATTCTATTTCGGGGGCAAAGATAATGTTGGTAATGTGCCACGCAAAGAATTGATGACAAAAGAATACAAAAATTTGATCAAAAATGAATTGCGGAGTTGGAATATAAAAAGATGGCTGCGCGCCTATTTTGCTTTTGGAATGTATCAATTTGTGATAAAGAAAAAACAGTTGCTAGATAATGCGCCAGGACGAGATTTCTTTTTTATGGATCCGGCGGGAAATATTTATCCGTCGGTGGTGCATAATGTGGTGTTGGAGAATATTAACAATGTCATCCCGACCGAGGCGGAATGTGTCATCCCGGCGAAAGCCGGGTTCTTATCCTGTATTATAGACAAAGATCCCAGCTTTCGCCGGGATGACAGTAAAAAACAGGATGACAGTTTTGAAAAATTTTGGCAATCTGATACAACAGAGAAACTGCGAGAAAAAGCCGACACTATGAAAATACCGGTATGGATGATTTGCACGGCGCGAACGGCTATAAAAAATCATCCGTTTCGTGTTGGTTGGTGGATACTGAAGAATAAATTTTTTATGTCATCCCCGTGAAAACGGGGATCCAGGGGTTGATTATTTAATATGTGACTGGATTCCCGTTTTTACGGGGATGACAGTATAAAGAATTATGAAAATTTTACAGATAAACAAATTTTATTATCGTCGTGGGGGAGCAGAAAATCATTTTTTGGATCTGTGCGAGCTGTTGGAAAATCACGGGGAAAAAGTGGTGCCTTTTGCTATGAAGCATCCGAAAAATTTGCCGACTGTTTATAATAAAAATTTTGTTAGCAATATTGATTTAGAAAAAGTTGGCATATCTTCAATGTTAAAAAGTGGACGAATTTTTTATTCTTTAGAAGCCAAAAGAAAAATATCTAAATTGATTAATAGAGAAAAGCCGGATATCGCTCATGCGCATTTAATTTATCATCAACTGTCTCCTTCGATTTTAGTTGCTTTAAAAAAGAAAAAAGTGCCGGTAGTAATGACATTGAGTGATTGGAAATTGATTTGCCCAAATTATTTGCTATTTACGGAAGGGAAAATTTGCACTAGATGTAAGAATAAGAAATATCGACAAGCCTGGGAACATTGTTGTTCGGATAATTCCTGCTGGAAAAGCGCTGTGATTGCCGCCGAAGCGTATTTCCATCATGCGCGCGGTTATTATGAAAATTTGATTGATTTGTTTGTCGCCCCCTCGGAATTTGTAAAAGATATGTTTGTGGATTTTGGTTGGCCGGCAGAAAAAATTATAGTTTTGCCATATTTTCTTTCGCCATCGATCGAGCGAATCGGGGAACCACGCGCCGCGCCCAAGAATCCGCGTTTTGCTTATTTGGGAAGATTGGAAGAAGTTAAAGGAGTACAAGAGTTGGTTGAAAGCTGGATTGTTCAAAATATTCCTTATGATTTGGATATTTATGGCGACGGCTCCTTGATGCCGACGCTGAAAATTATACTGGAGAGGTCAAGTCAAAAGAATATTTTTTTACATGGTTTCGTCGATAGAGATGAAGTAAATAAAAAAATAGCCAAAGAAATTACGGCCTTGATTGCGCCCAGTATATACTATGAAACTTTTGGTTTGATTACGATTGAAGCTTGGGCTAAAGGTGTGCCGATTCTGGCGAATAATTGCGGAGTACTGGCAGAGCTTGTCAAAAAATCCGGCGCGGGATTATTGTTTGACGTTAAAAATGGTAATGATTTATTAGAAAAAATAAAAAAAATTCAAGGTAGGGTTTACCGTGAACGCGCTGTGAAGTATATGGAGACGCATCATCAGGCCGATGAATACTATAAACAAATTATGGGTGTTTATAATTCGTTATTGAGCAGGAAGTAAATTTAAACCGGTAACGCAAACGGATCCGCCGCATGATAAATTTGTTGCCTCTCAGAAATATTAATTATTTGTTTTTCTTCCAGAATGTCAGCGGTTTTTTCTACACCGGCTTTTACTTTTTTGATGTCGTCGCCCATAATGTTCATTTTGCCGTCCATGTCGCCGATTTTAACCTCGAGTGCTTTCAATCTATTGTTTAATCCACTAAATTGCTCATTGACACCCTCAAATTTTTTATCAATACTCTCAAATTTTTTATCTATTCCCTCGAATCGTTTGTTTACACCTTCAAATTGTTTTTGAATATAATCTGATGATTTATTGATAGTGTCAAGTATATCATTAATAGTGGCTTCTTCTTCAATTTCTTCTATCTTTGTATCTTCCTCCATATTATTTAGTATTTAATATTTTTAAAATTTTTGGAAATATTTTTTTTGTACAATCCGAGCAGAAAACAAGGTTGTGCCATAAACTTTTTTCTAATCCTTTTATATATTGGGCATTATCTAAAGATAATCTACCCCAATCATTCCCATCCTCCTTTTGTTTCTTACACTTGTCGCAGTAAGTAATAGTAGCCATAATATTATAAAAAATAATTTATAACTACCTATATTATACCCCTCGCTATTTAGCCGGTCAAACACTGTGTTTGTTGGATGAAATGATGTTTGGATGGAAGCTGTGGATAAAATAGTTGTATAATAGAATACTGGATTCCCGTCCCCGATCGGAGTCGAGGACAAGCTTTCACGGGAATGACACGTCAATTAATTTCCCGTCAAAATACAGACCACAGGCCCGTCAAATTTTACTCCTGATTTGAGAGCTTTCGTCAGCCCGACGAGAGACAACGCGCTGGTGGGTGAAGCAATTACTCCCTCCGTTTTCATTAAAATATTTTGCGCATTTTTTATTTCTTCATTGGTCGCAATCCAGCCCTGACCTTGGCTGTTTTTTATTACCTCCGCGACAGTATTTTTGCGATGTGCCACTTTGTCGACAATGGCGGTGGCTATACTGTTATCCTGTGTGTCGTGAAGTGCGACGGAGGGATCTCTTTTAGCTGTCATCCCGGCCCCGTTTTTCAACGGGGTAAACTCGGCCGGGATCTTTCCTGTGATTGAGATAAGATTCCGGTTTTCACCGGAATGACAAGGATTCGGTGTTCCGCTCAGAATGACATCGACAATAGGGTGGCAAGTGGTGGTTTGGATGATATGAATTTGCGGATTAATGCCTAATTTTTGGAAACCCTTATAAAGCCCCTCGGCTGTCGTGCCGCTAGAGGTTGGAATAAAAACGGCAGATAAATTTTGTATTTCAGATAATTCTTTGGCAAGACTTTCATAACCAACAAGAGCAGAATCGTCAGTAGATTGTCGAAGATATTTTGCGTCGGTATTTTTTTCTAAAAGTATTGCCTGTTGTTTAGGGTTGGCGACTTTAAATAATCGAATACTGTCATCCTGAGCGTAAGCGAAGGATCTCTTTACGTCAGAATTTAAGGGATTCTTCGGTCGCTGCACTTCCTCAGAATGACAAAGAGTCCGAATTGCGCGCAATTTTTCTTCATCAATTTTTTCGCCAACATAAATAGTTAAAGTGTAATTGGCAAAATGTTTGAGACGATTGAGTTCTTTGATGTGCAAAGCCGCAGCCAGCGCAGCATTGCCGGAAGAAGAAATGACAAAATGTTCAACACCCTGTGCTACGTATTTATTAATCATTGGGGGGATAGAACGACCCTTGTGGGAGCCCAAGGGATGCATGTCCTCGTGCTTTAAATAGAGGTCGGTTTGTAGCTTGATCTCATTGGCTAGGTTGTTTACTTTGATTTGCGGGGTGATCATAAATTGAATGTCAAATTACCAATATTAAATCAAATTCAAATGACAAAATCCAAGATTTTTTTGATATTTAGATTTAGACATTGATTTGACATTGGAAATTTTGATTTTGATATTATACCTCATCTCTTGTAAAAAAATTGAATTTATTGTATAATCTCGATTATTAATTTGATATAGAATTAATTCTATCCCTATGAAACTTATTTGTCCAGAATGTAAAAATGAGGTAGATTTGTCCAATTATCCTAACTTAGATACCGGCCATGTGGTTGAATGCGACCAATGCGGAATTACTTTAGAAATTACCAATATGGAGGGAGAAAAAGTTGAATCGCAAGTGGTGGATGAGGGAAAATAGGCGATTTTTAAGTCTGTCATCCAGGCAAGAGTCTGTCATCCCGGCGAAAGCCGGGATCTTTTTTTATTTAAGACAAGATCCCGGCTGAGTTTACCCCGTTGAAAAACGGGGCCGGGATGACATTTTATTTAACCAATTCATCAATCATTCCGCGGAAGCTGTGGCTTCCCATGAATACCACTGCGTCGCCAGTCTTGGCGTTTTGTTTGATAAAATTTAACAGTTCTTGATCATCTTCAAAATATTTAACATTTGGGTGTGTTTGAGAAATTATCTTGGATAATTTCAATCCATCCATTGTGTTATCGTCTTTAAGAGATTTCTCCATTACGCTTTGCTTCGGCTCGCCTCGCTGTAGCTCCGGCGAAGCGGGTCGAAATGACAATTTTGTTTTAAGTTTTGTGAGGCGGGGGATGATAACCAAATCAGCGGCGTCAAAGGCATGATCGTAATTTTGGATAGCAGACGTTTCACGATTGCCGGTATTTGGTTCAAAAATAGCGTAGATTTTTGGTTTGTCCTCGTTGATTTTCGTTGTCATTCCCGTGAAAACGGGAATCCAGGTGTTGATCTGTGACTGGATCCCCGTCCCCGATCGAAGTCGAGGACAAGCTTTCACGGGGATGACAGTGTGATACAAGTTGCGTAAAGTCTCTAATGTGTTTTTTGCCTTAAGGGGAGAGTGGGCGATATCGTCAAAAACATCAGCGCCATTAATTGTTCCTCTTTTTTCCAAACGTCTTTTTATCCCTGTAAATTTTTGTAATGCAGAAATAATTTTTTTCGGAGCAATGCCAATTTCGCATGCCATCGCGAAAGCTCCACAAATATTCTCAGCCATATATTCGCCAATAATCGGAACAGAAATATTATATGTATTGGAATTATGACTGATGTTGAATGATAAGCTATCTTTCGTTTGTTGAACGTTCGAGTAAAGATAGTCACCATTCTGTGTGCCGTATCGCACGGTTCGTATTTTGTCATCTTGAGTGTTAACGAAAGATCCCTTGAGGTTTGAATTTAAGGGATTCTTCGTTCCACTCAGAATGACAGACGACACTTTTTCACTCGCCACAATCAATCCATCTTTTGGAATCATTTTTACTAATTTTTTGAAGGCATCAAAATATGATTCTTCTGTCGGATACACGTCCGCATGATCCCACTGAATATCTGTGAGTAATAAATGTGTGGGTTTGTACGAGAAAAATTTCGCTTTATTATCCCAACGACTTGTTTTATATTCATCACCCTCAAGCACACTCCAATCTGATCCTGCCGGATCATCGGCGCTTTCTCCCAAATTTAGGATTAATCCGCCAAACATGTAGGCTGGATTATATCCACATTTTTTTAAAATCCAAGACAATAAAACCGCGGAAGATGTTTTTCCATAAGTGCCGGCAACGACAATGGAATTTTTTTTGATTAAATTTTGCGCGATTAATTCCGGATAGGAGACATAAGGAATTTTGTTTTTTTGCACGGCGAGCCATTCCGGGTTTTCTGATCCGGCAACATTTCCAACCACTACCAAATCCGGCTTTTTATTGTCATTCCCGTGAAAACGGGAATCTGGGTGTTTATTCTGTGACTGGATCCCCGTCCCCGATCGGAGTCGAGGACAAGCTTTCACGGGGATGACAGTTTCGGTAAGACAGCCAATTCGTTCCGGATGCCAACCAGGATAATATTCTATTTTATGTTTTTTTAAATGAGTGGAAATTGGTGGATAAAAACCAACGTCAGAACCGGTAACCTTCCAGCCCTTTTTTTTCCATAGCACTGCGAGCGCCCCCATGCCCACGCCACAAATGCCAATAAAATGTATGTGTTTCATAACAATGATTTTAATTTATCCAAATCAACAGACCATCTTTTTCCATCAAACCATTCAATGCCTTTAAATTGCAATTTGTATGTGTCGGTAGGTCGCGAAGCAGAACCGAGATAAATATATTTTTTTCCATGTTCCTTGGCCCAAAGTATAGCGCGGATCATCATACCGAGGCCGGTGTCTTTAGTTGATTGGTTAAGATTGTAGAATGGATAAGAATAATGCAAAAGTTCATTAGTCTCACGGCAAATTGCATAGCCGACCGTCATGTCATTCCCGTGAAAACGGGAATCTAGTGTGGTGTCCGTCTGGATTCCCGTCCCCGATCGGAGTCGAGGACAAGCTTTCACGGGAATGACAGTATATAAAAATAACAAGTTAAAATTACTTTTTTTATCATCAGTCAACAACTCTTTAATCTTATTGGCGCTAAAAGTTTTATCGCCGAATTTCGTATCGTAAAAATCCTTAGCCATTTTACCCACTGTCCAATCATATTGTGAATAGGGGAGCGCCACGCTCTGGATTTCTAATCCTTCAGTCTTCTTCAAAACACGACGATTTTCACTCGTTAATTCAAAATTAGATAAATCAACACGCAAACTTCTAGTTTGATTCATAACACCTTTGCCGACCCGTGTAAAAACATAACCCTCGTTGTAGAGGGAGTTGATGTGATTGTCAGCGAAGTCGGTTATATTTTTTTCGTTCCACTTTAAATACATAGAGTATTATTTGTCGAGTATTATTTGTCATCCCCGTGAAAACGGGGATCCAGGTGTCTGGTAGTCGTAAGACGACTGGATCCCGGTCCGGGATGACAGATTGAAATTTTAATATAGCGCCACCCAAAGTCCTAACAGCACAACAGCCGCGTGAATTATCCAAAAACGCATAACCGTCTTTTCCTCACTCCAACCGCGTAATTCAAAATGATAATGTACGGGAGCCATTTTAAAAACACGTCGACCGAATAAAGTACGGCCGACAATTTGAATTATTACAGAAATCAATTCCATATAGAAAATAAAACCAAATAAAGGCAATAGTATCATCTCGTTGATAACAATGGCGTTGATGGCTAATAAAGCGCCCAGGCCCAGCGAGCCGACATCTCCCATCTGAAAACTGGCCGGCTTAACATTAAAATAGGTGTAGGCAATCAAGGCGCCGACTACCGTAGAGTTTAAAATAGCAATCTCTTGATATCCCAAAATCCAACTCAAAATGGTAAGGGCGGCAAAGGTGATAAGTAATGAGCCTCCGGCCAAGCCATCCATACCATCCGCCACATTCACAGCGTTCGCGGTGAACATCACAAATAAAACAATAAGCGGCATTATCCACCAACCAATGTTAATAAATCCGTCGAAGGGGATGCTTATATTTCGCCAGTTTTCTCCAAGTTTAAAATATACCCACCAGGCGGTAATAGCGCCGGCGACAAATTGTAATAACAATTTTTCATGAACATGGACGCCCCGGCCAGGATGACGACTCAGTAAAACAGCCGTTCTTTTGTATAATGACCAGGGCAGGGTGATGATATACCACAAGCGCATTTTCCATTCTTTGTGAATACGAATGAGTGTAAATACTTGGCTTAATTTGCGATTGCGTCTTTCGTGGCCGTAGACATGTAGAATGTCGTCAATGCCACCAAGAAGAGCAGATAATAGCATTACGCCGATTGGAACGTATGTGTATTTTCTTTCCCAATTTCCGAGCATAGTGATCACAGCTACAGTGATGATGATAAGTAATCCACCCATAACCGGCACTCCGGCCTTGGATTTTCTCTCTTCAATATTCAGAGTGGCGTCATATTCTGAGCGACGCGTGATCTTTAATTTGTATAGGATTTTAATCAAAAGAGGCGCCCAAATAAAGGCGGAAATGCAAGCAAGTAAGCCAAATCCGATGGCTGTTTTAAGGGGGTCCAAAAATTCCTGTGTAATACAAACCATAGGCTAATGTTAGCCTAATTATCATAGCAGATTTCACCCTTTTTTTCAATATAGGGCTATTTTTGAAGTATTTTATGAAACTTGAGCAAGAGCTCGCAATCTTTTGATTTTAATTTCTAATGACATTTGCGCGTGCCGATACGTTTCATTGTATGCGCCGGTTTTTCCCTTTTCAGTCCAAATTTGGTCCAAAATACCTTTATTTAAATCAGTGATTTTAATTTCACCCTGTTTGATGCCGTGTCCATAGGGGCCATCACCACTCCAGGAAAATGAGTGCGTGTAATGAATGGTTTTTGGAGCATTTTTTTCTCCATCTACTGCATGAATTAAGAGCAGATGATTAAAATTGTGATTTGCGCCAGTGTTGATCATAGTGATCATGTCGCCGGGGGCTACTTCGCTGATTTTTATATCAACTGCATTTTTTTCGTGGCTTAGAGTGCGAACGCCGGCATGTTCAACCGGCCGAAAAATTGTTAGCAATTTACGTAAAGGGTTTTTGATAAAAGGAAATTTAAGATGTTCGCGTATACTTCCTAATCCTTGGGCGTGCAGTTCAGCATCCATGACGTGATAATAGAAGCCGGAACAATCTATGCCCAATTTATTATTTACCAAAAATTCTTTCAAAGAATTATTGTTCATTTTTTTTATGTCCTGTTTTTCTCGCAAAGCAATGATGGCAACCTCCTCGGCAATATCTGTCGGTGTGCCTTTGCCGATCATGGATCGAAGCCCGGCTCGAATATTTGATCGTCGATTATTGTAATACGGACAAACCACCTCGTGGTCGGGAATGGGGAGGTGGATGTAATTATTTATTACATCCAATGCATTTTTAGATAATGTTGAAATCATAGTATTTATCTGATTTTTTTGGTAAATTGCCAAACTGTTAAATTGTTATAATTAGGGATCGACACCATTTGACAATTTAGTAATTTAACAATTTATTATGTTCTTTCATTACTCCCTCCCTGAATTGATATCTGAATAAATCACTACCGGGTTTGATATTATTATAAATAATTATATTGCTGTTTTTTTGTAAATTTTTATCTATTGTACAAGGGATCTCTCGACTCTGCTCGAGATGACAATCGGAAACAACTCTTTGAATAATTTGAGCCCCGGTAGTAATTGGAATTATTCTTTGATCTTCGTAGGGAATCTCCAACAATGCTAATAAATGAACGGTATAAGTGGTTAAACTGTCATCCTGAGAGAGCGTAGCGACCGAAGGATCCCTTGAAGTCTGCTTTAAGAGATTCTTCGTTTCACTCAGAATGACAGTTGACTGCAATTCAGATTCATATGTTGTACTCGCCGGCTGTCGCGCATTAATTTCTAACAGATATAGTTTGTTATCATTTTCATTCATTATAATATCAACTCCAAATAAGCCTTTCCAACCTTGTTTTGCTAAACGCCGCCCAACGGCAGTGGAGATTTTTTTGTATTCTTTAATCTGATCAGTGTCCAAAATTTTGTGAGGAAGAGCCCAATCATTGCCGATGGTCGCAAAAGGTAAGTCGGTGAATGGTTGTAAACCCGTAATTTGGTAGCTAATATTACCCGCGAGAATTTCATTGCCCCACACGATATTATTGTTGGTAAATAATGGCCCCGGGATATACTCGGCCACTCGCGCTTCACGATCCGGAAATTTTTCCTTTATTTCTTCCAGCTGTTTTTTCGAAGTAATTAAAATAGTGCCTGATCCGGTATGCGAGCGATTGAATTGTAAAACAAATTTATTATCATCCCAAACAATGTTTTTGCAAACATCAATTTTGTATTCAGGTAAATATTTTGCCAAAGGTCCCAGCCATTCAATTTGCGATATTTTTTCTTCTACTTGATTGGCTAGCGCGGCGCGAGGATTTAATAATGACCAGTCGTTGTCCTTGCATGTTTTTTCTATTTGTATGGTATTCTTGAAGACTAAAATATCATCTTCTTTTTTTATTATTTTTTTTGTTTCTTCGCTTTTTAATAATTCCAAGGTATCCGGTGCTTCTCCCTTGGATGAAATATCGCCGATACAAAAAATATTTCGAGGGTAGATTTTTTTTAATTCAAGGCTGTATGGGGAAGTGTTTGTAATAACAAAATAGTTTGAAATACCTAAAAGCAGCCCGGCCGCTGCTCTTTCCACATCGCGGGTAACATAATAAAGGCTTTTTTTGCCTAATTTTAGCTGAATAGCTTGTTTTATGTTGGCTTTTGACATATGATGGTATATAATATGTTAACCTAAAAATGGGTTATTTACAAGCATATAAATTGATAAATTGCAAAACGGTTAAATTGTTAAAAAGTAAATTGTATTGAAAAACAGTTTAATAATTTAGCAATTTTACATGAAATATTTATGGACACTTTGCAGTCCGGTTTAAAACAATTCGGAAAGGTGAGGACCAATGTATTGATGTCTAAATGCACGACTTTTAGTATCGGTGGTCCCGCTAGGTTTTTGATAGAGGTGGTAGATAGAAATAAATTGGTTGGTCTTTTAAATTTTTTAGCTGAAGAAGGTCAAGATTATATGGTCATGGGTGGCGGGTCAAATTTGCTTATGTCAGACGAAGGTTTTGACGGGGTAGTTATTAAAATTAGCACAAAGGAATTAACTATGGAGGGAGAAAAAATTATTGCGGATGCGGGGGCGCTGTTGGGCTTGGTTGTAAAAATGGCGACGGAAAATAGTTTAGCCGGATTGGAATGGGCGGCTGGAATTCCCGGCACTGTTGGTGGTGGAGTGCGTGGAAATGCCGGAGCAATGGGTAAAGATATGTCTAATTGTGTAGAAAAAGTAGAGGTGTGGAAAAATGGGGAGATAATTGAGATGTTACACCGGGATTGTAATTTTGTTTATCGTGGTAGTGATTTTAAAAATGAATCCGCGGTTATTTTACGAATATGGATGAAATTGGAAAAAGGTGAGAAAAAAAATATTTTAGCAAAAGTAAAAGAATATTTAGATCAACGCATGGGTAAATTTCCTCCTTATCCTTCAGCCGGTTGTTTTTTTAAAAATGTGAAATTAAATAAATGGCCAAATTATCCCAAGGATTTGCCTGCTATTTTTATTGAAAGAGGCACAGTGCCGGTGGGGTGGCTGATTGATCAATCCGGAGTAAAAGGTTTGGAAGTTGCCGGCGCCGCTATTTCTGATATGCACTGTAATTTTATAATTAATAAAAATAAGGCCAGCCAGGCTGATGTGCTGGCTCTGGTTGATGATGTAAAAACCAGGGTGTATAATAAATTTGGAGTGGAACTTGAGGAGGAAGTGGAGATTGTAAAGTAAATGTAAAATTTAAAAATCAAAAATCAAAATTATTGAGCCTTTAGGGCGATATAATTTACCGCAATTTTGCATTTTGATGTTTAAATTTTGATTTATTATAGTATGCAAATAAACATAACCGGCAAAGGAATCGAATTGACAGATGCTATTAAGGCGTATGTGGAGGAAAAAATTAGCGGGTTGGATAAATTTTATGATCAAATTTTATCCGCGAAAGTAGTGGTGGGTGTGGAAAATCATCACCATCAAAAGGGTAATGTGTTTATTGCCGAATGTAAATTGGATGTTCCGGGTAAAGATTTGTTTGCTTCAAAAAATGAGGAAACTTTATATAAAGCAATAGACAAGGTTCGTGACTATTTGGAAAGCGAATTGAAGAAATATAAAGAAATGCGCAGAGAGAAAACTAAAGTGGCAAGAGGGGATATACGGGATGGAAAGGGATATGATGTGTAATGGTCACTGTCATTCCCGTGAAAACGGGAATCCAGTTATTAGTTAAACCCTGGATTCCCGTTTTCACGGGAATGACAATATTGTTATTTTTATGTCCGTAATATTAAAATTTTTAAACAAAATTAAATATATTTTATACCCGGCAGTGGGCTCTTTTTTTATCATTGCCGGTTGGAACTGGTACCATCTTAACAAACATTATCATCTGCGTTTTGTATTAATTTCGGTGGCAATGTGGTTGGGGCTTATGATGTTTTGGTTTGTTTTTAAACATATTTATCGTTATTTTACTATACGTTTTCGTCGGCATCCCTGGTGGCAAATTGAATTCTATGGATTTTTAGATCAAATTTATCTTATCTCATCTTTAGTTTTTTTATCTTTTTTTTCCAGAAATGAACTGTTGACGTTGGGGATTGTGAGTATTGTTTTTTTGCTTCTATTTTGGCAGAGTGATCGTTTTTTGAAAAAACATCCGGACGGTATTCATTGGGTAAATGTCAATAGGATCTTTTTTTTATTTGGCCTATTTACTTTTTTTATTAGCGGCCTCACCCAGTACTGGTCATACTATTATTACATATTAGATCCTAGCGCCTTAATTTTTAATGTGGTATTTTTTCGCGCGTTAAGTTTGACGGTGTTTTGGTTGTTTTTCCTTGCCTTAGCTAATGTTGGTTTCTGGATATTGCCCCGCGGCTGGAAATATCTGCCGATTATATTTTGGGCGGCATTTTATATTTTTTATTTAGTTTTTTGGACATTCAATGCCGGCATTTTATATTTTTCTGATCTGTATTTAAGTCCGGTAATTTTAGCGCACGCGGAAGGTGGCTCGGGGGTAGTGTTTAATAAAGTTAGTTATGAAATTTTGGCGGTTCTCGCGATAATTCTTCCATTATTTTTGTTTTTATTTAGAAAATTTTTGCTAGCACAAAAAATAGCGTCAAAGCGCTATTGGTATTATTATAATTTTTTAATTATATTTGCCGCGGTCGGAATTTTTTTGGGCGTTAGTTCTTTTTGGTCATCACCGGAAGTAGCCGTGTTTAAAAGCTTTTATAAAT
>Ga0209541_10010899_pt1 | contig 14366 bp, 15 predicted proteins | sample RifCSPlowO2_01_FD_184027 | JGI IMG/M metagenome (GOLD analysis project Ga0209541, IMG submission 184027) | Groundwater microbial communities from Rifle, Colorado - Rifle CSP2_plank lowO2_0.1 (SPAdes) (version 2) | ecosystem: Environmental > Aquatic > Deep subsurface > Groundwater | place... | reverse complement strand
GAGCCATATTTGCAGCCGTGATTGCATGCACCGCATTGGCATGGCGCAGCCAGATTCAAAACCTCTTTCAAAGGGGTGTTTTTTGTTATCATAATATCTTATTGCCCAGCAGCTCTTTTTCAATCTTTTTTGTCAATTCTATTTCTTTTTCAACATCCTCGCTTTTATATTGCAAACCGCTGGACTCTTTCGATAAATTATTTGCGGTTTGCAAGATTTCAGACCCACTGCTTTTATTTAAATCTTTGGTGGGTCTGAAATATCTTTCTTTTATGTACTCGAACCTTTCATCAACAGACACAACCTTGTCGTTTTTTACCCTTTTGTCCGAATAAAACATTATCTTTTCCTCCCATGTCACTGGCTTGAATTCGTCTTCGTGGCAGTGCTTCAGGCCGTGTTTCTTGATAAGTATGGCCACCTCCGGAAAGCCAAGCGATTTAACATAGTCCGAGCCCACAATCTCATGCTCGCCGGGAGCAAGCTTTTTGATGTCATGCAGCAAGGCGGCAGCCGCAACCAAATCCTTGTTGACATTAATGTTTTTCCTTCTTAGAACTTCGCAAACTTCCATGGAAAAATCGCAGACTGCCGAAGAATGGGCGATTATATTATTAGGGACGTTGTTGGCTTTCAGTATCTCGATGCATTCCTCTTTTGTGGGGAGTTTCATTTAAAATCAAAAATGGGCTTATTTAGGCTGCTTCTTCTTTTTCTTCTCATCCTTCACTTCATAATCAGCGTCAACGACATTGTCATCTTTCGGATGAGGCCCGGCTTCTGCATCATCGCTTGGTTCTGCTTCATGACCTTTGTGCGCTTCCTTATACTGCTGCCCTGCTTTCTGGTACAATTCTGTCGACATCTTCTGCACCATCTCGTTGATTTCATCCATCTTCTTCTTGATGGAAGCAACATCCTTCTCTGCAGGCTTCAGCAGCTCTTTTAATTCGAGAATTTTGCCTTTTACAGTCTCGATTTCCTTGGAGTCCACTTTGCCTTCCAGGTCCTTGAACAGCCTTTCTGTTGTATAGACAAGATTGTCCGCATGGTTGATTGCTTCTATTTCCTCTTTCTTCTTCTTGTCAACATCTGCAAATTGCTCTGCCTGCTTCCTCATTCTTTCAATCTCTTCTTCGCTCAGCTTCTGGGAGGCGGTGATCTTTATGCTCTGCTCTTTTCCTGTGCCGAGGTCTTTTGCGTTGACGTGCAGTATGCCATTTGCGTCAATGTCGAATGCCACCTCTATTTGCGGTATGCCTCTTGGAGCAGGCGGTATCCCAATCAGGTCAAACTGGCCGAGCAGCTTGTTGTCGGCAAACATGGGCCTTTCCCCCTGCCCGACCCTTATCGTGACTGCTGTCTGGTTGTCCGCAGCAGTGCTGAACACCTGCGATTTTTTTGTCGGGATTGTAGTGTTCCTGTCAATAAGCTTCGTGAAAACGCTGCCCAAGGTTTCTATGCCCAGGCTAAGCGGCGTAACATCAAGAAGCAATATGTCTTTTACCTCCCCGGCAAGCACCCCTGCCTGGACAGCTGCGCCCATCGCTACACATTCCATCGGGTCAACGCCCCTTTCAGCAGGCTTTCCCACGTAGTCTTCTACAAACTTTCTTACTATCGGCATTCTTGTGGGGCCCCCTACAAGGATTATCTTGTTAATCTGGCTCACATTGAGCTTAGCGTCCTTGACGGCCTGCTCCATTGGATGCCTGCACCTTTTTATGATTGGGTCAATCAATTGCTCGAGCTTTGCCCTTGTCAGCCTCATTGTAAGGTGCTTTGGGCCTTCATTTGTTGCGGTTATAAAAGGCAGGTTTATGTCTGTCTCAAAAACTGTTGACAATTCGATCTTCGCCTTTTCAGCAGCCTCCCTCAGGCGCTGCATTGCCGTCTTGTCGCCTTTCAAGTCAATTCCTTCTGTCTTTTTGAATTCTGAGGCCAAATAGTCAATCAATGACTGGTCCATATCGGTTCCGCCAAGCTGGGTATCCCCGGATGTGGACAACACCTGGAACACGCCGCCGCCAAACTCCATTATTGTGACGTCCAGGGTTCCGCCTCCAAGGTCAAAGACAAGAATCTTCAGCTCTTTCTCCTGCTTGTCAATGCCATAGGCCATTGACGCCGCAGTCGGCTCATTGACTATCCTCACGACTTCCAGGCCCGCAATCTCTCCTGCATCTTTTGTAGCCTGCCTTTGGTTGTCGTCAAAATACGCTGGAACGGTGATGACTGCCTTGCTTATCTTCTCTCCAAGAAATTCTTCCGCATCCTTCTTTATTTTTTGCAGTATAAAAGCGGAAATCTGCTGCGGCGTGTATTCTTTGCCGTTAATATTATATTTGTAGTTGGTGCCCATCTTTCTCTTGGCGGCCATTATCGTGTTTTCCGGATTGGAGACTGCCTGCCTTCTTGCCGGCTCCCCAACAAGAATCTGGCCGTCTTTTGTGAATGCGACCACGCTTGGAAATGCCTTTCCGTAAGCTGTTGTTCCCTCTGCACTTGGGATTATTGTCGGCTTTCCGGCCTGCAATGCCGATGCAGCTGAGTTGCTTGTTCCCAAATCAATCCCTATGATCTTTTCCTTTGCCATTTTTATTTGCCTCCGTTGTTATAGCAAATCACACTAATATTCGTAACTTTTTATTGTGATTTGCTTATTAGGAAATAACAAATGTATCCGAAAATTAAAGTTATTTCCTATAGTTTGAATTTTTTTATTTTATTTTTAATTGATTTTTTCTTAATGTTCCCTCGTTAATGAGTTTCCGCTAATGCGTCCAAGCGCTTTATCCTTTTAGCTCTTCCTGCGCCATACAATCAGCGCACGGCATTTACGACAATCCATTATTTTTAATTAAATTTTTTAAAATCAAAATCTTATTTCCCGCTCACCTTAACCTTGCTGAACCTCAAAACCCTGTCGTGGAACATGTACCCTCTCTGCAACTCCTCCAATATCGTCCCTTCAGGCTTGTCAGACTCCTCCTTCAGCAAAACCTCGTGCTTGTACGGATCAAATTGCTCGCCTTCAGCTTTTATCGGCCTTAATCCGGCGCTTTCAAGGGCCGAATGCAATTGGGCGTAAATCAGCTTCATTCCGTTGATGAATCTTTGCAGCTCGCTTGTATGCTTTAATGCCATTTCAAAACTGTCAAGCGCGGGCAAAATTTTTGCAATGATTTCCGCGTGCGAATATTTTGCAAATTCTGATTTTTCCTTTTCAGTTCTTTTCCTGTAATTCTCAAACTCTGCCTGTACCCTTTTTAATGTGTCGGTCAATTCTTCGATTGCCTTGCCTTTTTGTTCGAGTTCTTTTTTTAAATTCTCCAACTCATTTTTTTCCTGCTTTGGAGCATCTTTTTTATAATCTTCAGTTGATTTCCCTTCTTTATTCTCTTTCTTGTGTTCCATTTTAGTTATTTTCATTGGTTGACTTAAAGTCAACGAAAAGTTGGTAATATCAACTAGTATATAAATATTTCGGCAAAGCTTTATATACAAGACTCCCTGTGTAGGCTTCATGGTATTCATACGGCAGAGAATCACTATAGTTCAAATAAGAAAGCCAACAGAGCGTAATGTAAACCAGGAACTGCAATGGCTGGGAACTTCTTTAGGGCTCTTTAACTTAAGAGACAAGGACAAGAGTTGCTTTCGAGTATTCATAGAACTGCTGCGATCCGCCAAAGCGCACCAGACCTTGACAAGCGATGAGCTTGCTGTCCGGCTTGCACTCTCGCGAGGCACCATAATCCACCACATCAACAGGCTCATTGAATCCGGGCTGGTGGTGCATGAAGGAAACACCTACACCTTAAGAGTTGAAAGCCTGAGGTCACTGATTGAAGAGCTTGACAAAGACCTCAAAAGAGCGCTTGATGACCTGAAAGAAGTTGCGAATGAAATTGACAAGACGCTGAGGCTGTGATAAGGCATTATTACATTACAATAGTAAATTATATAAATCACCTAGTAGAGTTTTAAGCCATGAAGAATGCCTTCCTTGTATTTCTGATTTTTGTTTTAAGTTTGCCCGTTGCTTTAGCCGATATAACAATTGAATCCAGCCAGAATACTTACAATCTTGGGAATAAAATACAGGCTTCTGCATCTGTTTTGCAGGAGAAAGATTTCGAAGGGCTGCTCAGGCTGGCGATTTCCTGCGGCAACTACGAGCTGGGGTATTTCCTCACTCCCATAAGCCTGGAAGCAAACTTTCGGACAGCCATGAATATTCCGGAGCTTACCGCAACTTTCCAAATGCTTGGGAACTGCTCGCTCACCGGAGATTTGATGACTAACAGCAACCTCATTGTGGAGGAAAAAGAGTCAAACACCTTTGAAGTTACAGACCAATTAAATGTGCTTCCTGTGAGAAGCAGGATTACTGTCCTGCCTTCCGATACAATCAACATTGCGGGAGTGATGAACGAGGCATTCGGCAACAATGTGCTGAAGGCATCGGTGAAGATCATGCTGGACAACGGCACATACGAGGTTGAAGCTGTTGACGGAAAATTCAACCTGACTCTGGAGCTGCCAAAAAATGTTAAATCAAAAAAGCATGTTATCGCAATAAGCGCCTCTGACTTAAAAGGAAATTTTGGCGATTCCTTCGTCGAGCTTGATGTCGCTGCAATACCCAGCTATGTGAAGCTGGACATAAGCAGAACAGAATTGTCCCCCGGCTCGGGAGTTGAAATGCTCGCTGCGCTGTACGACCAGGCAGACGATTTGATAAACGACTCTTTGAATTTGGAAATGAAGGGGCCGAGCGGAAAAAAAATTTTCGCAAAATCTGTCCAGAGCGGTGAAGAAATTCACTACGAGTTCAGCCAATATGCAGAGCCCGGAGCTTATATATTGACTGGCAACTACAGGAGCCTGATGGCAGAAGCTACAATAACCCTGCCGGCTTTGAGGGAAGTGAAGATAATATATGAGAATGAAAGCGTTTTTGTCGAGAATACAGGCAACATCCCTTTTGAGGACGAGCTTACTTTTATTCTGGAAAGCGGGCTGAAAAAATACCCCCTGACAAAGAAAATCAGCATAGAGCCGGGAAAACTGCTTGGCATTGACTTGTCAAAAGAGGTGCCTCTTGGAATCTACGATATACTAATTGGCATGAAAGAGGGCATCAAGCCTTTCAGCATTGGCCTCAACGAGTCTCTGCAATCCTTAAAGGACGGCGCCAGCACGCTTGGGGAAAAGGAAAGCATGCTGGCCGGCAATGTCCAGATTCATGACAACAGGCCGGCCTATAGGAAGATTGCAACCAGCTTTGAATCCATAAGCGCAAGATTAGTTGGGGCGGATGGATACATGACAAAAAACCCGCTGATAGCGCCGATTGCATTGGTGGCCATACTGCTCCTTTTAGTGTTCCGCTACGGCAGAAAGCCCATAATGAACCTCCTTAAAGGCAGAAAAAAAGAGCCGGAAAATAAAGAAAAGGAAAAATAATAAAATTTTCAGAATTAAACCTCCCTTCTTTTTCTTTCCTCATCCATCAGGTTGGACTCCCCGAGAGTCTCGTCAAGCAGGTCCTGCGCCTGCTTGAGCATTCCGACAGAATTTTCCTTGGAGCAATAGGGGCATCTGGGAGGAATCTTCCTGTAAGAAAATTTGTACCTGCAGTTTCTGCATTCCAAGTCAAGCATAATGCCACTTTAGAGTAGGGAGTATATAAATTTGTCGGATTAATTGATTAATTTCCTGTCCTGTGGTGCGCTCTCAGGCTGGGCCTTATTTTTTCTGCGCCCTTGCCTTTGTTCAGCAGTCCTCTTGCCCTTCTTCCGGCGCTTGTCAGGCCCCTCTCCGACCTTCCTTTATGGCTGAAAATCCAGCTTATGCGAGAATCAGCTAATATGGAAGGATTGCTCCTGTCCACCAGAATGACTTCGTACCAATAATGCAGGCCGTCCTCTCCGGCATAATAGCTGTTAAGGACTTCACAGTTTGGGTATTTTTGTACAGCCCTGTTTTCGGCAACTGCCTGGTAGCTCATTGTCAGGTCTTTTCTCCTGCTCATTGCCTTTGGCCTTCTTGGATGCCTTATCTGGGGCTTTTGCCTTCCTCCCCTGTTGACTCTCTGCCTTATGACCACAAAGCCGGGCTTTGCCTTATAGCCCAAAGAGCGGGCCCTGTCCAGTCTGGTAGGCCTTTCCAATCTTATAGTTGTAGGCTCCCTGCGCCATTGTATAATGCGCTGATGCCAAAGATTTCTCAGCTCTTCTTTAGGAGCCTGCCAGGACTGCTTAAGATGTTGGTACATTCCCATGGCAATCTGGAGAAACCATTAATTTATAAAAGTATTGGAAAAATTTCATGCCTTTTTCTTCAAAGAATTCAGCCTGCTCCTTAACTTTTTCAAAGCAGAATCTTTATTTCTTGAGCTCAATAACTCATTGGCAAGTTTAGTGTCGCCGATAACCTCCTTAATCCAGTTGCTGAAGTCATTCTTATTGCTGTTGGCGTGGTATGAATAAGTGTCCTTGCCCATCCCTTCCATGGCAGCTGCAAGCTCTTCCACGTTCTTTAATACAGGCCCATTATTCACCCAGAAGCATTGCTCGGGGGAGGCATTACAAAGATACCTTTTAGCTTCATCTTTAGTTGCCAATCACATCAGCTCCTTTACTATCCTTCTCAGCACCGCGATTTGGGTTTCAAGCCTGTTCTTCGCCCTTGAAATGTCCTCTGCAAGGCTGTGGTCATAGAAAACGTCCTTAACCCATGCTGCGAAATCATTCTTTAATTCGTTTGCATGATGCCTGAATATCTCCTCGCTCATTGTCTCAAGCGCATCGGCAAGCTCCAGCACGTTCTTTAATTTTCTCCCGTCTGCAACAACAAAATGATGCTCTTCAGGAGCCTCTCCCAGAATCTTTTTCTTTATTATTACTTCCAGGGATTCGAGCCTGCCCTCATTCTTAGAACTAGCTTTCCTTCCTCTTTTTTTTGGCATGATATCACTAAAGCACGCTCTTTGATTTCATCTATTTAAAATTTGCGGTTTTTTTCCGATTATTTTGCCAACATCCTTATCTTTTTGACTTCGCTAATAAAAACATCAGCCTCTTTTTCTGTATTATACAGGTACAATGACGCCCTTGCGCTGCCCCTCATGCCGCGGGCATTGAACCAGCTGTGGCAACAATGCATCCCGCTCCTTATCATGATGCCTTTGGATGAATCAAGCATCCTTGCGACATCATGGGGATTCATGCCTTCAATGTTAAAGGAGAAAATTCCGCTTCTTTTTTCTGCATCAGCCGGGCCGATTACAGACAATTTTTTATTATCCAGCAAAGACTCCGTTATCATACTGTTCAATTTGATTTCGTGCTTCATTATATTTGATTGCCCTAATTTCTTCAAGTACCTGCATGCTTCCCCCAATCCTATGATTCCGGCATAGTCCTGCAGCCCCATTTTCTCCATTAAACTAATTTTTTACCTTAATCTCTCCCAATTTATCCGCCTTGATCCTGAAGTCATTCAGTATGTTCATGTAGGTTATGAAGGCTTCATACGGGCTGTCATACGGGTTAAAATATTTATGAACGTCTCCATCATTGAACCATTTGGTGCACATGTAGTAGAAATGGTCGGATGTCTGGAGCTTCCTCCATTCTTCCAGCAATTCGGGGTTTTTCGAAAGCTTCACGTGCGGTTCTAAGGCGTATACCTGCCTCATCGCTTCCTGCTGCATCTTATTGCCGGTCCAAGCGCTTAAATCCCTCTCGACATCTGCCCAGCTTACATAATCCGGAAAATCAAGTTCAGCAACATCTTTATATTTCTTTATGGCTTCGCTTGGCGTTACAAAATCATTGTCCGGATGCCTTAGAATTTCGTGCGGAAGGTGCTTTAGGAATTCAAATATGCCCTTGTCTTCCCACTGGTGCTCCCCGAAAGTCTCGTAGTCCATGAATAAATTCACGATATTCCCGTTGCCGTTGACCTGATTGACCCAGCTTGTGAATTTTTGGGCTGTCAGCGGGAATTCCTTCCAGCTTTTTTCCGAGAACCTGAATGCAATATCATCTGACAACCTGTAATTTTTCAATAATAATTTTATATTGCTCGATCCCTTGGGCCTGTAAAGGAAATTCGGGCTTCTCCACTGCAGGATATGGTCTGCGCCTTCTGCAAGAATCGCCTTGTAGCCCATATCTTCTGCTGTCTTCGCAATCTCGTTATTATACACCAATTCCGTGTTCCTGAAAATTTTTGGCTTATATCCGAACAGGGCCATTATTTTTTTATTGTGCATCCTGACCTGCTCCCTGAATTCATCCTTGGAATGCAGATAAGACAATGTATGGTGGTAAGTCTCATCCAGAATTTCAACGCATCCTGTATCAACTAATTTCTTGAAGCTGTCTATCACTTCAGGCGCGTATTTTTCCAGCTGCTCCAGAACAATCCCAGTCATGCTGTAGGCTACCTTAAATTTGCCGCCTGTCTTGTTTATCAGCTCAAGAACAATTTTGTTAGTAGGAAGATAGCATTTGTGCGTTATTTTTTTTATTATAGCCTCATTTTTATGCTCGTCAAAATAATGGTTGTGATGTCCTATCTCAAATACAGAGTATCTTCTAAGCCTAAGCGGCTGGTGCACCTGGAAATAAAAGCAAACGCTTACCATTTTTGTCGTGAATTTTTTATTTTATGCCCCTGTATTTAACCTTTGCCAATCAGCTGGCTGTACACCCTTATGCATTTCTCAGCCGGCACGTTCCAATTGAATTTTTTGACTTCCGAATAGCCGTTTTCCTTCAGCGCCTCGTGCAGCGGGGCATACCTCAGCAATGCAATTATCTTGCTGCTCAGCTCATCTACGTCCCAAAAGTCAACCTTAAGGCAGTGCTTTATGACTTCGGACACTCCGCTCTGCTTTGACACTATGGTTGCTGTCCTGTTCTTCATTGCTTCAAGCGCAGTTATTCCGAATGGCTCTGAAACTGAAGGCATCACAAATATGTCCGCCATTTTGTAGGCCCTCTCAACATCTTCTTGCTCCAAAAACCCCGCGAACAGGACCCTGTCCGCAATTCCCAGCTCCGCCGCCCTCTCAATCATTCTGGCTTCCATGTCGCCAGTGCCTGCAACTATGAACTTCACGTTTTTTTCCTTGTCAAGCACTTTTTTAGCAGCCTCTACAAAATAGTCGGGGCCTTTCTGCAATGTGACCCTGCCCAGAAACAAAACGACCTTGCCGTCTTTTTTTGTCCCGAATGGCTCGTCATAAAAGTGCTGTGAGAAGTCCACCGCATTATGCACAACCTCTATTTTTTCCGCTGGGACATCATAATGGCTCATTATCTTATGCTTTGTGAAATTGCTGACTGCCACTATCTTATCTGCCTTGTGCATCCCTTCCCTTTCAAGGTCATAAATATGCTGGTTTACATGATGGTTGCCTGTCCTGTCAAATTCTGTTGCATGGACATGCAGGACCAATGGCCTGTTTTTCTTTTTCTTTGCCCTTACTCCGGCTCCGAATGTCATCCAGTCATGGCAATGGATTATGTCAAAATCCTCCTCTTCTGCAATTTTTTCTGCCGCAAGCGTGAACCTGTAAACCTCGTCATGCAATGTCGAGCCGTATATTTTTGCCTGGTGCGCTGATTTTTTGCTGACGAGCTTGTGGTAAATTTCCGAAGACATGTAAGGCGTTAAAGCAGATTTAATCTTTCTCAGCCTGAAAAGAGGCATGCTGCTTGCAGGCCTTAACCTGACAAAATCAGCATCGCTTTCGGCAGAGTAAGGCAGCACAAAAGTTATCTCTATGCCTTTTCTGCTCAGCCCTTTTGTTAATCCGTAGCACGCAGTTCCCAATCCGCCGCTGCTCATCGGCGGGAATTCCCAGCCAAACATCAGGACTTTCATGCTTGATCGCCGCCGCTGATTTTTATTATTTTGTTGTCAAGGAATCTGATTTTTCTGCCAAAATTATTCCTTAAGTGATCTTTTCCGAAAGCCGTCAGCTCAAATATCCTGGCATAGGGAGAAGTGAAAACTTCCTTTACAAGCAGCTTTCCCATCAAGTGGACCAGATGATTGTCTACAGTCTTCCAGTTTATTCCTGTGCCTATTGAAATCTGGTTTATTGTCTTCTGGCCTTCAGCAAGGGAAAGAAGTATAGAATTTCTCAGCTCGCTAAAAGTCCTCTTTTGACTGCTCTCACTAATACCAACACACCCTTTTGCTATAATAATGCTATGTTATGGCTATTTTGGATAGAGGTTCTATAAATAGTTGTTGCTGATATGTGCGAAAATCAGCTATTTCCTAGCAGATTTCAAAATATCTCTTGGAATACTGCATTTTACCTTCCAAGTGGTATCAAATGTTTATATACAAACGAATAAAATATTCTGCCAATGGATAAAAAAGCGGACATTTTATTTGAGGTTTCCTGGGAAGTGTGCAACAAGGTGGGGGGAATCTACACTGTTGTCAAGTCAAAAGCCGCAAAGATGGCTGAAATTTATGGAAGCGAATACCACATGATTGGCCCCTACTTCGCCTCAAAGGCATTGGGCGAGTTCCAGGAGGAGCTGCCGAATGAGATGTGCAAGGCAGCCTTTGAGGAGCTAAGAAAGCTGGGGATAATATGCCATTTCGGAAAATGGCTGATTGAGGGAACTCCTTCCGTCATTCTGATTGATTTTGTGAACTATAAGCACAAAATAAACGATATAAAAAAAGAATTATGGGACTGGTGCAGGATAGACTCATTGAGGGCGCCGCAGGATTATGACGAGCCCGTGGTATGGGCATATACCGCTGGCATGCTGATTGAAAAGATTTTAGGCTGCTACAAAGAAGCAAAAATAGCCGCGCATTTCCATGAATGGCTTTCAGGAGCGGGCTTGATTTACCTGAAAAAAAGGAATGATAGAATAGCAACGATATTCACGACACATGCGACAGCCCTTGGAAGGACGCTTGCCAATTCGCATGTTGACCTTTACAACACGTGGGACAAGATCAGCCCCGACAATGAGGTCTACAAATACGGCGTGGAAGCAAAGCATCTTGTGGAGAAGATCTCTGCAGCGCTTGCCGACGCATTCACAACAGTCAGCGAGATTACCGGAATGGAAGCATCTTATTTCCTGAAGAGAAAGCCGGATGTGCTGCTCCCGAACGGCCTGAACCTGAACAAGTTCCCGACATTTGAGGAAGTGATGATAAAGCACAGGCTTCAGCGCGACAGGATAAGGGAATTCATGCTGTCCTATTTTTTCCCCTACTACACTTTTGACCCGAAAGAAACGCTGATCTACTTTCTTGCCGGAAGGTACGAGTTCCACGACAAGGGCATAGACATATACATCAAAGCGCTTGGGAAGCTGAACGAAAGGCTAAAGCAGTCCAAGGCAAAAAAAACCATAATAGCATTCGTATGGGTTCCTGCAAACTTCAGGAACATAAGGCCAGAGCTTCTTGAAAACAAGACGCTCTTCCAGGACATCAAAGACGCGCTTGAGGAAACCCTGGAGGATGTGGAAAAAAACATAATCTACTCTTTTGTTGCTGACAAGAAGTTCTCCAAGGAGAACCTATTTGATGGCGATTTCCTGACAGAGATGAAAATAAGGGTTGGGAGGTTTGTAAAAAAAGGCAGGCCTCCTGTGATAACCCATGACCTTTATGAAGAGAACGACACGATCTTGAAAGCCATAAGCTCTGCAAACCTCAGGAATGAAGAGGGCGACCCGGTAAAAATAATCTACTATCCTATCTATCTGAGCGGCGCAGACGGCCTGCTGAACCTTAACTATTATGAGGCGATGCAAGGCTCGCATCTTGGAATATTCCCCAGCTATTACGAGCCGTGGGGCTACACCCCATTGGAGGCTGGCGCGCTGGGCGTTTCGTCTGTGACAACAGACTTAGCTGGATTCGGAAGATTCTTCTGCTCGGAATGCCGGCAGGCAGACTCGCCCGGAATCTATGTGCTGAACAGGATGAACAAAAGCGACGATGATGTGGTGAACCAGCTTGCGGACATGATGCTTAACTATTCAAACTTTACAAAGGAAGACAGGGTTGCAAACATGCTTGAGGCCAGAAAAGTCGCCTCGACTGCGGACTGGAAAAACTTCATCAGCAACTACATCAAGGCCCACAATCTGGCTGTTGATAAGGTGTATAAGTAAATGGTTATTTTTATTATTAAATTTTAATAAAATTTCAGTTTATTGTTTAATTCGTTATTGTTCGTGCGCCCATTGTCATAATCTAAAATCAACAAAATTAAGCCCGTTTGCACGCTCACATAAACTCCAAAAATGAAAATTATTCACAATCTTGGCATCTTAAGCATAAACAAAACCACAGACGAGAATGCTGGCTTCCTTTTGACTAACAAAAAGGGAAGCTACTGCAGCTTCTTCAATAAGCCGACATCAAGGTACTGTGGATTTTTCTATTTTGACGCAAAATCCATGGAGATGTACAAGCTCATAGAGGACATAGAGCCGGAGGGGAATGGCGAAGTCAATCTGCTAAAAAACTGGTTCTACTATGCTGAGCGGATCAGGGGCCATTCTGTTGAAAATTTTTTCATGCCGGATGGGCTCAATTCCCTGGCCTATGAATTGGGCGAAAGCGGCGAAATAACCCTTGTCCTGGACTGCAGGAAGTCTTATGACAACAGGGAATGGGGCAGGCATTATGACATCTCTGAAGAAGACGGAAGAATCATTGTGAAATTCACAAAAAAGACGGACAGCAGGGAAGACGCAAGCAGCGGGGAAAACGAGTTTGTTTTGTTCTTGGCGATAAAGAGCGATAATGGCAAGCATGAAATCCTGGACAAATGGGCTGAGAGGCATTATGCGGACGATGAAAAAAGAAACTCACCGCCTTTCAAAAGGCATGTTTACACCGGATTAAGGCTAAAGGGGAAAAAATTTGTCTTTTCTGCGTCAAAAAGCAGGGAAAGCGCGGCAAAGGAGTCGCTGTATGTATTCGATAACCTGCAGGAATTGAAACTGCAGGGAAAAAGCCATTTCCACGGCCTGCTGGGCCTGCAGGGCATCAAAAAAATCATAACCGGCAAAAATATAGGCAATGAAGTAAAGGTGGCCTATGTAAACGCGGCAAACTCCCTTAACAAGCTTGCCGTCAACAACAAGAAGCATGCAGGCATTTTGGCAGGATTGCCCTGGTTCTTCCAGCTCTGGGCAAGGGACACCCTTGTCTCATTAAAATCATTTTCAAAAATAAACAAGAATATTGCGCAAAAAATATTGCTGAACTATCTGGAAATGGCGGGCAATGACGGCAGGCTGCCCAACCTTATTGGAGAGCACAATTCCAAATCTCTTGGAAGCGCAGACTCCATTGGCTGGCTTTTTGTGAGGTGCACACATCTGACTGAGAAAATCAACAGGGACAAGGAAACGATAAACTCCATCAAGAAGTCAATGCACTGGATAAAGGGCAGCAGGATGGCAAGCTCGGAAAAGATAAAAGACTACATAAAAAGATGCAACTCGCTCATAAGCAGGAAAGAAAATGAATATTATAATCTGCTTTATGATGTTGAGAACGCCCTTGAAAAGTCAATAGGCAATTTATTGAAGTCCCATACAAAAGACAATTTCGAATTTAATGAAATGAACGAAACTTGGATGGACACGGATTTTGCTGGTGATGGGAGGAAAGGCGCCAGGATTGAATTGCAGGCTTTAAGATTGGGCATGTATAAACTGGCGTTTGAAGTTACGCAGAACCATAAATACAAGATTCTTGAGAATACCTTGAAACTGAAGGCTAAAGGGGAATTCTGGAATGGAAAAATTCTGGCTGACGGCTTGGATGACTGGACGATAAGGCCGAATATGTTCATTGCTTCCTATGCTTATCCTGAGCTGCTTTCGCAGAAAGAATGGGAAGCCTGTTTTGAAAATTCTTTGAAAAATTTGTGGCTGGACTGGGGCGGATTGTCTACAATAGATAAAAATAATAAATTATTTACCGATACCCATACCGGAGAAATCAATAAAAGCTATCACAGAGGCGATTCATGGTTCTGGCTCAACAACCTGGCTGCAGTAGAATTAAATAAAATAAATCCAAAAAAATTCCAAAATCAAATTCAAAAAATAATTTCCGCAGGCACAGAAGATATTTTATGGAAAGGCTGCATCGGCTGCGCTTCAGAATTAAGCTCTGCAAAAGAATTGATTTCAGCAGGATGCTTCAGCCAGACGTGGAGCAATGCGATGTATATGGAGATGATTGATGGGATATTTAAATAAAATTTTATCAGAAAAAAAAATTTATCCCTTCAAGCTCGCCACAAACATAGCCTGCGACCAGGCAAGCGGGCA
>Ga0209541_10010898_pt1 | contig 14367 bp, 14 predicted proteins | sample RifCSPlowO2_01_FD_184027 | JGI IMG/M metagenome (GOLD analysis project Ga0209541, IMG submission 184027) | Groundwater microbial communities from Rifle, Colorado - Rifle CSP2_plank lowO2_0.1 (SPAdes) (version 2) | ecosystem: Environmental > Aquatic > Deep subsurface > Groundwater | place... | reverse complement strand
CTATATAAATATTTAAATATCTCTCCAATATTTAATAAAAGTTCTTGCAGTGATAAGATGATAGAAGTAGAGACACAAAATTCATTGGATGGTATGCCACCAATAATAAATTTATTTACAAACTGGAGTGCTTCAAGAATAGAAAGAATGCTGCAATGTGGGTTAAAAGAATACAACACGCATCATCATGATCCTCCACTAAAATTACCAACATATGCTAATCTTACACAGGGAAAATTTCTGCATAGTTTAATAGAAAACTTTTGGAATGAGAAAGGAGAACCAAAATACAAAGAAATAGAATCTTTTGAGGGAAGAATAAAAGGGAATTGGAAGATGATGATTAAAAGAGGTACTTTAGGAGGGCAATTTATTGAATGGAAATCAAAAGAAGAGCCTTGGATTTATTTACACGACACTTTAAAAATTGCTTCAACAGTATATGAATCATGTTTGAAAAGAGGGCCACCAGTTTTTGCAGAATACTATTTTTACTTTGCTCTTAATGGAGTAAAACTAAGAGGTAGTATTGACGAGCTAAGAAAAAATGCCATGATAGTAGACCACAAAACATACATGTTAAGTTATGATCCAGAAAAACCATGGAACAAAGCAGATTTAGATGAGAAAATCCAATTTACAGTTTATGCCTTAGCAACAGCAGCAAGTGCTTATTTAGATGAAGACTTTGCTTCTAAATTAGAAATAGAAGTAGACAGAAAATTACCATGGAAAGAAAATCTAGAGAAGATAAATTCTCAATTAAACCTAAAAATGCATTTGTTAAGGAAAGGGGAATTTGTTGATATAAAAAGAAGAAGCATAGCTCAAATCAATGAATTATTTCCCCTTATAAAAAATCTAGATGAACAAACCACTAAGAATATATTTACAGCTAATAGAGGTTATCAATGTTTACATTGCCCCGCGTATAAACCGTGCTATAATGATAGAGAGAATGGATTATTACCTTTACCAAAAAGAAATGGACAGGTAGCTCTATTTAGGGATGAAGATATTAAACCATTTCCAGGACCTATTGACCTAAGAAAATCTCTCTATAAAAAGAAAAGGCAGAATAAAATAGGGAGGCAACTAAGACTCCCATTTGGGTCTTAATTGTGTCTAAAAACTAAGCAAAATATTTTTAAATAGCTGAATAATAATATAAGGATGCAAACAGTTACTGAAGAAAAACTAACCAAGTATTTTGAAATAACACAGAATGCTCTTGAAAAAGTAAAAGAATCTCCAGAAAATCTAAACATAACAGATATGACTAGGAAGGAGTTCATTGATATGGTAGAAAACTACTTTAAGGACGCTAAGCATTTTAAAGAAAAGGGGGATTTGGTAAATGCTTTTGCTGCATTAAACTATGCACATGGTTGGTTGGATGCAGGAGCCAGGATTGGAATATTTGATGTCCATGATTCTAATTTATTTGCGCAGGATTAAAAACTTTTAAATATGCCTTAAGTTTCTTTCTAATCATGAAAATAGTGGTAATAAGCCTAGGAGGTTCTCTAATAGTTCCTAATAAGATTAATGACTCTTATATTGAAAAATTCAAACAAACACTTCTAAAATTTAAAGAATATAAATTTGTAATAGTGGCTGGCGGTGGGCTGACAGCAAGAACTTATATTGACGCTTTAGAAAGGCAAAAAATCAATAAAAGAATACAGGCTCTTATAGGGATAAGGATCACGAGGCTTAATGCATGGACATTGATTAATCTATTTAAAGGCAATTGTGCAAGGAATATAGCAAAGTCACTAAAAGAGGTTAAAAGTCTTTTAAATAAAAACAGGATTGTAATAGCTGGTGGCTTAAGGTACATGGATGAGAACACTTCAGACGGTACAGCTGCTAGTATAGCTAATTTATTAAAAGCGAATTTAATAAATATGACAAATGTTAATGGATTGTATAATAAAGAACCCAAACTAAGAGGCGCTAAACTAATAAGAAAGATATCTCTTGAAAGATTTGATAAAATAGTTAAGAAAATTAAATATCATCCTGGCCAACATTTTGTCTTAGATCAGCATGCTTCAGACATAATAAGCAAGAATAATATAAAGACTTACATAATCGGGCCAAGTTTAAATAATCTTGAGAGATTAATAAAGAACAAAAGATTCTTAGGTACTACTATCTCTTAAAATGAAAATAATAGCTGTTACAGGCGCTGTTGGTACAGGCAAAACAACTTTAGCAAAAAAACTTTCTAAATTTTTAAAGTTTAAATACATAGATGTTGATAAGGTAATAAAAAAATATAAATTAGCCAAATGGTATGATAGAAAAAGAAGAAGTTGGGTAGTTGATGAAAAAAGACTAGCTAAAGTCTTGACTAAGCTAATAAAAGGATACAGAAAAGATTTGGTCATTGATTCTCACTTTTCTCATTATATAAGCCCGAAGTATGTTGATCTATGTATTGTGACAAAGTGTAACCTAGAAGAGCTTAAGAGGAGGCTAAGTAAAAAGAAGTATCATAAGGCAAAAATAGATGAAAACCTCCAAGTTGAGATATTTGATATTGTATTAACAGAGGCTTTAAATAAAAAACATAAAGTAAAAGTAATAGAAACTGATAAAAGATATAATCTAAAAGATATTAAAAAATTTCTTTAATTATTTTCCAAATCTTCTTTTTCTACTTTGGAACTCTTTGATACATTGTAAGAAATCTTCCTTTTCAAATTCAGGCAAGGATTTATCTACAAATATAAGTTCGGCATAAGTTCCTTGCCAGGGTAAAAATCCAGATGTCCTTTTTTCTCCGCCAGTTCTTATTATTAAATCAGCATCATCACCCATATACAAATTATCATTAAACAATTTCTCATTGATGCTTTTAACATCTAAGTTTCCTTCTTTGATTTTTTCTCCAATCCTCTTTACAGCATCGATAATCTCTGCTCTTCCTCCATAAGCCATAGCAAAATTTACTATATACTTATCATGATTCTTTGTCTTATCCATAATTCTATGCATCCTTTCTTGAATATCTTTAGGAAAAAGATATAATCTCCCAAGGAAACTGATTTTTATTTTATTTTTATATATATCCTTATTATCAATTAGGTTATCAAACTCCTTTCTAAATAGATACATTAAATAATCAAATTCTTTTTTTGGTCTATTGAAGTTCTCATAGGAAAAAGCATATAATGTTAACTCCTTAATACCAACATCCTTAGCCCATTCAAGCAATTTTTTTACTTTTTCAGCCCCAAATTCATGCCCTTTCCATGGCTTTAACATTAACTTTTTAGCAAAACGCCTATTACCATCAAGGATAATACCCACATGTTTTGGGATACTATTAGAAGATGCTTCCATATGGATCACTTTAATCCAACAATAAAATCCTTTATAAAACTTTCTTTCCAAAGCTTTAAAAACATATTTCCTATTATCCAAGTAATGATAGATATTGTATTATCGCCAAAAGAAGACCTAAAAAAAACAGGAAAAAAACTAGGCTATAAAAAAGTAGTTTATTACAAAGAATTAAACATCAAATTTGGGTTTAATAGGAACTTCTTTGAGAGTAAAAAGACAGAGATTATAACAAGCTTAGAAACTTCTTTAACAAAGGACAAAACTCATTTTAAAGACTCTGGATTAAACCAGGTGTTGTGTAAATTAGCTAAGAAAAATAATATTGCTATAGCTTTTAACTTTAACAATATTCTAAATGCAAAAAAACAATATGTTATCTTAGGCAGGATAAGACAAAATATAATGCTGTGTAGAAAATATAAGATTCCTATGATTATAGTTTCTTTTGCTAATACTCCTTTTGAAATGAGAAACCCAAAAGACTTTATTTCTTTAGGTATCTCGTTAGGAATGACTCCAATAGAGGCTAAGAACGCTGTATCTAAGAACGTAGAAGCGATATTATATTCAAAAAATCCTAATATCTTAGCAGAAGGCATTAAGATAGTCTCATGATTTCAGACTAAACTTCTGTTAACTAAAAATTTTCTAAACTCCTCAAAGAATAAGATACTAAAGCTGACTATTAAAATAATTCCCCACTGCAATAAGCTTAAAGGTTCGACCCCAAAGATACTATTCAAAGGCGTATATAAAATAACCAATTGCAATATTACTGAACTTATTATAGCTAGGATTAAGTATTTATTGTTAAATGCTCTGCTTAAAATACTTTTATTAGACTTAAAATTCAAAACATTAAACAGCTGAAACATAACAAGCGTTGTAAATGCCATCGTCTGTCCATAATATCTAAATACAAACAAAGTTCCAACCATAATAACAACAGCCAACAACAACAAATGCAAGAATCCTGATTTGTCAATAACCTTCTCATCTAATCTTCTAGGTTTTCTCTGCATAATGTCATTTTCCATAGGCTCCTCACTTAAAGCCAGCGCAGGTAAGCCGTCTGTAACTAAATTCATCCATAAGATTTGGATAGCTGTCAAAGGCAATCCCCAATTAAAGACTATAGCTAAAAACACAACTAAAACCTCTCCTAGATTACTAGAAACCAGATAGCCAACAAATTTCTTTATGTTGTCATAAATTCCTCTTCCTTCTTTAACAGAATTAACTATAGTCTCAAAATTATCATCCAACAAGATCATACTAGAAGCTTCTTTGCTAACTTCAGTTCCTTTAATGCCCATTGCTATGCCAATATCAGCTTTTTTCAAAGCAGGAGCATCATTAACTCCATCTCCAGTCATGGCAACGATATTCTCATGTCTTTTGTAGTAATCCAAGATCTTAACTTTATGTTCTGGATTAACCCTGGCATAAATATCATACTTGCCTAACTCGCCATCTTCTATTTTATCTAATTCCTCTCCAGTTAAACAATTTCCTTTAAACCCTAATTCTCTGCCAATTGCCAAGGCAGTTAACTTATGATCTCCAGTAATCATTACAACTTTTATTCCAGCATCATCACATTCCTTAAGAGCTAATTTAACTTCCTCCCTTGGAGGATCTATCATGCCCATTAAACCAACAAATATTAACTCATTTTCTTTACCTCTGTCAGAATAAGCAAAACCCAAGACCCTTAAGGCGTTATTAGCCATCTTTTCATTTTCTTTAGATATTTTCTCTTTTTCCTGCCCAGTTAGTAATCTTAATCTGCCTTCTATTAAAATATATTTACACTTATTAAGAATAACTTCGACTGCGCCTTTAAAATAAACTTTGTTGCCCTCATGAAAAGTAGCCATAAATTTTGTTTCAGACTCAAATGGAATTTCATTAATCCTTTTTTCTTTGCTATAAACCCCTTTTTCAGCAACAACAAGTAAAGCTAATTCAGTTGGATCCCCAGTCAGGTTTTCTAAGTTAGCGTCATTGCAGTTAGCAGCTATGCTTAGTAATTGGTTTAATTTCCTAGAATCATATCCTTGGCCATTGTAAGAGAACTTACCTTCTTTGCTATAACCATCTCCAGAAACACCTATTAGCTTATTATCAGAGAATATTTCCTTAACCGTCATCTCATTTTTTGTTAAAGTCCCAGTTTTATCTGCACATATAACTGTAGTTGCACCTAAAGTTTCTACAGCAGAAAGTTTTCTAATTAAAGCATTCTTTCTCATCATCCTTCTAACACCCAAAGCTAAGCTAACAGTAATAACTGCAGGCAAGCCTTCAGGAATTGCAGCAACAGCTAAGCTAACAGACGCTAAAAACATCTCCAACAACCCTATCCCTAAGATTAATCCAACAGAAAACACAATAGCAATTATTACTAAGATAGCTATACCTAAAAACTTTGCCAGGCCATCTAGTTTTTTCTGTAAAGGTGTCTTCTCAGTTTTAGTCTCCTGAACCAGAGTGGCTATCTTACCTATCTCAGTATCCATAGCCGTCCTGACAACAACAGCCCTGCCAATACCCCTAGTAACTAAAGTTCCAGAAAAAAGCATATTCTTCTGGTCAGCAATATTCTTAGTATTAACTGTCTTATCTACTTTGCTTGCAGGAACACTCTCTCCGGTTAAAGCAGCCTCATCAACATTTACGTTGTTGCTGTAAATTATCCTACAATCAGCAGGTATTTTATCTCCAGCTTCTATCTTGATTATATCTCCAATAACTAATCCCTCTGCTAAAATTACTTGCTCCTTGCCATCTCTAATGACTGTTGTCTTTAAAGCCTCTAACTTCTTTAAAGCCTCTATAGTTTTCTCAGCTTTATATTCTTGAAAAAATCCAATTAAAGCATTTAATACAACAATGACTAAGATTACAAGAGAGTCAGCAACTTCTCCAATAAAAAATGAGATTATAGCAGCTAATATTAAGATAATAATTAAAAAGCTTTTAAATTGGTTAAAAAAAATCTTGAAGGGGGACAAGCCTTTTTCCTCTTTTAGCCTATTTAATCCGTACTTCTCCAATCTGTTTTTAGCTTCTTCATTGCTTAATCCGTTTTCTGTTGTATTTAATTCTTTTAGAACCTCTTTTATACCACTACTATAATATTCCATTAATTAGGATTTTGTTTATAATATATTTAAGTCTTTCTACAGAAAACTTTATAATGCATCTCTGGGTTACCTAAAATAAAGCGCCGATAGTTTAATGGCCAGAATTTCGGCCTTCCAAGCCGATGATACGGGTTCGAATCCCGTTCGGCGCATACTAAAATGAAAGGCAATTTTACTAGTGGAACTGAAATTTCTCTAGATATAAGCAAGGTTGAGTTATCTATATTAGAAAAAGAGTCTGTTAAAGGCCTAATTAAATTCATAGAAGATCCATCTATAATAAAGAATGTTAAATTGGGGTTAGGAGAGTTAGAAAAAAATCTTTATATTGAGTTATATTCTTTCCCCAAACCCGCTTGTTTTGAGAATATTTCTAACTATGTTGTGATTATCTCGCGTGAAGGTTATGATATGTTAAAAGAAAAGTATAAGCTTGTTGATAGAACTGGTGGAGTAAGCAAGGTTTGTATCAACGTACGAGATTATATGCATTAAGTTTATAAAAGCTATTTCTATTATCTAATTATGAAAAAGGAAGAAACCATCATAATTTTTGGAGCGCATTTCGATGACGAAGTATTAGCTAGTGGTGGGACTATAAAAAAATATTCTCAAGAGGGTAAAAAAATAATCTCAGTAATATTCCATATTGGCGGAGCTAGTATTCCTTGGCTAAAAGAAAGATTAGTAATAAAAGAAAGGCTGAAAGAAACAGAAAAGGTCCATAAAATGCTGGGCATATCAGAAACTGTCTGCTTAGGAATACAAGAATTAAAAAGAAAGGAGGAGGCCGAAAAAAAAGATGTGGTAGAAAGGGTAAAAACTTTGATAAAAGAGCATAAACCGAGCAAGATATTCTGCCACTCAAGATTTGATATTCACCAGGACCATAGATTTGTCAATGCCATAGTTCTAAAAGCAGTTAAAGAGTTAGATTACAAGGGAGATGTCTACACATTCGATATATGGAATCCAGCCAATATATTTGATATAATAAAGAAACAGAGGCCGAAATTATGTGTTGATATATCAAAAACATTCGAAACAAAACTAAAAGCAATAGAAGCTTACAAAAGCCAGAAGCTTTATACATATCAACTGCTGCCAGCCGTTCATTTTAATGCAAGAAAGGCTGCAACTAAGATAAACGCAAAATTTGCAGAATGTTTTGAAAAGATAAGATGAAGATATTAGTTTTAGTAACTGGGATAGGTTATGGGCATACCATTAGGGAGTATACTTTAATAAAAGAGATTCTTAAAAAATATCCAAGGACCCAAGTAAAAGTAATAACTTACGGTACTTCATGGCCATTCTTTAAAAACAAGTATCCAACAATAAAAATCAGGGGTGCTAAACTGCCAGATTATGAGTTTAATTACAAGATAAGATCTATTCTTAAAGCAAATTTATTTTATCCGCTTAAGCATATAATAAATATAATTAAGGTTAAAAAAGCAATAAGAGAATTTAGGCCAGATCTAGTAATAACAGATTTTGAGCCTTCTGGGATTATAGCTTCTAGGAAAACAAATACTAAATTTATTACTATATTCAACTTTAATCCCAATATTCTACAACAATATGCTAAAGAAAATAAGATTAATTACTCCATAAAGCTGCAGGCATCTTATGTTGATCATTACTACAGGTTAAGTAAAAAGGTGGTAATACCAACTTTATTTGGTCCTCATAAAAATGTTAATCGCTTTGTATATACTAATCCTATAGCAAGGCAGTCTCCTAAAGAGTTTGATGAGAAGAGATTAATGAAAAAACTAGGGCTGAAGAGAAGGCCTATTTTAATTGCAATAGGAGGCTCTAATTTTGGTATAGACTTAGTGGAAAAGATGCTAAACATCCTGCCTCAGTTTAAAGAAGAGTTCATTATATTTGGTTATCCTTATAGCAAAGAAAAGATAAGCAAGAACATTACAACATTTACATTCAAACCAAATTTCCTGGAATATCTAATGGTGTGCAAAGGGATTATAACCCTGGCAGGGCATAATACATTATCAGAATTGCTTGTTTATAAAAAACCTTCTTTGATATTTCCAGTTAAGAATCATATTGAACAGATGTTAAATGCTTATGAGATTAAAAAAAGAAAGTATGGGATTGTTAAAAATCTTAATTCATTAAATTCAGATATGCTAAAAAAGAGTATGCAGGATTTCATAAAAGCCATACCAGTTTTGCAGAAAAAACTTGATAAACTAAATGTAAACGGAACTGGGGCAAAGGAAATAGTTAGTATTATAGATAAGTTCAAATAATTTCCATAGCAGCTTTAGCGTATTTTGTTACATCATTAAAACTTCTTATTTTGGTTAACTTTCTAACAATATAAGACGGTCTAAAATAAAACTCTCTATTAGCTTTTTTGCATAATTCCATTTGTCTCTTTAATGGGAATTCTTTTCTGTCTAAAGCTCCGCCACTAATACCACTAATAGTATTGCCTACTATATTTATATCAGTCTCTTTCATATACCATTCTCTATCATCTAGACAGTTGTGTTCAATTGCCCAATGGTATATTTCTGTATTAGGGTAAGCAATAGTAACTCCAAAAGAAGCATAATCTAAACTAATTTTTTTTGCTAACTCTATTGTTTTTAGAGCATCTTCTTCTTTTTCTCCTGGATTTCCTATCATAAAATATCCAACAGTTTCAATGCCCACCTTCCTGCATAAATCTGTTGCGGTATATGCCTGTTCTACTTTTGTTCCCTTTTTCATCAGATTCAAAACATGTTGAGAGCCAGATTCTATTCCAAAGGCTACCATATAACATCCTGCCCCTTTCATTGCTTTAAGTAAAGGCTCATCAACCATGCTCACTCTAGTATTGCAAGTCCAATTTACTTTTAGATTTCTGGCCTTTAATTCCTTACAAATATCATAAACCCACTCCTTATTGTTAGTAAACGTGCTGTCCTTAAAAATAAAATCTCTTGTACCAAATTTCTTGAGGTTTTGCTCCATCTCATCAACTATATTTTTAGGTGACCTATGTCTAAATTTTCTTCCCATTGTAGCAAATTGATCGCAAAAAGTGCACCTAAAAACACACCCTCTCGTGCCCATTATAGTAGAGACTGGAAGTGTCTTAGTATAATATCCTACATATTTATCCAGTTTTACTAAGCTTAAATCTGGAAATGGTAGCTCATCTAAATTTTGGATAGGTACATTCGGATTTGTTTTTATATAATCTCCTTGCCTATAAATCAATCCGCTTACCCTTGACAGGTCTTCTTCATTTTTTGCATTATAAAGATCATAAAAAGCATTTTCAGCTTCTCCGTACACCAAGTAGTCTATATTCTTTGTGTATTTAAACAGCTCTTCCTTAGTGGAAGCTACATGAGAGCCGCCAAAAACGATTTTAATAGCATTATTTTTTTGCTTAATTTCTGATGCTATCTTTAAAGCATTTAATATCTGGCATGACATAATGCTAAAACAGACAAGTTTAGGATTTTCACTGGTAATGCTCTTGACAATCTCCTTAAGGTTTCCACCCTCAACAACAGAATCTATAAATTTTATAGATAGTCCCATTTTCTTAGCATAAGTAGCTACATATAGAAGTCCAAGAGGAGGATAGGTAAAACTTTCGGTTGTACCAAATTTTATCGGGGGGTATATAAAAACCACATCACTTGCCATTGCACTCACCACATATGATATAACCCATACTACTCAATCCTTTTTTTGCGTTTAATAACTAAGAATATTAATTAAGGCATCTTTCTCACATATAAACCTTTTGCTTGATTAAGCTGTAATAAACATTACTTAAAAGTGAGAATTCAATATATTCAGAGCTAACCCATAGATAACTTTAAATAAGTAAAATCTTTATAAAAGATATGGATAAAAAAGAGTTGGAGATTATTATATCCGCAATATTTCTAGTTGTATTTATGGCTTTTTTCTTTAATTCAGGAGCATCTTCATTTATAACAGGAAGGGCTTCTATAACAGGAAGGGCAACTTATGATTCAATTCCTGCTGATCTAAAGATAGCAATAAACAATAACGATTACAGCACGGATAGATATAATGTTATTTTAAATCTGCATGCTTCAAATGTATTAGAATGCAGATACAGAAATTCTGAAGTTGAATATTGGTCTTCTTGGAGGTCATATGAACCAAAAAGATCATGGAATTTATATCCTGGATTAGGTCTAAAAGATGTTTATTTCCAGTGTAGAAATCAAGTCGGAGAATCTAGCGTTGTTTCTGATAGTATTGTAGTTGTTAGTTAGAACGGACCTGATGGGATTTGAACCCACGACCTACACCTTAGGAGAGTGTCGCTCTAATCCAAGCTGAGCTACAGGTCCATAAGAAATTTATTAAAGTAATTACTATTTAAATTATGGCAGGGTCATTACTATCTTGCCACTTTTTATAACTTTAACATTCCCGCTTTCGCTTAGCACTATAGCAAGAGTGTTTGTCTTTGATGTTAAGCTAATGCAACTCCTATGTTTAGTGCCTAATCCAGGCAAATCAATATCTTTTGTATCTATATCAATGTAAGTTCCAGCACTTTTAATAACACCTTTTTTATCAATTATAAAAACACCATCAAGTTGTGCAAATTCCTTTACAGTCTCCTTTACGCTAGAATCTGTTATATATCTAACACTACCCTCATAACCGCCAAAGGGATTTATAATTAATTGCTTTAGATGATCTTTTATTTCATCATAATCCCCAATTATGAAAGCTGTGCCTATTTTCCTGCCTTCTCTTCCATCTATTAATTCCATGCATATGTTGAGAGTTACCTCAAGAATATCAGGATTTATATCATCAACTAGCTTCATTTGGCTTATGTCAAAAAATAACTTGTCAACATCAAAGACAAATAATAGCCCTTTGTAAGCGCTAAAGAGGTTCTCATTAATAACGCATACAACCTTCTCTTTGTTATTTATATACTTCCTTGAGATTGCGCCAGCAAGCAATCTTTTGATTGGAAGAACAGAACCGCCATTCGGCTTTGCTATAGTTTGCTTATACTCTGCCTTGCTGTAAACTCCCTTTCTAACCTCTCTAAAAACAATTACCTTTGCCTCCACCTTATCACTGTTAGTATCTTCAATCTCCAGTTTAGAATTCTTTTCTATAGAAACAATGCAGTTTGCACTAATATCCTTAGCTATCTTAGTAGCTGCCACACCAATACTCTTTTCTATGCCTTTCATATGCTTATGCTAACATGTTTTTTGTTTTTAAAACTATTTAATAGATCATTAGCTAATTGACTCTTCTTATGAACTCTAATCTCTCCTTTTTTTCCTATTGTGGCACTAAATAGATACTTCTCGTCAACAGAAATATCAGCCATGCTTCCACTATACTCTTTATTAACATAAAAACTCAAAAAAGCATGCTTCTCTTCAATATCATATCTTATTTCTTTTTTATTCTTTTTTATCTCTCCTATTTCTTCAACATCAATACTAATTCCTAGATTTTGCTCTATCTTATTAATCATCTCCCCGCCCTTGCCAATAATCTTTGCGATATCTTGCTTAGGAACTCTAATAGTGGCTTTATTTCCTCCCTTAACTTCTACACTGCACTCATTGCAGTATTTTAAAATCTGCCTTTCAATTTCTTTAGCAGCTAGTTTTTCAGTTGGTGTTATCTCATCTTCTTTTGTTACTGGTATTACAACAGTCTCTTCACCATAACTATATATCTCATATTCTAATTTATCACTTTCAAAGTCTCTGACTTCAACAACAGGCCTTGCTAAATCAGCTTCCATCATGCCGCTTGGAACTTTGATAACCATCTTCAAGACTAAAACTTTATGTATCTTACCAAATTTAACAAAGATTACAGTATCAACTACTTGTGGTATTACTCCTAATTCAGCTCTGCCTAAGAATCTCTGTATAGCATCAATTGGGTTAGCAGCATGAACAACTCCTGCCAATCCTATTCCAGCTAATCTTAAGTCCTCAAATAATTTAAAGTCCTTAGTATTCCTCATTTCATCAAATAAAGTATAGTCAGGTCTTGTCAAAAGCAGGACATCGTGTATTTCTTGACTATCCGCATGGCTTATCGAATACTGTGTTATGTTATCTCCTAAATCTAGATCCCTTGGAGCCTCAACCGTCTTTACTATTTTGTCTTGTGAAGCATAATAGTCAATTAAGGCCTGAGCAAAAGTTGATTTACCTGCCCCAGGACTTCCAGCGATTAAGATTCCTTCAGCTTGTTTGCTAACTCTGTTTAGTAATTTTGGACTTAGGTTATAATCATCTAAGTTTAATCTTCTAACAGGCCTTACTGCTGTTATCTCCCATCCATCTGAAAAAGGTGGTTGTGTTACAACAATCCTAAACTTCCCTAACTGCACTATAGTGCTTCCCTCTCTTTCTATTTCTATAAAGCTGTCTCTTCTAATCTTTGCATTCTCAATTATCTCCCTGCTTAATTCTCTTATTTCAGCATGAGTTAATTTTTTATCTCTTAAAGCTATAAATTTCCATTCTCCAGGAATACCTTTTTTAGCATAAGGCAGAACATTTTCTTTAAGATGAACGCTCATTGTTGTGCTGTCAAAAAAATTCTCTAATAGCAATTTCTTTTTAGCAATGTCTTCCTGCTCAACAAAAATAACTTTAAGCCCTTTAGCCTCTCCTACTTTAAACTGAACCCTGTCAGCTGTGATTAAAGTAGCTCCTTCTTCCCAAGCTAATTCTCTTATTAAAGAGTCTATCTCGCCTAAAGAGGCATATTTAATTTCAACAGCTCTTGGTCTTTTTCCGCTGTATCTAATCTCGAATAATCCTTTTTTGCTTAATTCCTTTAATCTTTTTAGCTCGTCTAAGCCCAAGTATCCTATAGATTTTCCTTGGTTAGCCTGATGCTCCAACTCGGCTAAAACAGCTTCATGGATTACTACTTCATTTACCTTTAATTCGTTCTTTTCTATTTTTTTAGAGACTATGCTCTCTATTATTACAGACGTATCTGGTACTAATTTTTCTATGTTTTCCATTTTCGTAAACTTTTTAAACTCCTATTTTCTGATAGTTTTAGAACTAAGTCAGAATAGTTGTCAAGAACTTCTGATTTAGTTCAATATTGAGGTGCTTTTAAATCTTTCTAAATCAGGTTCTGTAACCCCAAATGGTTATCTTTAAATATAATAAAATACCCTAAAATTTAGGGTGATTTAAATATGAATAGATTAACAATTATAGCAATACTCCTTATAGCCCTGGTCTTAATAGCAGGCTGTGCAAAAACAGCCCCAGCTGGAGATGAAGGCGGAGGATCTAGAGACGTGAATACTGCAGCAGAAGATCCTGCATTAGAGGAAGATGTTGATACTTCAGAATTAGATGATCTAGACCTTGATGAATCTTTGTTTTAATTTTTTTATATATTAATTTATCTCAGCCATAAACCAGTTTTCTTGCAACAGCCTCATTTTTCTTTGCTTTTGCTTGGTGTTTCTTTAAGAATTCTAACAGCCATTCCAGACAAATTTCTTTTAACTCTCCGGATAAAAGCTTTCCAGATTTGTAATCATGATATATTCCTTCGACGAATTTAGTTTTTGGATGATGAAACAGCAGGATTTCATATGCCCTGTCCCTTTCTGGAATGCCTCCTAATTTTCTGTGCTCTTCCAGGCTATCCCTGCCGCCTGAAAATGCTTTTTTTAGCTTCTTCTTAACCTCCTCTAAGTCATCGCTCAAGAAAATAGCTGTATCAGGATTTGATGAGCTCATCTTTGCACCTTCTTTTAATCCACCCTGATGCCTAAAGTAAAGAAAACTTGGAACTTCAAAATCATAAGGCAGTCTTT
>Ga0209541_10010897_pt1 | contig 14367 bp, 16 predicted proteins | sample RifCSPlowO2_01_FD_184027 | JGI IMG/M metagenome (GOLD analysis project Ga0209541, IMG submission 184027) | Groundwater microbial communities from Rifle, Colorado - Rifle CSP2_plank lowO2_0.1 (SPAdes) (version 2) | ecosystem: Environmental > Aquatic > Deep subsurface > Groundwater | place... | reverse complement strand
GTCTCTTTCATATTTAGCTATAAAGTAGCTACTAATATTTAATTTTTTCTATACTGCAAAATACACATAGAAATAGCTTCAGATTAGTGAATAATTACACGAAAACGAAATCTTTATAATACAAATGTGTATATTTGTATTAAATGTCACGACCAAAGAATCCAAATAAAAAAAATATAACATTGATGGTAGATGGAAATTTATATGGTAGGTACAGGGAATACTGCCTAAAGGAAGGGTTACTGGTTTCTAGAAAATTTGAGAAGTTGATGGAACGAGAGTTGGAAGGTGTTAATGATGAATAATGGATTTACTTACATCGACATATTTTCTGGATGTGGCGGATTATCACTAGGTTTATTCAAGGCAGGATGGAAAGGCGTGTTTGCCATTGAAAAAAGTCCTATGGCTTTCGAGACTTTAAAACATAATCTGATTAATAACAAAAACCACTTTGAATGGCCTATCTGGTTGCCCCAGAAAAATCATGATATAAGGAAAGTTATTTCTATTTACAGAAAGGAACTTATTTCATTAAGAGGAAAAGTAACATTAGTGGCAGGCGGCCCCCCATGCCAGGGTTTTTCTTTTGCTGGAAGGAGAAAAGAGGATGATGGCAGGAATAAGCTAGTTGATTCATATATAGAGTTTATAGACCTAATTAGGCCAGATATGTTATTTTTTGAAAATGTTAAAGGGTTTACAGTAGGTTTCAAAAAGGAAAATTCTAGAGGTAATGCATATTCGAATTATGTTATTGATGAGCTAAAAAAATTTGGTTATGATGTTGAAGCGAGAATAGTTGATTTTTCAGAATTTGGTATACCTCAAAGAAGGAAAAGATTTATACTTATTGGGTTAAAAAATGGAAATGCCCAAGATTTTTTTGATAAGATTGTAGAAGAAAGAGCTAATTTCTTAAACGAAAAAGGTTTAAGCGAAAATGTTACTATAAAGGATGCAATTTCGGATTTAAAAAGGGAAAATGGTGAAATTTTATCTCCTTTATTTAAAAATTTTAAGGAGGGGGTCTATTCTGAGCCAACAAGTAATTATCAAAGATTACTTAGACAAGGGATAGGCGATTTTATCCCTGATAGCCATAGGTTTCCAAATCACAATAATGATACTAAGAAAAAATTTAGATTTATTCTAGATAACTGCCTTAGGAATTCCACTATCCCTATGGAGGTTAAAAAAAAGTTTAAACTTAAGAAAAGGTCCATCATCCCACTAGATGAAGACAACAAGAGTCCTACATTAACAACTTTGCCAGATGATTATATACACTATGCAGAACCTAGGATATTAACCGTTAGGGAGTATGCGAGGATACAATCTTTTGATGATTGGTTCAAATTTAAAGGTAAGTACACTACCGGTGGAAAATTAAGAAAAGTTGAGGTTCCTAGATATACGCAAATCGGGAATGCAATTCCACCATTATTTGCGGAGTTATCAGGTAGGGTGTTGAAGGAGATATAATAATGAAAACTCTCCATTTTAAAACAAATGCCCAATTAAAAAATGTTTTGGGACAAGAATTAATAAATGATGATAATGTTGCTGTTCAAGAATTAGTAAAAAATTCCTATGACGCTGGTTCTAAATCAGTAGATATCATATTTAAAAATTTGAAAGATAACAAAGATACGGAATTAACTAATTCAAATCGTGATGAATTGATAATCCAATCTTCTAAACTATTTATTATAGACAAAGGATGTGGAATGACACTTAAAGAAATAGAAGATAAATGGTTAAATATCGCTTATTCTGCAAAAAAAATTGAAAAATCAAAAAAAGGAAGGATTTTTGCAGGAGCCAAGGGGGTTGGGAGATTTTCATGCGATAGATTAGGAGAATTCCTAGATTTGTACACTAAAACATCTGAAGATGACAAGATAATTCATCTTAGGATTAATTGGAACGAATTTGATGATAAATTCAAGGTTAATGATGTTATACAAAATGTTGATGTATACCTTGATGAACCACTAACCGCGAAAGAATTAGAAAAAAATGTAGGTTACACTTTATCAAAAAGTGGGACTATCCTTGAAATAAGTAAGCTTAGGTCAAATTGGATTGAAAAAGAAGGCAAATACTATTTCTATGAAAAAATAATAAAGTTAAAAGAAGCACTACAAAAGTTAACCAATCCTAATCAGCATATAGAAAAAAATGGTTTTATAATAAAACTACAAATACTAGATTTATCAAAAAATGACTATGATTTAAGTAAAGATAATGATAAAACAGAGTATGAATATCTCAAAAAAGAATTAGTAGAAAACCAAATATTCACCCATCTAAATTTCAAAACAACATATATTGAATCAACACTTGAAAAGGAGCATATCATAACTACATTGAAATATCAAGATAAAATTATATTTAAATTAAAAGAGAAAAATGTGTATGATGCACTGAGAAACGTCAATATTAAAATTAAGCTTCATTTTTTAAATCAGTATTCAAAGGCATATTTTAAACGATATACTGGTGTGCGGTCCTTAAATTTTGGTTCAATTTTTCTTTTTATCAATGGGTTTAGGATTATGCCGTATGGAGATTACGGAAATGACTGGTTAGGTCTAGAAAATAGGAAAGGTCAAGGAAGGGCAAGATTTCTCGGAAATAGGGATTTGGTAGGATGGTTTGAGATTAACGATAATGCAAATTCATTTAGAATTATATCTAATCGAGAAGGTCTTGTAAAGAATGCGCATTATAGGCAGTTAGTAGGGGATACTCCTAAAAATTTCACTGATAGTTATTTCTATTCAATCTTTCGCAAACTAGAATCATTCGTGGTAGAGGGACTTGATTGGGATAGGATTTACAAAAGAGTTAAAAGGAAAGATGATGTTGAAGAAGATAGTATTGAAGAGGATGAAAGATCTGAAATCAGGAAATTCATGTCGGATTTTGAAGCAAAAATATATTCAGACACTTGGGTTTATGATCCTTCCAAAGAAAAATATGCAGAATCTTCACATGAAAAAAATATGCGTATTCTTAAGCAAGTCTTTAAAATTATAACAATGGGTACAAAGAAAAATGATATACTCTCTTTGTATATTAATGAAGAGGTCTTGTCTGAACTGGCAAATGAAAATGTGGAGTTTGTCAAATCCATTGTTGAGAAGATAGATGAATTTGGTAAGGTGAATCTTGCGACCAAGACTTCCAGAGGAGTTTCTAGTATTAAGAAAATGTTTGCAAAAATGGAGGAAAAAGCGGAAAAAGCTGAGCAAAAAGCGACTAAGGAAGAAGAAAAGAGGAAACAAGCGGAGGAAAAAGCGGAAAAAGCTGAGCAAAAAGCGACTAAGGAAGAAGAAAAGAGGAAAGAAGCAGAAAAGAAAGCAGAAGAGGCTGATAAACACAGGAAATCTGCAGAAACTGAAAATATTTTTCTAAAATCAACTAACCTACAGGACAAAGAGCAAATTATTAGTCTTTTTCATCATATTGGTATTCATTCAGATACCATTAAAAGCCATGCGGGAAGGGTATTAAAAAACATTATAGATGTTAAGGGTGTTCCAGAAAACACAATTCAACAAATAGAAAGTATTGCTAAGTTATCCCAAATAATCAATACTATATCTAAGATTGGGTTCAAAGGTGGTATTACTGAAGAGATGGAGAGTGAGAAACAAGATGTAGTCCAGTTTATAGATGAATTCATAAAAAATATTTGCATAACTTACTATGTTAATATAAATATAGAAATTGACAACACAATCAAGAGAAAGTATATTAGAGAATTTACACCTTTTGAATTGACATATGTTATTGACAATTTTATAAGTAATTCTAAAAAAGCTAATGCTTCTAAAATGTTATTTAAATTTTATGAGCAAGAAGATAACGCTATAATTGAGATATTGGACAATGGTAAGGGTTTAGATTCAAGAATAGACAAAATAGAAAATATTTTCAATAGAAATGTATCTACAACAAGAGGCGGAGCTGGGCTGGGGCTTTTTGATGCACGTAAAATACTATCTAAAATGAAATGTAAAATAAATGCAGAAGAAATTGAAAAAGGATTTAAATTAAAGATAGTGATACCTCATGAAAATTAAATTCTATTTGTTATGGTTTGAAGACCAACAGGATTGGATTGATAGTAAAATTGAAGATGTAAAGGACATAATAGAAGAAAATGGATTTGAATGGGTCAAACCTACAATTTGTAAGAAGGAAAGTGATTTTAGTGGCAATTATAATGATTTTGATATCATTTTGATTGATTTTAGATTAGTTAGTGGGAAAAAATCTGGGAAAACGGGAGGGGACATAATTAATAAAATAAGAACTACAGATTGCTTTACAAATATTATTTTTTATTCTCAAGAGGGAGAACCAGTATTAAGAAAAGAAATAGCAAATAAAGAGCTAGATGGAGTATATTGTGTTAATCGACCAGATTTCCTTGATAGATTTGAAAAAATATTCCTAACTAACATTAAAAAAATAGAAGATGTCAATAACTTAAGAGGGTTAGTTATGGCTGAAACTGCAGACTTAGAAAGTATGAAAGAAGAAATAATTAAATTATATGACAATGCTAGCTGTCCAAAAAAGATAACTATTACAAAGAACATACTTAAAGAAATGGTAGATTCTGCTAATAGCCATAAAACATTTTTAGATTCAAAAGATGAAGGTACCCCGTTTAAGGATTTATTAGATAAGTTTGATTTATCTAAAAAAAGTATCATTGTTCATAGAATCACCAATAGCTAAATTCGTTCATTCAAAATTTAATGAAGAGATAATTGTAAAAAGGAATTTACTAGCACATGTTAAAGAGAAGAAAAATGCCTCTGGCGAAGTATATTTAGAGTCTAAGAAATTAAAAGGCCAAAAGCTTACATTTTCTCAAGATGAAGCAAAAAAAATAAGAAAAGACATTTCTAGATATAAGAACGAATTACAAAAGATAATTGACTCATTTTAAGATATGCCTAATTTATTATAAAAAACAATACATGTTAGAGAAGTATGGTGGATGTATTATCCAAGGAAAAACGAAGTAAGGTAATGTCTTCTATTAAATCAAAAGGTACAAGTATTGAAGAGAAATTTCGAAAAGCACTTTGTGAAAATAAGATTAAAGGGTATCTTATTAATCCAAAAATTGATGGTAACCCTGATTTTGCTTTCACTAAATATAAGATTGCAATTTTCTGCGATGGTGATTTTTGGCACGGGAAAGAATATGCAAAGTTAAAAGCGAGATTAAAACAGAAATTTTGGAAAAACAAGATTGAAAAAAATATTAAAAGAGATGAGAAGCATAATAGGCTACTTAGAAAGAAAGGTTGGATTGTATTGCGATTTTGGGAATTAGATATAAATAAGAATATAGATAAGTGCATAGACAAACTCAAAATAACTTTAAAAAAAGTAAAATGGAACTCCCCTTAAACGATAGCCTGCTTTGCAGAAATATATCATTAACTAAAAAATTACGCCACCAACTAGACTTTCGGCAGCTCAAAAACTCGAGTTCGCTACGCTCACTCGCCTATCGGTCGCCTAACACTCGCAAGGCAAACTTTTTCTCGCTTCGCTCAAAAAAGTCTCGAGTGCTTCAAAATTTTTTCAGCTCTGAATTTTGCGGGTTGCCTCAAAATTCGAGGAAAAAATTTCTCGCCTCGAGCCCTGCGGGGTCGCCTTGCTTAGTAAGTTATATGTCCTTTCTCTGCCCATCCCGCCCGTGCCTCTGCGCCAATCACATTTAAATACTAATTCCTAATCCTTATCCTCATGCAAATAAACCTAGTAACATCCAATTTAGGCAAACTAAAAGAATTCAAAATTATTCTAGGCAATGAGGTAAAAATTAACCGCATCAAACAGGAGTATAGAGAGTTAAGAAGCGACAACCCCGAAGAAATAGCAAAAGAATCAGCAAAAAGGCTTGCAAACGAATTGAAAAAACCAGTGGTTGTGGAAGACTCCGGATTGTTTATTAAAGCATTAAATGACTTCCCTGGAACATGCTCATCCTACATCCACAAAAGGATTGGCTTAAAAGGAATTTTAAAATTGATGAAAAATATTGAAGACCGAACTTGCTATTATAAGTCTGCAGTGGCTTATTGCGAATCTGGGAAAGAAGCTATAATCTTTTTAGGGGAAGAAAAAGGAACAATTGCGGAAGAAATTAAAGGAAGTTGTGGCTTTGGCCATGATCCCGTTTTCATTCCAGAAGGCAGCAAGAAAACTTATGGCGAAATGCAAAATTGCGAAAATTTAAAAAGGTTCAGAAGAATTGCAGTCGAAAAACTAAAAAACTACTTATTAACATGAGATTCCGAAAAGCAAAGTTAAAAGATGCAAAAGGCATTGCAGAAGTTCTTACAAAAAGCTATAACATCAAGAACATAAAAGAAGGGATAGGTGTTTTTAGATATGAGGCAAAAAAATTCCATAATTACATTGTTGCAGAAGAGAATGGAAAGGTAATGGGGCTGGTAACGTGGGTTGCCCATGGCCTGCCAAAGCACCAGCTTTGCGAATTGGACAGGATTGCTGTCCTTCCCGAATACCGTAGCAAAGGAATTGCGCAACAACTCTTTAAAGACCTAGTAGGGGATGCAAAGGCATATTACAAAAACCATAAATCAAAATTAAGGAAGCTGTATCTTCTGACTCATGCCGACAATAAAATGGCCCATAGGTTCTATGAGAAACTGGGATTTAAGCATGAAGCGACATTAAAAGACCATTATTATGACAATAAGGACGAGTTTGTCTTTAGCATGGGTTTCAAGTAGATATCATTAAATTAGCTTTAAAATCTTTGGGCAATGAAAAAATAATAAGTAGGGGGAAATTTTTCTTGCTGTCTAAGCACTCGAAAAATTTCCAGATAGGTTGTTGTGCACAACCACATTAGATTATTTTTTATTGAATAAATATTATGGTTGTGAACTTCATTGGACTAATTCCGATGAAAAACTTAATATATCCAGCCTAAAATAATAGACTCATGGAAACATTTTTCACAAAAGAAAGCTTCCAGTGCAATCGCTACTGTGGGGAGTGCTGCAAAAAGCTGGTGGTAAGGGTAAACAAGGAAGACATAAAAAATATAAAAAAGCTTGGTTATGAGGAAGAGGATTTTCTTGAAAGGGATTTGCTCTACAGGCATAAATTTGTTTTGAAGAGAAATAAAGATGAATGCATCTTCTTAAAGGAGCATAAAGATGGAAAATATTCATGTTCAATATATGAAAACAGGCCTAAGACGTGCCAGCAATACCCATTCTTCGGGAAAAAGAACATGGTCGGAAGCTGTTTGCCGCAAGATATGTTTCCAAATGTTTTTTTAAAGCTTGGAAGTTCTGACAGCATCAAATAATAATTAACAAGCTTTTTAAATGACGCATTATTCCAAATGCCATTCTCAAATAAATTACGGAGGTAATTACAATGGCAGGATTTAAGATTAATATTGCAGACCCAAAGGATGGTAAATGCTACAAGACAGAAGTCAAAGATGCACATGCATCCCCCCTTATGGGCTTAAACATAGGGGAAAAAATAGAGGGCAGCAAAATTGGTATAGATGGTTATGAATTCCAAATAGCTGGCGGCACAGATTATTGCGGCTTTCCCATGAGGCGCGGAATTCTGGGGGTAAGGAAAAAAATAGTTATATACCCCGGAGTTGGATTCAGGGGCGGCTTAAAAGGCATGAGGAAAAGAAAGACCGTCTGCGGCCATAAGATAAATGAAAGCATAACGGCAATAAACCTAAAAGTCACAAAAGAAGGGACAAAAAAGCTTTCTGAAATGTTTGGAAAGAAAGAAGAAGGCAAAGAAGAGCAACCAAAAGAAACTAAAGAAAAACAAAAACAATAATAATTTTAATAAAATTGCCTATGCCAAGAAAGAAAAAGACAGAGCAAAGTGAAAAAGCAAATGACGAGAAAATTCTGCAGCCAGAAATCAACATAGGAATGGTAGGCCATGTTGACCATGGAAAGACAACTCTCCTTGAGGCTATATCCGGAAAATGGACGGACACCCATTCTGAAGAGATCAAAAGAGGGATTACAATAAGGCTGGGGTATGCAGACACTGTTTTCTATAAGGAAGGCAGCGAGTATACAACAAAACCAAAGGATAAATCAAAAGCGAAGATTCTCAGGGAAGTGAGCTTTGTAGACGCGCCTGGCCATGAAAGCTTAATGGCAACCATGCTTTCCGGTGCAACAATAATGGACGGTGCCCTGTTGCTTGTGGCTGCAAATGAATCATGCCCGCAGCCTCAAACAAGAGAGCATCTTATGGCCCTCCAAATTATAGGGGTAAAAAATATTGTCATTGTCCAGAATAAAATTGATCTTGTTGATGAAAAGGAAGCGTTTAAGAACTACAACGAAATCAAGGAGTTTGTCAAAGGGACTGCTTTTGAGAGTTCCCCGATAATTCCGATTTCAGCTCAGCATAAGGCAGGGATAAGCATGCTGATAAATGCAATTGAAGATACAATACCAACTCCTAAAAGAGACACTTCTAACGAGCCAATATTCCTTGTTGCAAGGAGCTTCGATATAAACTGGCCAGGTACGATGCCAAAAGACCTTGTTGGCGGTGTTTTAGGAGGAAGTATGAGGCAAGGCATTTTCAGCATAGGCAATGAAATAGAGGTAAAGCCTGGAAGAAAGGTTATTGAAAAAAATAAGGAGGTATATAAGCCGATAATAACAAAAATAATCAAATTAAATTACGGAGGTTCGTCTGTAAAAGAGATTTCGCCTGGAGGCACAGCCGGGATTCAGACTTCTTTAGACCCCTCGATTGTAAAGTCTGATCAGCTCGTTGGTTCAATTGTCGGATTGCCTGGAAAATTGCCAGATACCTTGTATGAGGCAACTATTGCCCCACATTTGCTGGAGAGAGTAGTAGGAACTCAAGAAGAGCTCAATGTAGAGCCTATAAAGATGAATGAAGTTTTGATGCTGAATGTTAATTCCGCAGCTACTATAGGTATGGTAATGGGACTAAAAAAGAATAAAGTCGTTTGCAGGCTAAAAATACCAATATGCGCCAAGATGAACTCCAGAGTTACCATATCCAGAAGAGTAGGCAACAGGTTTAGATTAATAGGGTATGGCGAAATAGTTGAAGGCAAGAATTCTGCATAAAATTTAAATATAAGTCGTATTAAATACGTAGTATGCTTATCAAATTCAAAAAAAATGTATCCAAAGGGAGCAGGTTTAACCAGGTTTACATACCAAAAAAAAAGAGTTATGCTGCATTATTCCGAGAATCTTAAAAAATTGTCCGAATTCAAGGAAGGCTTGATTAAAGGCATGTTTTCATCCTTGAATAGCATTGACAGCATAAATTATATCTTTATTGTTGGATCATTTCTCACAGAAAAGGTATGATTTATTGGAGATAAAGCTAAGCAGCAGGAGCTTTTTTGATGGCATAAGGAGGCTAATAACAATTGAAAAGTTCCTGAAAAACAAAACTTCGAGTATAGAAGACATAAATGATGAACTGAGAAGATCATTAACAGAGCGAATATACAATAAAATAAGAAAAATAATAAAATCAAAAATAAGGATATTGGTCAACAAAGATGAGTTCTATGCAGCCAAATATGCCAACGATGCTGAGAATATTATGAAAGAAGCTGAAAAAGTGTTGTTAAGGCAGAATTGGAACAGTTACGACAAAGCAAGAATAATGATGCAGTTAAGAGCAAAAACCGAAAACCTTTTAAATGTTATACGTATAAAAACTTCTAAAGACGTTTATTAACGCTTTTAAACGTCTATATACGTACATGAAAAAAGGCAACGACAAGCTGACGCTTTCTGTAGACAAGAAAGTCAAGGATATGTATAAGCAGCTTTGCGATGAGGAAGGGCTATTGCTTTCAAAGCAGATAGAGAAATTCATGCTTAATGAGTTGAAAAAGATGGGTAGGTCTAAATGAGAGCAGCAGATATTTTCAATAAAATTATAAATTGGAAGAAAAAGAAGCAAAACACTGGAAAGATGATCGATAGATACCAAGAAGAACCTGTTGAAATTCATAAAGCGCTTGACGCATTAATAAATATCAAAGACAATCCAAAGCCCATTTCCTTGCAAATGGAAAGGATAGATGCGATAAAAAGCAACGTGATGTCCCAAAGCCAGCTTGCAGCTAGGTCATATAAAAAATCAGAAGGCAAAAAGGAGATAATAGGCAAGATAAAAGATAAAATAAAAGCAGAGGATATAAAAAGGGAAAAGGTGCAAAAAGAGTACATAAAGCATTATTCTGGGTATTTCTCAAATTTAAAAGCTGTGCAATTTGAAATCAAACCAAGGGTTATATCCAAAATTACTGCTTATAAAGGCAATATTTTAAGGCAGTTTAAGGAGGTATACAAAAATGAGCGTGAATAATTACAAAAAGGTTATAGGCATAATAAGCTTAAAAGGTGGTGTAGGAAAAACAAGCTCTGTAGCAAACTTAGGGGCTGCTTTGACGGAATTCGGCAAAAAGGTTCTTGTTGTTGATGCAAATTTTTCTGCGCCGAATTTAGGGCTGCACTTAGGGCTTACAAATCCAGAAATTACGCTGCATGACGTTTTGCTGAACAGGGCAAGCATAAATGATGCCATTTACGAGCATGGTGCTGGATTTCATCTCATTCCAGGAGCCTATATTTCAAGGAAAGTAAATCCCTTCAAGCTAAAAGATAAGATACGGCATTTAAAAGACTATTATGACACCATCTTAATAGACTCCTCCCCAAATCTAAATGACGAAATGCTGTCTGCAATGATAGCTTCAGATACGCTTTTGGTCGTTACAAGTCCAGATTACCCAACTTTAAGCGCGACATTGCGCGCAGTAAGATTATCTAAGCAGAAAAAAACCCCAATCAGCGGCTTGATTCTAAACAGAGTCAGAAACAAAAAATTTGAATTGAGCATAGAAGATATAGAACAAGCTGCTGAAGTTCCGGTTATTGGTGTATTGCCCGAGGACATCAAAGTTCCTGAATCAATCGCAAACACAACGCCTGTCACGCTGCACAAGCCAAAATCCAAGTCAGCAATTGAGTATAAAAAACTGGCTGCCTCGTTAATAGGAGAAAAATATGAGGATCCAAGGCTATGGCCTAGAATTAAGTCTATCTTCAAAAAAGACATTCCAAAGGAAAATATCAACAGGCTGCTAATGGGGGAAAATTGAGGGGTTGTTGCGAAATTATACCTTATTTTTCCTTTTTTTGAAAAGATTTTGAATAAAACATGAAAATGGCAAGAGCAAACAATCCTAGAAAAACTAAAAAAATAGCAGCTTTTGAGCCTATTGCGCTTATTATTGATACGCTCTCCAGCAGATCGACTTTAACGTTTATTTTCTCCTCAAAAGCTAATTGCTCATCAACTATAGCTCCGAAAGTCAGAACTCCACTGTAGGTTTTTACATTTTGTTTGGGAATTTTAATATATTTTTTAATCAATAAAAATTCGGCACTTTCATTAAATTCGATACCAGCTATTTCATCATTTCCTATTACAATTACGCCTTTCAATTCCGGGCTTATGTTTATCTCAAGATTTTCTATTTTACAGCCGCCAAGATTATATATTATGCCCTTAATACGATCATGCTCTACAAAAGAAATATGCTCAGGCATTGAAACAGAGATTTTATAGTCGCATTCCTGCTTTGCCTCTTCTCGCTTTTTTGTTTCATCCCGCAACTGAGTCGTTTCTTTTGTTTCCGTTGCAATTTTCACTTCTTTTGTCTCTTCAGCCTTTTTTATTATTCGCGTCCTTCCACCGCCTCCTCCACCCCCGCCACTTCCTCCGGAAGAACTTCCGGAACTTTCTGAACTCTGGATATCTTTCTCCTCTCCAAATATCCCAAAAGTGCTTAAATGGTCAATAGTAACCTCTACATAGTTTCCAGTAGTATTTACGGTAGAATTCAGGATTTGCCATTGATTATTTGTATCATTAAAATAATGGATTTTCAATGTATCCTCGTCAAGATTGGCATTGCCTATCTCCTCATCAGTGTAGTAGATTTTTATTTTTACAGAAGTTATATTCCCTAAAATGCCATTGTCGGCAATTATGTCTAAATATTTGCCTAGAGCTATGGATTCCGAGCTTGTATTTTTCAAGCTTTCATTGTACTTGGTTATTGAAATTAATTTATTGTTTAGATTCTGATTTATAACCACTTCTAAGATAGCGTCTGTTGAATTAGTTGCATTGATTATTGTTTTCTCATTTGCTATAAGGGATATTGATGAATTCTGGTAATTAAAGCCTTTTTTATCATAAATGCAGCTTTGGTTGAATTCATTGTAATCTAAAGCATATTTATCAGAATCCAGATTGGTAGCATTAAAACAGTTATTATTGTCCTTGACTTCTTTACAAACTTTTTGATTAGTCAATAAGCAATATCCATAACTCATGCATTCCCAGCTTGGCTTGCAATAGTCGCAGCTTTCATAAGTTCCGTTATCTGATGGCAGGCTGTTTGTTGTGCCGCACTCATTTTTATCAACATAATATTTTAATTGCGTATTATTTCTAAGGCATTCGCTATACGTCAAGTTCCAGTCCTCATTGCATATCTGGGTTAAATAAGAAACAGCAAAATCGTAAATTATTGGCGTTTCACTCCCATTTGCAGCTATATTCGCTTTGATTCTTATTTTCCCGCTGCTTACAGAAATTTCTGAAAGGTTATTATTTTGCGGGATTGCATTCCAAGAGCTTCCTGAATCAAGTGAATAATGGTAGCTTATATTCTGGCCGTTAAGCAGCTCATTTTTATGGAAATTTAAATAGGAGGATAAGCTTGCTATGCTGATGTCTTTAGTTTCTACAGAAGCGGATTTTGGATAGGAAACATTTGTGGAGCTATGCTCAGTTATATCTATACTCGCAGCTTTGATGTAATCGAACTTCATGCCTTTATCCGGATTTATGTTGAAAGTGTCTTTAGGGCTGCTCAACCCGCTTATTGTTATGTTAAACCAGCCTTCATTCCCTCCAAAATTAACTAAGCCGTATCCGGGACTGGAACAATCATTCCCATAATCGCACAAATACACATCTCCCTGATCCCCGTCATCTATATAAAAAGAAATTATATCGCCATTATTCAGCTTGTTATCAAATACGAGGTTAAACAGATTATTTTTATTTACTTCAAACTTATCATCATCCTTGGACTGTATTTTGGATGTCTTGTCACTGGGATCGTATAGTGCTTTTGTGATATTCCCTTTTGCAGAGGTGATATAATCAAATTCTACTTCTTCATCTTGGGCAACTATGCTGAGCATTTTTGTCGGATTCTGCAGCCCGCTTATAGTTATATTATACCACCCTTCTTGCTCGTCATAGCTTACAGAACCATAGTCGGGTGTGCTGCAGATAATTCCTATCCTGCACAAGTAAATATACGTTTCATCCCCTTCCTTTATATAAAAAGAAACTATGTCCCCATTGTTTAGCTCATTTGAGAAAAATATCTCAAATAGCTTGTCTTCCTTGGCTTCGTGTTTTTTATTGTCTATGATATTAACTTTGTCCGTTTTGTCAGAGGGGTCATATAAAGCAGAAATTACAGAATAATCTGTCTCATTTGAAGTATTCCAATATGTGTAAGTGGTAGTGGAAACCATTTTAGCAGCTTCACCAGAAATCCCAACCAAAGAATTGTCATAAGAAAAGTCAGTTGCATCATCAAATGTCCAGTTTAACATTTTTATTTCCCCTTTATAGGTAACAACGCCAGTTATTGTCGGCTCTTTAAAAACAAAAATTCCAAGAAGTACTATAACTAATACAAGTAACAAGGCAGGTAAAATCCGGTTTGTCTCATTCTTTTTCATTATTGCTATTCCCACTCTCAAGTTTATAAAGATTTCTTCAGATTATAATTTTATCTGATAAAAAAGTTTATATATCCTCAACCAAATAATATGTTCAATGAAAAATTTAGAAAAGGAGCTGGAAAACCTGCCGGAAAACTTCATTTTGGGGATAGTAATGCCTTCTGATAGGTATGAGGAAGCAAATATGAGGTTGCTCAGCTTCCTGGTTAACAAAAAGAAATCCAAAGGAAGTTATGTTGCAGTAAGCAAGCCATATAACCATACAATAAGCTTATTGAAAAACATGGACATTAGTACAGACAGCATACACTTCATTGATTGCCTTACAAAAAGCTTGGGCAGCAAGGTTTCCAAAACAAAAAATTGTGTTTTCATTGAGAGCCCGGCTCACCTTACAGAACTTGGCATTGCCCTGCATGATTACTTTACCTCCTCTGGAGAAAAAAACAGGTTT
>Ga0209541_10010894_pt1 | contig 14372 bp, 13 predicted proteins | sample RifCSPlowO2_01_FD_184027 | JGI IMG/M metagenome (GOLD analysis project Ga0209541, IMG submission 184027) | Groundwater microbial communities from Rifle, Colorado - Rifle CSP2_plank lowO2_0.1 (SPAdes) (version 2) | ecosystem: Environmental > Aquatic > Deep subsurface > Groundwater | place... | reverse complement strand
GCAACCGGCGCTTCGGAAACCGGCGGCAAAGGCGCGGAAACCAAACCAGCCGCCACTAAAACCGCTACGGCAACGGACGCTATTTTATTAAAAATTGCGCTTAAAAAACTCCACATATTCTATATCTTTTAATTATATCAAATTCGTTGCAATAAAAACCACTAAATCAAATATTAAAATTTCAAAATGTGCCCCTGAACAATTAAAATCAGTTCCACAATTTCCCGAACCGCGTGCTGCCCGCCCTTGGCTGCCGCGACGTAATCAACCATAGATCTTATTCTTGGATGGGCATCGGCAACCGTGATTGATACTCCAACCACATTAAAAACCGCTTCATCATTTAAATCATCGCCAATATAAGCCACTTCTTTTTGAGAAAATCCGTACTCTGACATAATCCTTTTTAAAATTTCCGCTTTTCCGCCGGCATCTGCTACGCCTTGCGAACATTTAATATTCCAAGTTTTACAGCGGGCAGCCACTACCGGATTAATTGTTTTAGAAATGACGTAGGGTGTGATGCCAAACCGCTTCAGCATTTCAATGCTTAAACCGTCTTTACGGCTGCAACGCACGGTTTCTTTACCATTTTGGTCAATATAAACAAAACCATCAGTCAAGACGCCGTCAAAATCCATTGCCAATAACTTAACATTTTTTAACTTTTCGGCTAATTCTTGGTTAGAAAACCAGATCGCCCTCCTGGGGAAAATAATCCTTACCATCGCCCAAGACTTATCATCAAATAACACAAAAGCCAGTAAAAAAATCAGCGTGCCGAACACCTTAAAAAAAGTCACCGGCTCTCCAAAAAACAAAACTCCAAAAATCATTGTCATAATCAAATAACTGCTGTTCATTACCAAATTTTTAAAAGCAATAAAAGCGCCAAATTTATAACTTAAAAGATTGAAAATCCAGGCGCCGACAAAAAATATGCCCGTCCCCGCAGCCACCGCCCAAAACTTTTGCATTGGCAAAGAAAAATCGGATAAGAGCTCAACTTGATTTAACCAAAATAATCCTCCCAAAGAAACCAGAATTGTTGTCAAACCTCCCCAAAAATTCAAAGTTAAAGGATGAGAATCTCTAATCCACTGAGTAATCCCTTGAATGACCGCTAAAAGCAGCATCACCACAAAAGACAATTCAATCCAAAGCGGCAAATTAGAAATTTCCGCCAAAGACGGATAACCGAGAACCACATACCCGGCTGTTGCGGCAAACGCAATGCCTAAAATCTTCCGAAAATTTAAGGTATTGCCAAAAATAAAATAACCGATCAGCGCCCCAGGAACTATGGATAAGGTAACAATTAGAGTATTTATTCCAACATCTCCACCATTAGCAAAAACTAAAAAGGTAAGAACAGTGGCGGCAGAAAAAGCGACCCCGTATAAAATTGCTCCGAAAATATGTTTTGGGGTGCCTAAAATACTGCCTAAAGATTTATCAGTAAGCCCTCGAATTACCGCGTAACTGACCTGAAATAAACCGACAACCAGCGTAGCGGCATAAGTATGGCCAAAAGTAACGCTGAGCTGGCCAACGGATTTCTGAAATAACTTAGCTCCGGTTTTAGAAACCGATTCCAGTAAGGTCCATTTCATCCAGGACTCGCCGATCATTTTCCGGCCATCAAAAAATATTTTTAAGAAATTATTCGCCATAATTAATCAGTTCCTCACAAATCTTTTTAGCAACCGCATATTGAGTCTCCGGAGTAAAAGTGGCGATATGCGGCATGGCAATAACTTTCGGGTGCGAAATAAGGCGCCTAAGAACCTCATTGTTAAATGGCGGCTCTTCTGAAAATACATCTAAAGCAACACCGGCAACTTTTCCTAACTCAACTGCCGCAAGCAGCGCTTCTTCGTCTATTACTTCTCCGCGCGAAGTATTGATTAAAAAAGCTCCGGACTTTAATAAAGATAATGATTTCTCATTAACCATTTGGTTTGTAATATCCGTCAGCGGCACGTGAAAAGTTACTATATCACTTTTTTGGAGCAAAATTTCCAGCTCTGATTTTTCCGCGCCAATACCCTTAAGAAACTCTTCATCATATACCACGTCATTTACAAGTACTCGCATTCCTAAATGCCGCGCCATTTTCGCTACTTCTTTCCCAATATTCCCAAAACCAATTATTCCAAGCGTTTTCCCGGAAACTTGAGTTGTCATAGCACGTTTCCATTTGCCTTCCCTCATATCATTGGCAAAAGGCACGATATTGCGGGCCATAGTAAAAATAAAAGCCATAGTCAACTCGGCAACCGAAAACTTGTTAATGCCTGGAAAAAATTTTAACGGAATCCCCCGCTCTTCCAACGCTGGAATATCAATATGTTCCAGCCCCACTCCAAAAGGCATTACTATTTTAAGATTTGGAAATAACGCGAATTCTTTTCTGCCCACCGGCAATAAAGCTCCTGCCACCATCGCCGCCACCTCACTGGCATTAAAAGAAAGCGGCGGATTAAGCCGCTCATCCAACCTAACCTGCCAGCCATGCTCATCTAAAAAAATTTTTAGGTCGGGAAAGCGAGTAATGGTATTAGAAAATGACGGAGTAGTAGTAAGAATTATTTTGGCCATGGATGTTGTTCTAACGCTTTTTCATTTACTTCGATTCCCCAGCCTGGCTCTTTCGGAAGCTCCATCTCGCCATTAACAATCTTTGGAACATTAGTAACCACCTCATCCCGCCAAGGCACATCTTCCACGTCCAATTCCATAATCCGAAGATTGGGAATCACCGCGGAAAGCTGGGCGCTGATAAAAGTCGCCAAATGCCCGTTATGATTATGAGGCGCGAAATTCATTTCCTGCAATTCCGCCATGGCCGCGATTTCTTTAGTGCGGATAAATCCATTCCAAGTCGGGTTAGAAATAACAATATCCATAGCGTGCCGCTCCAAATAGGGACGATACTGCCTGGCGCCATAAAGATCTTCGCCGGAAGCAATCGGAATTTTCACCGAATCTCTTATCAGCCGAAGCGCCTCCGGATCGTAAGAATCCAGCTCCAGCCACATCAGATTATATTTTTCCAGCATCCGACCGATTTTAATGAAGCCTTCGGTTTTAAAATTAAAATTAAGGTCTAAAATAATGTCTATATCATCGCCGGCGGCATCACGAAGCGCGCTCGCCCACTTATCAATCGCTTTCATTTTAAAATTATCAACATTAAGCTCTGGCCAACCATCGCTTTTAGCAAATCCGGCCATATAAATTTCCGGCTTGTCGCCAAAAAAAGCGACTTTCGGCTTAATCACTTTAAAACCGGATGATTTTACCTCTTTGATTAGCTCTTTTAACTCGCTAAGCGACTGCATCTGCGGTTTGCCTATCACGGCCGCATCCCGAACCCGAGAAGTGGCAAAATGCGACCAGTATAAAGGAATGGTTTCGCGAACTGGCCCGCCAAAAAGCTCATAAACCGGCACGCCTAAAGCTTTAGCTTTAATATCCAAAAGGGCGTTTTCAATCCCGCCAATGGCTTTTTGGATAATACTGCCTGGGCTCTGCCGAGTCCGCGAATACATCAGCCAATAAAGTTTTTCCACTAAACGCGGGTCTTGGCCAACCAAAAGCGGAGAGAGGTCTTTAACCACTCCCTCAAGGCCGCGCGGCGAACCATGGGAATCAGAGCATTCGCTCCAGCCGACCAATCCTTTGTCCGTGGAAATTTTCACAAAAGTCCACGGCCGCCAGCCCGCATCGCAATGTAAAGTTTCTATGTTTGTTATTTTCATCCCGTTAGAAAATTAAACTCAACGTCTTATCGACATAAGACTTTCTATAATCCAGTAAAAATATTTGATTAGTAATTAGCATATTTGTTAATTTTCTAACGGGATTCATCCCTTACTTTAGTATTGTCTCTAACGGAATAAATTTTTTATTAAATGTTCCGCAATCACAAAATCAATCGGGGAATCAATGTCCACTGACCGGTCTTGAGGCACAATATACGGCCGAATCCGTTCTCCGATAATAGAATTAAACTTAGAGAGAACGTAGGGCCGAAAAGCAATTAAATTAGCGCGGAAATAAGCTTTCGCGTATCCCTGCCTAAGAAGAGGCGCCGCGTCTTTCGGATCGCCGCTGATATAGCCAACCACCAATTCACCGCCCTGGCCATCGGGAACCAATTTTAGAGCTTTTGCCGGATGCTGGCTTGCCGGCGCCATTACAATAGAAGAATCCGCTTCCAAATCATTTAAAAGCGCTTCCACGGCGCCGTCAAAATCGCCTGGCTGCTGAAACGGCACCGTCGGCATCCCGCGCACCACAATATCCGGCTCATAATTTTCATTTTCCCTAAGCCAATCTACCGCGTGATTCACATAATCAAAATCAGTAGATTTATCCCCCGCTAACTCTGTGGGGCGCAAAAACGGCGTTTCCGCGCCATATTCACGCGCAACTTTCGCGTATTCTTCCGAATCAGTGGAAACAATCACCCGATTGACATATTTTGATTTTTTCGCGGCTTCAATCACCCAAGCTAACAGCGGCTTATCGCCAAGCAATTTTATATTTTTATTCGGCACTCCTTTTGAACCGGAACGTGCGCCGATTAATGCTAAAACTTTCACCCAGTGCTACAACTTCGATTGGTAATAGGTTTTTAACCGTTTAGCTAAAAACCTGCGACCTCTCGTAGTTTTCAAATATTCTTCGCGCCTTTCTGCATCTTGTTGATTAATACACGCCTCAAAATAAATAAGTTTCATTGGCAATCGATGTTTGGTAGAAATTGTTAAACCATTATTATGCTGTTCTAATCTATGCCGCAAATCGGTGGTATAGCCAATGTAACGTTTTTTATCTTTTAAACTTTCCAATACGTATGTATAGAACAGCATATCGAAGTTGTAGCACTGGGCTAAAATACAGCCACCGGGTTAACCGGCGAGCCAGTCACATTCTTAAGCCGCAACGGATTAATAGAAATCAAAAATTCCCGACGGTTTTTTTCTTGGCAAACTTTCGCCAACTCTTCCAAATTGCAATTATCCAAAATCCAAAGCCCCATCGCCGCTAAGCAAATAGTATGGAATGGGCTATTAATATTCGGATATTTATCGTGAGCTAATTCATTAGTAGTATCCGAACCAATAATAGACACTTCCCGCTCACGAAGCCAAGGAGTTACTCCCACATCTAAACCCGGCTCTCTAAGCCGCTGGTAATTTCCGGTCCGCACCAACAGAACATCCCCGGATTCCACACGAACGCCACTAAATTTTTCTGCCGCTTCTAAATCCGCCACAGTGATTGCTTCTCCGGGATCCAGCCATTTTTTATTTTTTATTGCTGCAACATCCAACAAGACGCCCCGGGTAACAATTCCATTTCTTAAAACTTCCACATCATTTACTTGCGCGCCTTCCCGCGCGCTAACTAAATCTGCCGGCCGATTATTATACATCTTGCCTTTCCAAAAATAATGGGCGGGGCTATCAAGATGGGTAATGCTGTTGCCATGAAAAACCATCCCAATAAATTCCAAAGCTCCCCGTCTTTTGTGTATTTGCTCCGGAGAAATATTCTCCCTTCCCTCGCCGCTATCAATCATATAACGCGCAGCTTGGACATTCGCATCCGGCCTGACTGAACTTAAAATTAGTCTCGCGCAAGTAACCGAAAATCCGTCTTTAACCAAAGATAAAGATTTTTTAATTTTTTCCGGATTTATAAAATTGACGGATCCCAGCTCATCTTCTTTACCCCAGCGCCCCCAATTGCTTAAAGAATCCAAATAAGTTAAAACTTCTTTCTCGCTAAGCATAATAATTTATATAACCCGCGAATAGTATGAATAGTAATCCCTCACCCTTAAAAGAGTGCGAAGCTAACGCTTCGTAAAAAGACGCTCTTTTAAGGGTGAGGGATTAAAAAATACCCGTAAAACGCGGGTATTTTATAAAATTTCTACCCCTTCTAAATTTCCTTCTAAAACATTCAGCACGTTACGCGCGACCCTCAAAACAATTTCTTGTTCCGTGCTTTTAGTCAAAGACGCGCTATGAGGAGATAAAATAACATTGCCGCCATTTTTGCCGTACTCTATCAGTTTTTTCATAAACGGCTGGCCAAACGGCGGTTCGCTAGAAAAAACATCCAGCGCCGCTCCGCCAATTTTCCCCGCAACCGCCAGTTCCGCCAGTGCTTCTTCGTCAACTACCGCTCCACGGGAAACGTTTACTAAAAACGCATCGGATTTCATCAACGAAAGCAAATTCTTGCTGATCAAGTTAGTGGTTTCCGGAGTGAGTAAAACTGATACTACGACGACGTCGCTGTCAGACATCACTTGAGGAAGCTCTGCTAATTTTAATCCGTATTTATCTGCTGCCCCTAACACTTCCGGCCGCCGCGATCGGTTCCAGCCAATAAGATTTCCAACGCCCAACTTATACAGCTTCTCTGCTAAAAAACGCCCAATGGAACCAATCCCTACGATTCCGACGGTCATTTCTGATAAAGATTTACCGCGCTTCTTTTGCCAAACTTCCTTAAGCATATCGCCATGCATGGGAACAATGTTCCTGGAAAGCGCCAAAATAAGACTTAAGATAAATTCACTGACTGGTTCTGTGTTAAGGCCGGAAACCCGCGTAACCGTTATTCCTTTAAAACGAGCGGAGACGAGATCCAGATTGTCATATCCGGTTCCATTCCTCGCAATAGTCTTAAGATTAGGGAAAAAATCCATCAGCTTTCCGTCAATCAGCTTATCGCCCACTACTAACGCAACTACTCTTTGTGAAATTTCCGCTGAAACTTTAAAATCGGAAGATTGCACCAACTCAAATCGGCTGCGAAAAACCTTCTGGTCCGCTAATTCTCTTTCATTCCAAAAACCGCGGCTGCCCACTAACACAACCGGTCTTTTTTCTTTAGCCATTATCATTGCTGCACTCTTTTGCGAAGCATGGTAATGCGGGACACGTCTTCTTCTGCCGCGCGAGTATGCAAACGGGATTTATTTTCAAGCCATAAAAGCTCCAGCTGGTGCGCGCTCCGCACCGCTTCGCCAAAAGATTCTAATCCGCGCTTAGCATCAAATACTACCTTCCTGGTTTCAAAACGATCTAGTAAATTATTGGCAACCAAATTTTCAATAAGCGGACGGCTACCGGATTCAATGCCTCCCCCAAGTATTGTACTAAGTCCATGCTTTCGTGCCTCCTTAAAAATAGTAGTTACCCTTTCCGACATTAATGGGGAATCAATATCTTTACGAGTAAGTCCAAAAGACCCCGTAAGATCCACGCGGCCAATAGTGATGTGCTTAAGTCCGGAAGCCGACGCAAGTTTCAACATAGCATTTAAATCTTCATAAGCTTTCGCGGTTTCAATCATAAATATAATTGCAATATCTTCCCGCTCATCTTCTGGCACATGTTTATTTACCGCCTCAATAAATTTACTTAATGAATAAGCGCTTTCAATCATCGGAGCAACGATGCCGGAAACGCCAATCCGGCGCGCCTGATGAATTCCCCAAACATCTTCCGGACCGCCAATTTTAAGAGTAAGATGCACGCCAGAACGCGATACTATATCTTTCAAACGCAATAATTCTTCAAAACGGGTGCCCTCTGATTCAAATTCAGCCTTTAAACCAATTACTCCGTATTTATCACGCATTCCGGCAAGCAAAGCCACGATTTCTTTTTCTTTTTTATTCATCATATCTCCTATATAAACTTTATGAGTGCTAAAAAAGATAACAATTTTAAGCTATTATTAGTCACTGCGGCAAAAACGGAAAATCAGCGCATTATCACTCCGCCATCAACAAAAAGAATTTGACCAGTAATATTTTTCGCCTCATCAGACGCGAGAAAAACCGCTGCCCAGCCGATATCTTCCGGGGTTTGTTCGCGCTTCAATGGAACCAATTCCGATACCCTTTTTTCAAAAATTTCCCGCGGCTTCATATTGGCATACTGGTCTGGCCAGGTTTTCTGCAATTGGCCTGCTAACCGTTCCCAAAGCGGAGTCCAAGCTAAGCCCGGGGCAATGGCATTGACCGTAACGCCATACGGAGCAAACTCATGAGCAAGAATCTGCGTAAAATTTGCTACTGCCATCTTGGAAACGCTATAAGGGGGCTTCATCCGTCCAGGCATATATCCGGCAATTGAAGACAGATTAATTATTCGGCCGCTTTTACGTTCTTGAAAATGCGGCGCAATTGCTTTAGCGGCATAAAAAACCGGTTTTACGTTTACCTTCCAGACCAAATCCCAATCTTCATCAGTATTATTAGTAAATGGCATTCCTGGTTTTCCAGAAACACCGACATTATTAATTAGAATGTCTATTTTCCCAAACTCATCAATCACCGTTTTTACCATTTCTTTTACCTGCGACTCATCTGTCACATCAACCATTAAAGCCAATCCCTTACCGCCATGGGATACTACCTCCGATTCCAAAACTTTTTCTGCCTGTTCTCTATTGATATCCGCAATTACCACCGTTGCCCCCTCACGCGCCATGCAAGAAACCATGCCTTTTCCAAGGCCGCTGCTGCCGCCAGTTATAATTGCCACTTTTTTTTCTAATCTCATAAGATTACATTTATAACCAAAACTTAATCTTCAAAGTTACCCGCATTACTTGGGAGAGCAGGATTCGAACTAACATCAATTTGACGTTATTTCGTATCCTGGTCTCCTACTTGTTTTTCTTCGCAATGCGCATTCATTAAAGCAAATTTCGGATTTTCGTCTAAATATCTTAACACTTCCGGCACGCTGATAATTTCTCCGCCCTCTTTATAAAATTTTTTATAGACCAATTCCATTAATTGAAAATCTTCCGGAAAATCCACGGTCAGGCGGTAATTCCGCGCGTATTCCTGCGGAGCGGTAACTATCGGACCGATTTTAAATTCTCCTTTTTTATTGTCCATAATATAAGGGTCTACATGCTCCTTATCAAAAGCCGAAGTTGCCTCCTGGAACGCTTTTTCAATCGCCCGGAAAGAAAATACCTCGCAGTCCAGCCCGCGCGGAAAAGTTCTCTCTCCGGGAAATACATTACTGGTGTAATCGTAATTCTCCTTTCTAAACGCCTCTAGGCACAAATCAATAATTTTGGGGTCAATTAACGGGCAATCAGCAGTAATGCGGACAATAGTATCGCCGGCAACAGCGCCGTATTTTTTTGCCGCTTCATAATAGCGCTCCAAAACATTTTCCACCGATCCCCGCGAATATAAAAAATTATTTTCCCGGCAAAATTGTCCTGTCGCGTCATCTTCCGGCGCAGTCGTGGTGGCTATTATAACTTTGTCTATGTAGCGGGAGCGCATTACCCGCTTAACTACGTGCCAAAGCTGGGGCTTGCCGGCCAGATCTTTTAAAATCTTTCCCGGCAGCCGAGTGGAGCCCATCCGCGCCTGAATAATGGCTAAAATCATTAAAAAGTTTTAATTATTTCAATTAACTTTTTAACAACAAATTTCTGGTCTTTAGATTTCAAATCCGGGAAAATCGGCAAAGAAATCATGGTCTCATAATATGCTTCTGTTTTTGGACATAAACCTTTTTTATATCCCAAAGATTGATAATAGGGATGCAAATACACCGGCAAATAATGAACCTGCGCTCCGATTCCCGCTTCTCTTAATTTTCTGAAAACCTCCGAGCGCTTTTTTGCCAGCGCGCCCCTTACTCTGATTACGTAAATATGCCAAGACGAAGAAAAATATTTATTGTCTGACGGAAGTTCCAGTTTATCGGAAAATTTTTTGAACGCTTTATTATAACCAGAAGCGATTTTTTTTCTTGCTTTTATGAACTTATCCAATCTTTTAAGCTGGGAAATTCCCAGCGCCGCCTGAATATCGGTAATCCGGTAGTTATATCCCAATTCCTGCATCTCGTGATACCAATCTCCGTGGGATTTCATTTTGAATTTCTCCGGGTCGCGGACAATTCCATGATGGCGGAAAACTTTCATTTTTTCATAATAATCTTTGTTATCGGTAAGTACTGCTCCTCCTTCCCCGGTAGTAATGGATTTTACCGGATGAAAACTAAACGCCGTCAGATCGGCGACAGAACCGATTTTCTTTCCTTTATAACTTGCCCCCAACGCGTGGCAGCCATCCTCCACTAAAACCAAATTATGTTCGCGCGCGATTTTTTTAAGTTCGTCCAATTTTGCCGGTAAACCGGCAAAATCCACCACAGAAATAAGTCTGGTTTTGGAATTTATTTTTTTGGCCGCTTCCTTGGGATCCAGATTCAAATCTTCCGCAATATCGGCAAAAACCGGCTTAGCTCCCAAGTAAAGGCCGGCATTGGCAGTAGCGGCAAAAGTCAGCGGCGTAGTTATGAATTCATCTCCGGCTTTCAATCCGGCGACGAAATAAGCGGCATGAAGCGCGGCCGTGCCGCTGGAAAAAATCACGGCGTATTTAGCGCCGCAATATTTAGCCAAAGCCTCCTCAAATTCGGCTATTTTCGGCCCTTGGCTAAGCCAATCCGATTTTAAAACCTTAACAATCGCCTTAATATCAGATTCATCAATTGATTGATGACCGTAGGGTATCATAAAAAACCTTAAACAAAATTAAGAAGGTCTTCTTTTGTTAATTCCTTTACTATGCTACTAACATAGTTAAAATCTGTTGGCACGGACGGAAATTCTTTAAAATGCGATTTGTCCCACCAATCATGGCTCGGTTCAACTAAATAATATTTCCCAATATCTCTCGTTCTCCGCGCCTCATCTTCGGTAAGTAACATTTCATGTAATTTTTCCCCAGGCCTAACGCCGATAATTTTAACTTTACAATTAGGGGCTAAAACTGAAATTAAATTCTTAACTTTCATTGCCGGTAATTTTGGCACAACGATCTCTCCGCCTTTCATCAGGCGTAAAGTATCCAAAACAAGATCCACTCCTTGATCCAAAGTAATCCAAAACCTAGTCATATCTTCATGAGTGAGAGTAACTTCACCAATTTTTTTCTGTTCTTGTAAAACTTCAGTGATGCTTCCGCGGCTGCCGACTACATTTCCGTAACGCACTGCGCTAAAAATCGGTTTTTTCTCTATTCCGCTGTAAGAATTGGCCGCGGTCAAAAGTTTTTCCGCGCAAAGCTTAGTGGCGCCGTAAAGATTTATCGGATTTACCGCTTTATCAGTGGAAACCAGCGCAACTTTTTCCACTCTGTTATCCAAAGCCGCGTCAATAACATTCTGCGTGCCCAAAACATTGGTTTTAACCGCTTCCAACGGATTAAACTCCAGTGCCGGAACCTGTTTAAGGGCTGCCGCATGAACTACGATATCTACTCCGACAAATGCCCTCTGTAAACGGGACAAATCGCGAACATCTCCTAAGAAAAACCTTAATTTATTTTCCGGATTGCCAAAATGCTGTTGCATAGCATGCTGTTTGAATTCATCGCGGCTAAAAACAATAACTCGTTTGCAATTGCTGTCTTTCAAAAGGCACTCAACGAATTTTTGGCCGAAAGAACCGGTACCGCCGGTAACAAGCACGGACTTATCTTTTAAGAAATTCAAATCCATAAAAATGGTGTTATTGATTATATAACCAATCAAATACTTATCCAGTAACAATGGGTTGGGGTTTTCTTTAAACAAACAATAATATAAGATATCCATATATGCAATGCGGCATTTGCAAAAAAAATTCCAATCCGATATTTAAAGAAAAAAGCGGGAATTATTCTCTATATGAATGCCCGCTCTGCGGCGGCCAATTTTGGAATCCCATGAAAAATCCGGGGGCGGAATGGTATGAAAAAGATATCCGGTATTCTTTCCGGAATAAAAATCCCTTGAAAACTCCGGAGGTCAACCATCGGGAATTTCTGCGCGATCTGCCGGCGCCCAAGGGCAAGTTGCTGGATATCGGAATGGGTACGGGTAATTTTCTGGCTGCGGCAGTAGCCAATGGCTATGATGGCTATGGAACTGATTTTGACAATGATGCCATTGAAACCGCGAAAGAATTTTTTAGGCTTAAAAACGTTTTCCCGATTAATACCGAAGAGGCAATCAAAAAATTCGGTTCGGGATATTTTGATGTCATTACGCTATTTGAAGTTCTGGAACACCTGGAAGATCCCTCCGAATCCCTGGAAAAAATAAAAATCCTTCTGAAAAAAGGCGGCTATCTGGCAATCAGCGTGCCTTACCGCGGATCTTCAAAATTATTTAAAGCCCACGACATACCGCCGCGCCACCTGACCAGATGGAGCGAAAAATCCATGGAAAACTTTTTAAACTCGCATCAATTTTCCGTAACGCGGATGAAAGTCATTCCGGTTCCATTTTCTTATTTAATCACCAAATATCATTTTTGGTACGAGGGCATTTTCAGCTTTGGAATGGTGGAAAAATTAATCTCTGCCCCGGCAAAAGAAAAAATCGGTTCTGAATCATCCTCTTATCAAAAAAATTATAGAAAAATAAAAATACTGCAGACGCTTGCCCGAATAAAAGATTATTTATTGTTCAGCATTCCGGCGCTCTGTTTAAAATTAAAACTTATAGCAACCGGAAAAAATGGGCTTGATTTATATGTCTTAGCTAGACTCTCTTAAGAGTTTTCTGCCAAACTTTCATTCCTTCCAAATAAGATAAAATATAATTCTTCTGATGTTCGTCTAATTTTTTATCTTGCGATAAAAGCTTTTCTAAGCCGAAAATAAGTTCTCCGTAACAATCTCCGTAATTTTTTCCTTTCATTTTTATCTTCCTAAGCCAGCCGCAGAAAAGATCGCTCAAAATCATTCCGTCCCTCTCTTTATCAAAATCTTTAAAATAATTATGCGGATTCCGATCTTGGTACACTAAGGGGTTGCCGAAAGAAATATAATGCTCCAAATGATCGGCAATCGCTTTTATTACATAACTTGCCCAAATATCGTCATATCGGCCGACCATCGGACTTAAAAAATAAGCGGGTATTACTTCTCTCGCTAAAGCAGTATTTTGAGAATTAAACGGCGACCAGGTGCCTTTTCCTAAAGCAAAATTACTTTTCCGCTTATAACTTAAAACATTAATTGAATTTGTTAATCTGGTAATCGCGTCAATATCCGGGTCGCCTAGCCAAAATCCGGCATTAACCACAATTTTCCCTTTTTTCTTTTTAATGAGAAGTTTTTCTTTTAGCCAGCGCTTTCCCATCGGAAAACCGCGATGATAAAAAGGCACATTTTTTTCTTCTTTTAAAAAACCGCAGACATTCAGCCAGCCGGTGGAAGAACGGATAAAATCCATTTTTTGTTCCGTGCCTACAATGCTGTTCTGGCCGACAAAGTCTCCGCTGACAAAAAAATTGTCGTCATCAATAGTGATTATCAATTCCGCGCCCTGTTCATAAGCAAATAAAATCCCGATATTCCGGCGCTGAATGGAATTATAAACCAGATGTTTTTCCAATTCCGGATATTTTCTCAAATAAACCGCCTGGCCTTCAATATCAAAAAAATGAATCGGGGTATTGGTTTTCCGGCTAAGTTCTTTACAGAATGTTTTTGCTTCCGGAGAAGTTTTTTTATCTCCGACAACAACGCATTCCGTATCTTTGTGCCCGTACTTTTTAAGATTCTTAATATAATCTTTCAAAAGAACCGGGATGTTTATCGTAGTAGTAACAATTGCTGTTTTCATATTCTTTTCTTTGCAAATTCCAAAACACGCTTCATTCCTTCCTCCAAGCTGACCCCCGGTTTCCATCCCAAGCTAAAAATTTTATCAGGATTTGCATAGCGGGATTGGACGCCAACCGGCTTATCCAAAAACTGTTTGATGGTTGGGTTATAGCCTTCTATTTTCGCCAATACCTTTATAATTTCATTAAAGCTTCTCAACTCGCCCGTACCGATATTCACTCCGCTGCCATCGGAAATTTTATCCAAAACTACAAACATCGCCTCAATGCAATCGTCTATATAAACAAAATCTCTGCCCTGCTCGCCGGTTCCCCAAACTTCAATTGGATTTTCCCTCTTTGCCACCCTCGCGGCAATTGCTGGCACCGGATAAGTCAAATCCTGGTCTTCGCCATAACCGGAAAATGGCCGGACGCAGGCAACGTGAAGTCCATAATTTTTCGCCGCCAAAGTGCTCAAATATTCTCCCGACAATTTGCTCCAGCCGTAAGTCATATCGGGCTGGCCAAGATTTCCACCAAAAGAAATCACTTTTTCCGATAAGGCAATGTGTTTTTCTTTTGTCTGTAAATTTACTGGGTAAGCGGCGCTGGAACTTGCGTACATAATTCTGGAAATTTTATCTTTGTTCCGCGTTGCCCAGACAAAAAATAATGAATCAATTGCGAAATCAGTC
>Ga0209541_10010893_pt1 | contig 14372 bp, 13 predicted proteins | sample RifCSPlowO2_01_FD_184027 | JGI IMG/M metagenome (GOLD analysis project Ga0209541, IMG submission 184027) | Groundwater microbial communities from Rifle, Colorado - Rifle CSP2_plank lowO2_0.1 (SPAdes) (version 2) | ecosystem: Environmental > Aquatic > Deep subsurface > Groundwater | place... | reverse complement strand
CCACCTATCCTACGGGAGGCACTCCATGGGGCTTAAAGAGATGCTCCGGGGAAAGCTCACTAAGCCGGAATCTGCTGCCCTTATCCAGGGCTATGACCTGATCGGGGATATCGCGGTCGTGGAGATCCCTCCCCTGCTCCTGCGCAAGCGTCTCCTGATCGCCCGGGCGCTGCTTGCCCTGCATCCGCATCTCCGGACCGTGCTGCGGCGCGCGGACATCCATAAGGGAAAGTACCGCACCCGGAAACTCGCCTGGGTGTGCGGGGAGCGGAAGACCGAGACAGTCCATGTAGAGAATGGGCTCAAGCTGAAACTGGACCTGGCAAAAGTGTACTTCTCCCCCCGCTCAGCGACGGAGCGGAAGCGGATATTCCATCTGGTGAAGCCCGGGGAATCTGTCCTGGTGCTGTTCTCCGGCATCGGGCCGTTTCCCCTGGAGATCGCGAAGAACAGCAGGGCGAAAGAGGTGTATGGGATCGAGCTGAACCGGGCTGCCCACCGCTATGCGGTGGAGAACCTGCAGCTGAACAAGCTCTCTCGGGTCACCCTGCTGCACGGCGATGCCTCGCGCATTACTCTTCCCAAGAAATTCGACCGGATCCTGATGCCGCTCCCCAAGGAAGCGGAGGATTTCCTTCCTGCAGCATTCCGGCACTCCAAGAAGGGAACCATCATCCATTTCTATACCTTCGGGCAGGAGCGGGAGTTTGCCTCCATCCGGGAGAACCTGGCTGCCTCATGCGCGAAACTGGGAAAAAAGATACGGATACTCGGCATCACCGCGTGCGGGCATTACCGGCCGTATACCTACCGGCTGTGCGTTGATTTTGCGGTGCAGTAGGAGCTTTGTCTGCCAGCAGCCGAAAATCCCACTTTTCGGACACGTCGGAAATCGCCACTTGCCCGCTCCATGCTTCAGCTCGGAACAAGAGGGCGATTTCCGAGCGTGCTCAAGAACACGCCCCGGGCTCATCAGAAATGCAGGGCATTTCTGAGTGTGCTCAGAAATCTATGATTTCTGACATCAGCCCGGCGGTTCTTGACAGACCGAGAACTTTTCTGACAGAGAGATTTCAGTATATAAATTATTATAAACTATTTTTGATGCCATAGCAGAGAATAGAAATGACATCAATATTTTCAGATTGGCTCGTTTTAGCGGATATCATCTTAATCAGCATCATTTTTATCCTCTGCATTTTCCTGCATAATAGGATATTAAATTTTTTGGGTGATTTTAGCGGAAATCTGAGGTCTTTTTTAGGCAAGTATAGCGGATTCTTCACTATACTATTTCTGATTTTATTTGCTTTTGAGCAATTGCTCTTAATCGTTGGCGCATACTATTTTAATGTTGCACCAAAATTACAAATGTTTATTGGGATTTTTGCCCTTGTTGTCGTGAGTACGGCAACTCTTGAGAAGTTTGTCTGGGAGTACAAATTTACAAAAAGAAATGAAGAGTTAATTAAAGTATCTAATGATAATAACCTTCTCTTTTCCGATGTAGAGAATTTGATAGCTGAAAACAGGGAACTAAAGAAAAAGAAAAGGTAATCTTCTGTTTCTTTCCCTCAATTCTTTTAACTTCTTTCTTGATTCTTTGATGCCCTTTTCACTTTCCGTGTTAATAATGAACCCGTTCATATGTTTCTTTATCCCCCAACGGGTATATAAACAATTATATTGTGCAGTATACACTTGTTCAAAAGAATCCGTCTCAACCACTCCCAAAACCACTATAATCACGCAACATAACCATCAATAACCCAAACCATTAAAAAGCACGCCCTCTTTATGCAGTGAGGCGTGGGCATGTTTTGGTGAACACCCACAGAGCGCAAGCGATGATGAACGGAAGTAACTGAAGAATCCACGCCCCTTCATAATCTTTATATAACCTCTGCCATTCTTCCCTGCATGGATGAGCGGATAGCCCGGCTTGCGGACATTCTGGTGAACTATTCCCTAGAGGTGCGGGAGGGATCGCTGATCGCGCTCAGCTTTGACGCGGATGCCGCCCCCCTGGCGCTGGCCTGCTACAAGCTGCTCATCCGGAAAGGGGCGGAAGTCATCGTCCATGCCAATCTCCCGGGCTTTGCCTATGCCTATTTCAGCGCAGCCTCAGAGCGGCAGCTGCAGCAGGTCCCCATCATCAGGAAATACGAGGCAGAGCACGTCGACGGCACACTCTCCATCGGCGCCCAGTACAACACGAGGGAGCTCAGCTCCACCGATCCGCGGAAGATCGCTGTCCGCAGCAGGGTGATCCAGCCGCTCTCGGAGATCATCCTGAAGAAAGACAACTGGGTGCTGTGCGAATATCCCACCCATGCGCTTGCCCAGGAGGCGGACATGTCCCTGGAGGAATTCGAGGATTTCCTGTACGCTGCATGCCTTCGCGACTGGAAACAGGAGGAGGAGTTCCAGCAGAGGCTCAAGGCAATTCTTGATGCGGGGAGGGAATTGAGGATCGTCGGGGAGAATACGGACATCCGGTTTTCCATCGAGGGAAGGGAGGGCATCCTCTGCTGCGGGCACTGCAACATGCCGGACGGCGAGGTGTTCCTGGCGCCGGTGGAGGACTCCACTGAGGGCCATATCCACTTCACCTACCCGGCCATATTCCGGGGGAGGGAGGTGGAGAATGTCCGGCTGCAGTTCCATAAGGGAAAGGTCGTCGAGGCGAGCGCGAGCAAGAACGAGGGGTTCCTGAAAGAGATGCTTGCGACCGATCCCGGCGCTTCTTATCTGGGGGAGTGCGGCATCGGCACCAACTTCAGCATCACGCGGCACATCAAGAACATCCTGTTCGACGAGAAGATCGGGGGAACTGTCCATCTCGCCCTGGGCATGGCATACAAGAAGGGCGGGGGGAAAAACGAGTCCGCGCTCCACTGGGACATGATCAAGGACCTGCGGAGCGGCGGGAAGATCCTGGTTGACGGGAAAGTGATCCAGGAGAACGGAAGGTTTGTTATCTAATTTCAATCAACTTCTTCGGCGATCTGGTCAGCACCTCATTCCCTTTCTTCTTCACCAGCACGCTGTCCTCTATCCTAATCCCTTTGCCGCCGAAATAGACGCCGGGCTCGATGGTGAGCACCATGTTCTCCTTCAAAACCTCTTTTGCATCGGGCTTGAGGTTGGGCAGCTCATGGATCTCCACGCCGATGCCGTGGCCCAGGCCATGGATGAAATATGCCGCGTACTTCCCCAGGCCCCTCTTCGCCTGCCGGTAGAGCGCAGCGCATCCCACTCCCTCCCGAACATCCTCCACCAGCCGCTGCTGCACGCCCAGCACCCGCTGATAGAGCTCCTGCTCCTTGCTGCCCGGCTTCCCGATGTACACTGTCCGGGTCATATCCGCATGGTAGCCCTCTACCTTTGCCCCGAAATCGATCACGCAAAACCCCTTCCGCAGGGGCGCGTCCTGCGGGACATAATGCGGCTGGGCTGCCCCGCTGCCTGACGCCACGATCACCGGAAAGGCGAGCTCTGCGCCTGCCTCTGCTATCTTCTGCCCGATGAAGCGGGCGACATCGCGCTCGGTCTTCATCAGGCGCATCTTCCCCAACAGCATGGAGAATACCCGGTCGGTGATCCTGCACGCTTTCCTCAGCAGGGCGATCTCCAGGCTGCTTTTCACCGCCCTGCGCTGCCGGAGCTCTTCGCTGACATCATGATAGCTTGCCGGGATATCATGCTTCAGGCGCCTGAACGCATTCACGCTGAGCTGGTCCAGGTTCACCCCGACCTTCCTTCCCCTGAGCGAGGATGCCAGCGCCTCTGCAATCCGCTTACCCTTTATCATCACGACCCTTGCCCTGCTGGACCTGCGCGCACGCTCGTATTCCATCTCCGGGACATACAAGGTCACCTTCCCCTTCCTCTCCACCGCGCACGCATACTCCGTGTCAAACCCTGTGAGATACCTGAGGTTTGGATCCCGGCGGTGCTCTCCGGCGTTGCAGACGAGGATGATGCCCTGCTTCATACCCAACAAACCTTTATATACCACTTAAAAACCTTTTCTTTCCATGAAGATCGCGCGGCTTCCCAACGGCATCACCCTGGTGCTGGCCCCCAGCAGGGGAGACTCGCTCACGCTCCTGGCGAGCGTGCATGTGGGATCTGCTGACGACGGGGAGCAGTACGGCATCTCGCATTTTCTCGAGCATATGCTGTTCGAGGGCACCAAAAAGAGGACGGCCGAGGAGATCAGCAACACCATCGAGCGGCTGGGCGGCTACTGCAACGCCGCCACCGACAGCGAGCGGACGTTCTACTACATCAAGATCCTCAAGCGGCATTTTCGCGCGGCGGCGGACATCCTCTCGGATATCATCTGCCATCCCTCCTTCCTGCCGAAGATGATCGAGAAGGAAAGGAAGATCGTGCTGAGCGAGATCGACATGGTGAACGACGAGCCGAGGCACTACCAATGGATCTTGTTCCAGAAGCACCTGTTCACCTCCGCGATGCGGCATCCGACCTATGGCACCAAGGAGGCGGTCTCGCGGATAACGCAGGCAGACCTCTCCGGCCACCACCGGAGGCATTATGCGGGCAGCAACCTGGTGCTGGTGCTTGCCGGCGATGTTCCCGGGGCGCTGCCCTACCTCGCGAAAGCGTTCTCCTCCCTTCCGCAGGGAGCGGCCCATCATTCATCGGTCGTCGAACGGCCGAACGCCCTGCAGCGCATCGTCGAGATGAAGCCGTCACTCTCCCAAAGCTATCTTGTCCTGGGATACAAGACACCGGCGCGGGATTCCCCGGACATCCCGTGCCTGGACATCATCCATGCCGTGCTGGGAAGGGGGCAGTCCGGCAGGCTGTTCAGCGAGATTAGGGGGAAGCGCGGGCTGGGCTATGACGTTGCTGTCCACCATGAACCGGGCATCGCCCAGGGCATCTTTGCGGTGAACGTGGGCATGGCGCAGAAGGACATCCCCCAGGTGATATCCCTCATCACCAAGGAATTCTCGCGGCTCCAGCGGCTTTCCCTCTCTGACCTCCGGGATGCCCAGACCTACATCGAGGGCAATTTCCTGCTCGAGCACGAGGACACCCAGAAGCAGGCGGTCTTCCTTTCCCTGCTCTGCCACAGCGGGGCGCTTGCCGACGCAGAAGGCTATCTTTCCCGGATAAAAAGAGCAAACCTGCAGGAGGTGCGGGATGCAGCAAAGCGCCATCTCACCCCCAACTACACGCTGGCCATCATGCAGCAGAAATAGCGGAACAATGCAGCTCCCGACGCTATCCGCTCCGGGCTACCCGCTTTCCGGGAACGCCTTCTTCACCACATTTTCCTTGCCCTTGAAATGCTTCCGCACGGGCTCCAGAAGCGCATTCAGCTCCTCAGCGAGCGCCAGCTTCAGGTCCTGGGGATGCAGCTTGCCGGAGAGATAATCCCCTTCAATGTCCTCATATTTCCGGTATGCCGCGTCACCGCCAAATTTCGCCGGGCGGGCGACCAGGAACGGCTCATCCCTGTCGGCCTTGTACACCATGACCACATACTTGAGGAACGCCAGCACGCCGTTGTCCTTTATCTCTGCCGGCGGGCAGTATGCGGACATCACCTTCCCCTTCACCGCGTCCCTGTCTTCAGCAATATCTATCTTTGACTCTTTTGCCGAGGCGCTCATCTTCGCGCCGGTCAGGCCCGGAAGCATGGGAGTCATCACCTCGACCCTTGCCCGGTACCCCAGCCCGGGAAGATTCTCCCTGGCGAACGCCAGTATCTTCCGCTGGTCTATCCCCCCGTACTGGACATCCACGTCCAGGTATTGCTCGTCCAATGCCTGCAGGATCGGATACATGAATCCGCTGAGCTTGGGATGCTCACCGAACCGGACGACCTCGGACGCTGCCCGCCTGCACCGCTCAAAGGTGTTCAGGGCAGCCAGCCGGTACATGTCCATCGTATACTCCTTGGTGAGCTGGAAATCGCTGCCTTTCACAAACTTGAGGTTTGCGGTGTCCACGCGGAGCGACTTGAGCATGGCGGTAACCGCCTCCTGATAATATTTCACCCGGTGGTCCAGCAGCTCAAACGGGGTCTTCCGGTCATCCAGGTGCGCATGGATGTCCGCCAGCAAGACGATGAAATGGAAGCCTGCCTGCAAAAAATCAGCTATCTTCATCACCGGGATATAATACCCGATATGGATCTTCCCGGTGACTGCGAACCCGATGTACGCCCGGGGAGCCTTTTTCCTCTGGAGCAGATCCCGCAGCTCCCCATCGGTGATGGTCTCTGCCGTGTTCCTCTTGACGAGATCGAACCGCTCCTGGACATCCATGCTGCCCACTTCGCCCTGCCGTTATAAAAAGCTTTCGGGAGGCGGGGCTCTGCTGAAATCCTCTCGCTATACGCTCGGGCAGTGCCAGGCTCGGCTTTGTTGTATCCATCAAAGGCTGACATTCCCCGTAAGGGACATCCCCCTTGTCAGCTTGCAGTGGGGTTGCAGAGCCTCGCAGTAACGGCACTGCCTCCAGATTTCAGCAAAGCCTGGCGGTGGATTTTTATATCCTGACTGCCCTACTCCCTCCCATGCTTTCCGTGAGCGCCCTCTCCACGTATCTCTTCTGCGCCAGGAAGCTGTTCCTCCAGCAGGCGCTCAAGCTCCGGGAGCCGGAGAAGCCTGCAACCCTCCTGGGCACGATCCGGCATGAGGCGCTTGCCGCGATGCACCAGGGGGATGAGCGCGTGATCCTGGAGACAGAGGCCGTGCTTCCTCCTGCAGAGCTGCAGCTCCGCTACCGGACAGCCTACGCCCAGGCCCTCCGGGACACGATCCTGCGCCGCAAGCAGCAGCTTAAATCACTGGGATATTCGCTTCCCCAGGTCTTCTACAAACTCTGGGGCCTGGCTCTCCGCGAGGCGGAGCAGCGCTCGCATTTTGCCTTCCGGCTGATGGAGGCACACCAGGCGCATGGCTCTGCGCTCTGGCAGCTGCTTCCGCAGACCCGGTCTGAGGTCGCCCTGTCCTCTGCTGCGCTCGGGCTGCGGGGGATAGTGGACCATATCGAGGTCTCTGACGGCGACATCATCCCCATCGAGATCAAGAGCGGGAGAGCGCCGGAACGCGGCGCCTGGGAATCGCACCAGGTCCAGCTCGGCGCCTACCTGCTGCTCCTCTCCGAGCAGCACCAGAAGCAGATCACGACCGGCTTCATCCGCTACGTTGACGAGGGAGAAGAGCGCTCGGTCATCCTCAATCCCTTCCTTAGGCACACCATCCTCCATATCCGCGACCAGGCCGCTGCCCTGATCCGCTCCTCCGAGATCCCCCCCTACACCGCCAACCGCAACAAATGCGCGAGCTGCGGGCTGCGCGAGCAGTGCTACGACCAGCCCTTCATCACCGAACGCCTGGCAGAATCCTTCACTATCCGGGAACAGTTACAAAAATAGGGAATTCCGAAACATTTATATACATCCCTCGATTTAATGCGGAGTACAGCAAAAGGTGATATCCAGTGGCAGAAGAGGACAAGAAATTTTCACGGCAAATCATCGGCAAGACGATCGTTTCTAAGACCGGCAAGCGGTTCGGAGAGGTAGGCGATGTGATATTCGAGTCCGGATCCGGCGAGCTGATTCACATGGTGCTGGTCAACCCGACATCCTACACCGAGAAGCTCGAGCTGGAGCGGGACAAGACCAACAATCTCCTGATACCGTTCAGCGCGGTGATCGCGGTCGGCGACTTCATGGTGATATCGGAAGAAGACATCATCTAGGGCCGGGCAACCACTACTTTTTTAAATTATCCTCCATTCTTCCCCCTGATGGATTCTGCTATCTGGACCGAGAAGTACCGCCCGAGCACGTTTGCAGACATCAAGGGGCAGCAGGAGATCGTGGCGCGGGCGAGGGCGTTCGTGGAGAAGAAGAACATGCCCCACCTGCTTTTCGCGGGCCCGGCGGGAGTGGGGAAGACCACCCTTGCACTGGTCATCGCCAAGCAGCTTTTCGGCGAGACCTGGCCGCAGAACCTCCTGGAGCTGAACGCCTCTGATGAGCGCGGGATTGACGTGGTCCGGCACAAGGTGAAGGACTTCGCGCGCACCCGGGCGATCGGGGATGTCCCCTTTAAGATTATTTACTTAGATGAATGTGACGCCTTAACGCGCGAGGCGCAGCAGGCATTGCGCAGGACCATGGAGAACTATACCACTACCTGCAGGTTCATCCTCAGCGCGAACTACTCCAGCAAGATCATCGATCCCATCCAGAGCAGGTGCACCTTCTTCCGGTTCTCCCCCCTGCGCAAGGAGGACATCATCACCATCATCGACGCGGTATGCAAACAGGAGGGGCTGCAGATCACCATTAAAGCGAAAGAGGCGCTGTTCGAGGCATCCGGCGGAGACTGCCGGCGCGCGGAAAACCTGCTCCAGGCGGCAGCCTCACTCCAGGCGGACATCACCGAGGAGGCGGTGTTCTCCATCGCTGCCATCGCCGAGCCGAAAGAGATCACCGAGGTGCTGCAGCTTGCCCTGGCCAACAAATTCATCGAGGCAAGGAAAAAGCTGCTTGACGTCATGCTGCGCTACGGGCTGTCCGGCCTGGATGTGATCAAGCAGATCCAGAAGGAGTTCTGGGAGCTGCCGCTGGACAACACCAGGAAGATGCACCTGATCGAGAAATGCGGGGAGATCGAGTTCCGGCTGACCGAAGGGAGCGACCAGTTCATCCAGCTGGAAGCCTTGCTGAGCCAAATCGTGCTGGCGGGACAGAAATAGCTTTATAATCCTCCTATCATCCATTATTTATCTGCTCGGGTTCTTCTTCACCCTGACGGTGTGCTGGATCGTGTCCCGATAGAGGTAGTCCAGGCGCAGCGTGACCTGCTTGGTGAAGAGGTCGCCGGGGTTCAAGGGCGGGGAGACGCAGCGGATGGTTGCTGTTGTTCCGGTGAACCTCGCTTCTGCAGAGGAGCCTGCTGATTTGCATTCCCAATTCTGCTCAGAGAGGCTGAATCCCGCCCGGTCGAACCGGGAGAGGAACTCGCTGTTCAGCAGCGTCGATCTGCCGCCGCCGGCATTGTCCACCCGGAAGGTGAGCGCGATGCGCTTGCTTCCCGCGATATCCTCTTCGACGCTGCTCACCCTGATGGGCGCTCCTGAGGAGAACGCCTCCTTGCTTCCCTGGAGATCGCAGACCGTGAGATCGTTCACATCATACTTGAAGCAGACTGCGGGGACATTGACGAATGTCGCGTATTCATAATCAATATGGGCAAAGAAGGTCGCGTCCAGGAAGCTGCCGATGATGGACTGGAGCTTGGCCTTGCCGAAATCCACATCCTCCTCGCCGCCGATCGTGTTGAACTCGGAAATCTTTTCCAGGGTGGCTGCGCTTCCCTTCACGGGATTGGTGATACCAAACAAGGCGGTGTCTATACCGAGAACCCGGACGGCCGCCTTGCCCGCAGGGACATCATGCTCCCCCTTGTTCTTGAGGTTCACCACTACATCAAAGGCATCCTCCTCAAAGACAGTCTCCACGCCATCCTCATCCAGCCCCATCGGCTGGAATGCGGAAACCAGACCATCATCGCCGCCGACAAAGGGGTCTGGCGCTGTCGGCACATCCTGCTCCGTGCATCCTGCTACTGCGAGCGCGGCCAGGGCAATCAGAAACGCATAGGCGACCTTCATCAGCGATGCTTCCAACACTATTCCTATTTAAATCTATCTATGACGTCTTTCTCACTTCGATGTTCCGGGATACCGCATCCATGTACCCATACGAGAGGCGGATGTAGAGGGGTGTTTGGTACGCGGTCTGGCCGGAGAAATCGAAATTGCTGCCGGTCCTGCAGAACAGGATGGCATGGTTGTTGTACATCTTCAGCTGCAGCGGCTCGCAGACCAGCGACTCTTCCAGCCCGGTGAGGGGATTGACCATGCGCACCTCATACTGGATGTTGTCGAGCTGCTGGTAGTTCAGTCCAAAGGGGCAGGCCAGGCTGCTGATAGAATCCCGGTCCACCACCTTTCCGCCACCTGTATTGCTGACCGTGATCTGGAACTGCACCCGGTTGCGCTGCGCCTCCTCCTGGACATTGGTGATGGTCACCGGGGCGCCCTGGCCGCCGGCGATGCCCTCCACTGCAGCGACCAGCTCGCGCCCTGAGCCGGCGATGCCCCCTACCCTGCAGGGCTTGTCGATCACCTCCCGGTAGGGGTCCGGGTCCACACAGACCACCGGCGCCGCAACAGTCTCATACTGGTAGCATACGGTCGCCTGCAGCCGGGGGCGGTAGGTATTGACGCCCTCCGGAAGCTCGATGATAGAAGCTATCTGGTCCTGGGGCGGGAACTCGATGATCTGCAATCCTCCCTCTGCGTTGAACCTGCTCTTCCCCTCCACCGCCAGGCTGACGATGCCGCTGGGAGTAGCTGGCTGGAGATAGCGGATGATGCTCTGATCATAGCCGGAGAGCGCGATATAGCCCAGGCCAAAAGGCCGGTCTTCTGTGCTTTTTCCGACATCAAAAGCGCCCCTGTTGCGGACCTCCAGCAGCACCTGCATCTCGGGCTGGCGCAGGTCAAATGCAGGATCGTCATAGATGATAGTAGGCGGATTTCCCGGGACAAACTGCATCTGCATGCCAATAGTCCCCTGGTGGAACCGGGTATCGATCAGGCTTGCCTCCTGCTGTCTGCCCAATGACTGGCAGCCGGAGATGATGAAGAGCGCAAAGACTGCACCTGCCAGCATCAGCCACTTCTTTTGCATGATTCTGCCTCGGGGTGACATCGTATTTAAACCTTTTCCTTCTGCTGCCGGAAGGCATCCCATCGGGCAATGACCTCCCGGACATAATCCTTGGTTGCCTTGCCCAGGGGATCTGCCGCAGTGAGATGGTCCAGCCAGTTGTCCGGATACTTTACGGCAATGTCCTCCACCCGATTGGGCCCGCCATGGTGGGCTGCGATCGCCATCTTGGTGCTCTCTTCCCTGCTGAACCCCTTGCCCATGAACCGCTTGCGGTTCTTTGCGAAATACGCGGTTCCCGCAAAGACGTTCGAGTTCGGGTCAAAAAGTTTCAGCTCAGTCACCCCCACCTCCTCCGCTGTCGAGGGGCGGATCTGCATCAGGCCGGTCGCCCGTTCGCTCGTCGGCCGGTTCCCGCTCGGCGGGATCGGCGGGCCCTGCGCATACGGGTCAAAGCCTGATTCCTGCTGGATGATTGCCATGATCAGGCAGGGGTCGATGCTGAACTGGATCGCATGCTCCCTGATGATATCATCATAGTGCGGGGCAATGGTGGTGCAGAACTCATCCTCTGCAAACGCCGCGGGCAGCCTGATGGTGTCCGGCGAGATGTACTCCGGGCTGATCAGCTTGAAGGTATGCTCTACCGCAGTCTGGTAGCCGTACTCCACCTCGATGATAAGGGGGGTGAGGTACGGGTTCAATGTCTTCTCCAGCAGCACGCTGCAGACGATCTTGTCCTCCCTGGTAGGATCACGATCATCTCCAGCTTCCATCCGCAGCTCCCTGCCGTCAAAGTTTGATCCCCTGCACTCGATGCGCTTGCTGCCGAGCTCCTTGGTGCTATAGTCTGAGAACCGGACTTCCCTGACGAATATGCTGCTCTCCCCGGTGCAGCCGGTGCCGGCATAGCCGCGGACCTTCTCGTTCTTGCTGCGGTCGCCCCTGTCCTCAAACGCGATGTCCAGCCGCAGCTCGTTCCCCTCTGCGCGGGGGATGATGCTCTCCCTGACCTCGGCAACCGCCACCGGGGCACCCTGCCCCCTGCCCAGGGAATTCACCTTATTGGACTCGCAGCTTTTCTCCACCGGATTGAGCGGGCCCTGCTTGGTGGTGTCTATGCAGATGTCCACGGTCGCAGCGGTCCGGTAGCGGTAGCAGGCATGGGCGGAGAGAGTGGCGATCTTTTCCTCCGCGTCCGTGCCGATGTTCGCCGCGTCGATGAACATGACCTTGTACTCGCCCTCCTGATTGCCTATGCTTTTTCCCGCGAGCGGGGCAAAGAATTTCCTTCCTCCGGCCTCTTTCCCCTCCACGGTGAGGAATTCCGCATAGTCGATGAAGAGCACGCCGTCAGTGATGTCCGAGGCGCCTGCATTCCGCAGCCCGATGCCTATCTGGAACTCCGAAGGGGCTGCATCTGTCCCGGCAAAGAGCTCGCGCGGAGGGGCGTTCTCCAGGAACTCTATCTCCAGCCCGCTGGTGCCGGAGCGGAAGTCAGTAGTCGCTGCCGTCCCTCCACCCTGGCATCCGATGAGCGCCAGAGCCCCGATAATCACGATGAACACGGTGTTTTTCATATCATCCCTGCCTGACGATGAACTCGGTGCGGAGCTCGTAATCGAAATCCATGGTCGCGCGGAAGACCACCGAGCTGAGCGTGGAGAGATCAGGATACTCATCAGATATCTTCATGACCTTCAGCCTGCAGAGACCGGGCACGTCCTTCTGGGTCTTCAGCCCCGGGCTGGCGAGCACGCTGCTCCAGTCCGCCTGGAGATTCTCTTCCGGGACCCCATAATAGTCGCCTGCTTTCTCGAGAAGAGTGCATCCCTCTGCGGGCTCCATCCAGTCCGGCATGGTTATCCGCACACTCTTTATCGCCGTTATCCTGCCCTCAGGATTCAGGTTTGCCACTTTCAGGCGGAAATCCAGCTCCTGGCCCACTGCCAGCGGGATGATGGGGGGGAACTCGGTGCCGATCAGGAGGGCGGCCGCTTCCGGATCGTACCTGCTCTCCATGTTCCAGCCGGGATTGTCGGCGAACATCCTCTTGAACTCTGGGATACGGCGATAGACATCCCTCTGCAGATCGCGCAGGCAGAGGGGCTGGCCCTTGCAGGCGCTTCGCGCATTGAGATAGGGCAGCCAGCTGAACTCCCGTTCCAGAATACTATCTAGGGCCTCCTTGCCCATGAAATAGACTGGGTAATCGGATTCCGCGAGCTGCGCCCATCTTGCGCGGAATACTATCTCGTTGCTCCCCTTCTTCAGCGGGGCAGTGGGCAGGCAGCTGACAGTCTCCTTCCAGGCAGCCCCCTGCTCTGCAACCGTTTCTGCAGGAGTCACATTCCCTCCGTTGTTGATACTGCAGGAGAGCAGCACATTCTTGTCTGCCTGCGCCTCTCCGGTCAATGTCGCCTCGATCCTGACCTTGCCGATGCTCTCCGGGGCATTCTCGAGATTGTCCACGCGCTTCCCCTCATCATTGTTGATGAAGAAGAGGAATATCCTGGGGCGCTTGTCTTTCTTGGAGGCGCGGAGCAGGTCCTCTTCTGAGGGTGGGGGAGGGGGGTTCTGCTTGGCTTCGACGCAGTCGTAATATCCATCATACTTCTTGGGATTGATAAGGACATCAAACAAGCACGTCGCCGGCGCAGCGACAATACCGATGTTGCGCGTCCGCGATTCCTCCAGCTCCTTGCTCCGCTCTTCCAACGCTGCCCGGTTCTTCAGCAGCGTCTCCTGGCCGAAAAAGCCGAATCCGCCGCTGACATATGCCATCTGCACGAACGAGAAGAAGAAAAACAGGATGAAGACGATAGTAAAAAAACTCGCTACTTTCGACGTCCGTTCTGTCCGATGCCCGTACCAGATGCCCAGGATAAACCAGTACGGCCAGAATTCCGGAAGGAACAGCCAATTCGTGCTCGGGGAGGTCACCAGGCCCGGGAGAAACGCGATGGCCAGGGTAAGGATATCCGTCTGCAGAAAAAAGAAAATCAGCACTGCAAGCACGCCCTGGACGTCAGCCCCTTTCCATCTGGCGATGCCATACGCCAACGCGGTTATCACCGCCACTGCGGTGATCATATCGCTCGACACGTACGAGAAGCCGAATCCCGCAATGCCCTGTATCGCCGACCCCCAGAGCACCATCAGCAAAACGCTGGTCGCGACGACCAGAACCCCTTTTCCGAAGGTGATAGTCAGGATGAATATCGCGATAATGAAGTTAATCCAGAACTTGAAGACCGTCGGCTGGAACCCCCACAGGTAGCGGTCAAACAGATAATACGCCAGCCCGATCCAGATCACCCAATCAAAGGCGTGCTCGGTGAGATGCAGCCTGCTCTTTTCCCGCCAGGGGGTGGCGAGCGCGAGGCCGGCAAGGCCCGCATTCTCTACATGCTTTCTCATCACCTCTTTCGTCGTATCCTTTACTTCAACACCCTTGCCCCACGTCCTCCCCAAAAAGCTCCTGAATCCCATATGGTCCCTTTTTCCCAGAAGCCCTTTTCTGCCTTAATAAACCTTACGAAAGGAATTTCGGTGCGACTATCCCTATTTTCTCCCGCACGCCGCCATCATGGCGGCTGGACGGCTTCGCCTACGAAACACTCCGGAGGGGGCG
>Ga0209541_10010892_pt1 | contig 14373 bp, 14 predicted proteins | sample RifCSPlowO2_01_FD_184027 | JGI IMG/M metagenome (GOLD analysis project Ga0209541, IMG submission 184027) | Groundwater microbial communities from Rifle, Colorado - Rifle CSP2_plank lowO2_0.1 (SPAdes) (version 2) | ecosystem: Environmental > Aquatic > Deep subsurface > Groundwater | place... | reverse complement strand
GGGGAATGTTCATGCTGCCTCCTTGTTGAAGAACACTAAGAACAATTATAGCATATTTATATCATCTGTCAACAAGTCGCATGCGGTACAATAGTCACATGAGTAGCATTGAGGCTTTTGACCATATCAAAAAGGAGCATTTACACCACGCGTATGTGGTGGAGGCCACGCAGGCCGAGGGTTTTGCGGCGCTCAAGACACTCATGGAGCGTTTTGCTATTCCCATCAAAGGTAATCCGGATTTTCACGAATATGTCTTCGACAGTTTTCTTCTCGATCATGCGCACGCACTGCGCCACGAGCAGTCGATGCGTGGGGCGGAAGGAGCGAAGAAAATTTTTCTTGTTGCGTTCAATACGATCCTTCACGAGGCACAGAATGCACTCTTGAAAACACTCGAAGAACCCACCGAAGGGACGCATTTCTTTTTCATCACGCGCACGAGCGAGGTGCTGTTACCGACCCTGCGCTCGCGTATGCAAATAATTAAGGGTCTGGGGTCTAGGGGGGAGGGTTTAGGAAATGAGGGAGAGGAATTTCTTAAAGCGACAATTTCCGAACGATTAAAAATGATCGAGCCAATGGTGAAAGCAAAAGCCGACGACAAATCCGAAGCAAAAGAACGCGCACGAACCTTTCTTGAATCACTCGAGCAAGCGCTTTATGAAAAGTTACCAAGGGCGGCCCTTGGTAACTCCAGATATGTTTCTTCCCTCGAACATGTGCTCACCGCAAAGCGTTATCTTTCCGAACGCTCTCCGTCGCCCAAGCTCCTTCTCGAGCATTTGGCGCTCACGACGCCGTCTCTTGGAAATGAGGAGTAAAATTGCTACACTGAGCATTATTGAATTTTGCGTTTTCCTAAATCTTATCTCTTAAATCTTGCATCTCAATGTCTTACAATTTTTCTGAATTTAAAACCAGGGTGGAGGGGATCGAAGAGTGGCTCAAGAAGGAGTTTTCCTTGCTCCGCACAGGGCGCGCGACCTCGGCCATTCTCGACTCGATCACCGTCGATTCTTACGGCGCGCAATCGCCCATTGCGCATGTCGGCAATATTGTGATGGAAGATGCCCGCACGTTGCGTGTGACACCATGGGATAAAACGCAGGTGAAGGCGATCGAAGGTGCGATCACGAAGGCAAACCTCGGCCTCTCTGTCTCGACCGACGAGAACGGCGTTCGCGTGATCTTCCCCGAACTCACGGGTGAGCGCCGCGCGCAGATCATCAAGCTCTTGAAGCAAAAGCTCGAAGACGCACGCATCTCGCTCCGCAAAGAGCGCGAGGGAGCGATCGACACATTCAAAAAAATGGAAAAAGATGGCGACATGTCCGAAGATGAGCATCGACGAAACAAAGAAGAATTACAGAAACACGTCGACGAAGCGAATCGTCGCTTTGAGCAGCTGGCGGAAAAAAAGGAGGGGGAAATAGCCGCTTAATGCAAGATTTAAGAGATAAGATTTATGATGTAAGCAGTTGCAGTGGAATTTTTTCTTAAATCTTATTTCTTACATCTTAAATCTTTTTCAAATGTCTATCCTCATTTTCATCATCGTCCTACTGCTCCTCGTGCTCGTGCATGAATTCGGGCATTTTATCGTTGCAAAAAAGGCGGGTATCCGTGTCGATGAATTTGCATTTGGTTTCCCACCGAAATTATGGAGTATTACAAAGGGTGGGACAACGTATGCACTGAACGCGCTTCCGCTCGGGGGATACGTGAAGATCTATGGCGAAAACCCGGAGGATGTGGGCGAGGGTGTGGATCAAAAACGGAGCTTTGTGGCGCAGCCGCGCATCATCCAAGGACTCGTCATTGTCGCCGGCATTGCATTCAACCTGCTTTTTGCGTGGTTTCTTTTTGCTGCAGCCTTTATGGTTGGTGTTCCGGCTCCGCTTGATGGTGGGGAAGGGTATCCGGTCAAGAACCCGGTGCTCGTCGTGTCGGGAGTAGCAGACCGGTCCCCGGCGGCGCTTGCGGGGCTCGCATCGGGTGACGTACTCAAAAAAGTGAGCGATGCCACGGCAAGTGTTGATGTGGAGACCCCCGATCAGGTGATCGCTTTTGTGAGTCCACGTGAAGGTCGATCGCTCACGATGACCTATGAACGCAAGGGAGTGACAAAAGAGGCGACTCTTGTGCCGGTGTCGGGAATCGTCCCCGATGTTGCTGCGGTGGGGATCTATATGGATGTGATCGGTACACTGCAATTACCGCCCCATGTCGCACTTTGGGTTGGGCTCAAGAAAACTTATGAGTTTACCAAACTCACTGCCGTTGGTTTAGCGGGTTTTCTCGGTGATGTCTTGACTGGGAATTCGGATTTTGATCAGGTGACCGGACCGGTTGGAATCGTCCGTGCGGTGGGCGATGCGGCGGGAATCGGGTTCACCAATGTCATTCTTTTCACTGCACTCATTTCGATCAATCTTGCCGTGATCAATATCATTCCGTTTCCCGCGCTTGATGGTGGGCGCCTCCTCTTCATTGTGATCGAAGGAATCATGCGCCGTCCCATCACACCCAAAGTTGCCAACACATTCAACGTTGTCGGATTCGCGCTCCTCATGCTGCTCATGATCGCGGTGACATATCACGACGTCGCAAAACTTCTCCACTAGAACCTCCACAACTGGCGCACTACTTGTTCTTCCTGCGGCGGGTTTGGAAGCAGTATAGCTCATACAGCTTCTCAAACACCGCCTTAGTCCAGAACTGCGTATTGCATCCAGTTCTGAAGGTTCTAGAAAAATTTGTATAAAAAAGCCGCACATTTCTCCGTTGAGAAGCGTGCGGTGAGTTGGTGTGCATCAGAATCGGATCACGTCGACCACGATGTCTTCAACGGTGATCCCGTTCGGGTTCGGATAGAGGATGCAGGGGGTCTTTGTGTCGGTATCATTCTTGTAGGCTTTTTTCTGGTGTAACCCTTTGGTGCGCCGACGGTCCAGCAGTGTGCTGAACGGGATTACTTGGCAGCCTCGGTCAGGTGGTTGAGTGTGCAGAGTCATGGCGATACCTCCGATCAATGTGAAATGTTCCGAAAGAACTGTATCATAAATATATTCATATGTCAATATTTGAGGGTGGTTGTATGCGTTACAATACCCCCATGCTTCAATCAAAACTTTTCACCAGAACACGTCGTGATGCGCCGAAGGATGAGGTGGCCAAGAACGCACAGCTCCTTATTCGCGCCGGATATATCGATAAACTTGCTGCGGGTGTGTACACCTATTTGCCGCTTGGTTTGCGCGTACTCAAAAAGATCGAGACGATCATCCGCGAGGAAATGAACGCTGTGGGCGGTATGGAGCTGCTCATGCCCTCGTTCCACCCGAAAGAACTCTGGGAGAAGACGGGCCGCTGGAATACGATGGATGACCTCTACAAGGTCACCGATTCTTCAGGTCGCGAAGTGGCGCTTGGTCCGACACATGAAGAAGTGGTGACGCCCTTGGTGGGATCGTTCGTTTCTTCGTATCGCGATCTACCGGTCTACGTGTATCAATTCCAAAATAAATTTCGTATGGAGCTGCGCGCTAAGAGCGGGATCTTGCGCGGTCGCGAGTTCATCATGAAGGATTTTTATTCGTTCCATCGCGACGAAAAAGATCTCGCCGATTATTACGAAAAAATGAAGGCGGCATACACGCGTGTTTTCGAGCGTGCGGGCATTGGGGCGCAGACGTATATCACCTTCGCATCCGGTGGAAGTTTTTCCAAATATTCCCACGAATTCCAGATGGTGACCGACGCGGGCGAGGATATCATTCACATCTGTGACAAATGCAAGATCGCCATCAACAAAGAGGTGAAGGTAGAGCAGCCGGACTGTCCGTCATGCGGCAACACCGAACTGCGCGAGGAGAAAGCGATCGAGGTGGGGAATATTTTTGAGCTGAAAACAAAATATTCGAGTGCATTTGCGCTTTCCTATACCGATGAGGCAGGGAAGCCGCAGCCGATACAGATGGGTTGCTACGGGATCGGCCTCGGACGCCTCATGGGTTCGGTGGTGGAGGTATTTGCCGACGAGAAGGGCATTGTCTGGCCCGAAGCGATCGCGCCGTTTCGCCTCCATCTCCTCAATTTGAGCACCGACGATGACGCAGTAAGTAGCGCGGGAGAGGAACTCTATAAAGCACTCGAGGCGAAGGGTATTGAAGTGCTTTACGATGAGCGCAAAAATGTTTCCGCCGGAGAAAAGTTCAAAGACAGTGATCTCTTGGGTATCCCGACGCGCGTCGTCATTTCCAAAAAGACACTTGCAGAAGGAAAACTCGAAATGAAAAAACGCACCGAAAGTACAGCGCGTATGGTGGAGCAAGGTGAACTGTTTGCAGCGATCACATAGCGCGGCATTTTCACTGCAGACGTCAAGGAGTCTCTATTTTTGACTATACTCTCGCGTTCCTCTAGAATGGGCACCATGATGTTGGACCGATTCTACAAGATGATGGGGAGCGATATTGGCATCGACTTGGGTACCGCAAATACCCTTGTGTACCTGCGCGATCACGGGATCATCATCAATGAGCCGTCGGTCGTTGCACTCAATAAAAAGACCAATCGCGTTGTCGCCGTGGGGACTGAGGCAAAACAAATGCTTGGCCGTACCCCAGGGCACGTGGTCGCCATTCGTCCACTTGTCGATGGTGTTATTTCAGACTTTGAAGTGACGGAAGAAATGCTCGCGCATTTTATCAACAAAGCGCAGAAGATGTCGAAGCGGCAGGGGCGCCCGCGTATCGTGATCGGTGTTCCCTCAAGCATCACCAATGTTGAGACACGTGCGGTGCGTGATGCGGCAATGAATGCTGGTGCGCGTGAAGTCTTCATTGTCGAAGAACCGATGGCAGCGGCGATCGGCATTCGTCTGCCCGTCATGGAGCCGGTGGGCTCGATGATCATCGATATCGGCGGAGGGACGACGGACATTGCAGTCATTTCGCTCGGCGGCATCGTGAACTCAAAAAATCTGAAAGTCGCCGGCGATCGTTTCAACACCGATATCATTTCTTATATTCGTGATGAGTTTAAGATCTTGATTGGCGAGCGTACTGCGGAAAGTGTTAAAATCGCCATTGGGTCTGCCGCAAAACAGCGCGCACCGCTTGAGGCGCCGATTCGCGGGCGTGATCTTTTGACCGGACTTCCGCGCGAGGTGATCGTGACCGATTCCGACATCCGCGAGGCGCTCACAACATCGATACAAGTGCTGGTTGAGTCGACCAAGGAGGTCCTCGAAACGACACCGCCCGAGATACTGTCGGATGTGATGAATCGCGGTATCGTGCTCGTGGGCGGCGGCGCGCTCATCTTGGGTCTCGCCGATCGTCTTGCGGAAGCAATGAAGATTACGGTCACAGCTGCCGATGATCCATTGACCGCGGTTGCACGCGGGACGGGTATCATGATCGAGAATATCGACGCATTTCGTGAGGTGTTGATAGAGCACGACAATGAACTCCCGCCACGGTAAAACTTTTGAAATTGGCGCACTACTCGTCCTTCCCTCGGTGGGTTTGGAAGCAGTATCGCACCACTACGAGTACTTCCATTTTTATACTCCCTACGGTCGTTAAAAATTAGGTCGCTCATACAGCTTCTCAAACACCACCTTAGTCCAGAACTTCGTATTGCATCCAATTTCAAAAATTTTACTCGAAATATATGACGAGCAACTTCCGTCACGATAGACAGCGACAACAGCAACGACAGAAATTCATTGGCTACGGCCTGCTGTTCGTTTTGCTATTCATTATTTTTCGTGCGCCGATCGCGCGCGTGCTCTCCTCATCGCTCTTCACCGTCTTTCGACCGATCGCGGTCCTGCAAAACTCTGCACAAGCATGGTGGAGTGATATGGGAACTCTCCTTACCTCAAAGGAACTTCTTGCCTTGGAAAATAAGCGACTCAAGGACGCGCTTGATGGCATCACCCTTGAAGCATATTCACATCAGGAGTTACGAGAGGAGAATGAGCAATTAAAAGCAATGCTTGGACGTGCGAGTGGGCGCACGTTTGTGCTCGCGCGCGTATTGGCGAATCCGGGGCGCTCACCGTACGATACGTTGTTGCTCGATGCGGGTAGTGACGATGGTGTCGCTATGGGTATGAAGGTATTCGTCGATGGTGATTTTGTGATCGGTGAAGTGGAGAGGGTTGTAGCGCGTGGTGCATTGGTGACGCTCTATTCATCGTATGGCAAGGAGCTTCCGGTCTCCATTGGGAGCAGCTCTGTTCCTGCGCTTGCGAAAGGGGAGGGTGGCGGCAATTTCCGTATTGGATTACCGAAGGACATTCCCGTTTTCCCTGGTGATCTTGTGCGCGTACCCGCTCTGGCGCCGGAATATCTGGCAATTGTTGCTGCAGTCGACCATCCGGACGGAAGTTCACTCGAGGATGTATACCTCACATGGCCGTTTAACATTTATACGCTCACTCATGTCTATATCGCGACAGATCTCGCGGCGACAGATGATGCGAAGCTCTTGAGCGATCTGTCTCGAGAATAGTCACGTTTGCATACACGCATGAAAAACATTCCGCACCGAATATTTTTTGACAGCGCACTCCTCCTCTCGGTTTTCGTCGCACCGTTTCCCGTGACGATCATACTTGGCGTTTTGGGATTATTCTCTTACCCCCGTTATGGTGAGGCGGTCATTGCCGCTGTTGTTGTCGAATTGCTCTATCGCGGAAAAGGGAGTGATGTATTGGGAAGCCACTTGTTGCTTGCCGTCTGGGTGCTTCTCGCACTGTTCATCATCGAGATGCTTCGTACGGTTGTTCGCGAACGCACCAGATAATATATGCGTAAACGTAGGTCTACTTATTTTGCACACACCGACATCGCCCCCGACGAGATATTTCTTGACGACCGCAACATACCGGATTTTGATGTACAGCAATTTGAGGGCCGCATGGAAACACCGATCAGTAAACGCTCCATCTTTTTTCTCGCGCTGGCCTTCCTCATGATCGGATTTACGTTCATTGGCCGCGCCGGCGTGCTGCAATTAAAAGAAGGTGAGGCTTACGCGGCAAAAAGTGAACAGAATCGTCTTGAGCATCAACTACTCTTTCCGGAACGCGGGGTTATTTATGATTCACGAGGCGTACCCTTGGCGTGGAATACTCCGGCAAGCGAGGAGTTGGGATTTTCTCTGCGTTCATATACTTCAACACCCGGGTTTGCGCACATTTTGGGATTTTTGCATTATCCGGCGCGCGATAAGCACGGAGTCTATTATCGAAAAGATTATGAGGCAAACGTTGGCATCGAAGCGTACTACAACGAAGCACTGAAGGGAAAGACGGGATTGCGTATCATCGAAACAGATGCACTCGGCAACGTCATATCTGCGAATGTGATCGACCCGCCACTCCCGGGACGCAATCTCCGCCTTGCGATAGACAGTGAATTGCAGGCAGAATTTTACCGTACTATTGCGGCGATCGCGCGTGAACAGGATTATTTGGGTGGTGCGGGGGCCATCATGGATATTGAGAGCGGGGAAATGCGTGCGCTTGTTTCGTACCCCGAATATGATTCCAATATTATGACTTCCGGCGATGATGCTAAGGCAATCGCAAAATGGAACACTGATAAGCGTACCCCGTTCCTCAATCGTGCAGTGGGCGGACTCTTTACTCCGGGATCGATCATCAAGCCCATCTTTGCGGTGGGAGCCTTAAATGAAGGGATCCTCACGCCGGATACGCCGATCCAAAGTATAGGCTACATTGCCATCCCCAATCCCTACGTGCCCGATGCTGAGACGCGTTTTAATGACTGGAAGGTGCATGGCTGGCTCGATATGAGGACGGCGATCGCGCAATCATCGAACGTCTATTTTTATGAAGTGGCCGGAGGGTACAAAGGGCAAAAAGGCTTGGGTATCGAGAATGTGGAAAAATATGCACGCATGTTCGGGTATGGCAGTACGACGGGCATCGATCTGTATGGTGAAAGCAGCGGGACGATCCCGAACCCTACGTGGAAAGCAAAAAATTTCCCCACCGATCCGACGTGGCGTATCGGTGATACCTATTTTACCGGTATCGGTCAGTACGGTGTACAAGTGACGGTGCTGCAGGCACTACGTGAAGCGGCGATCATTGCATCGAAAGGTCTCGTGGTCACACCGCACATAGTGGAAGGGGTGGCAACGAGTTCTTATCGACTCCCGATACCCGAATCCTATTTTACTGTTGTGCAAGAGGGTATGCGCAAAGGTGCGATCGAGGGAACGGCAAAGCTCTTGAATATTCCCGGGATAACTATTGCGGCAAAAACGGGTACCGCTGAACTCGGTGTCTCAAAGGCACGCGTGAATTCATGGGTGATCGGATTTTTCCCTTACGACCATCCGAAATACGCTTTTGCGATCGTCATGGACCGCGGCGTGAAGGGCAACACGACCAACGCAAGCTTTGTTGCGCAGAAACTTTTCTGGTGGATGCTTGCATCGACACCGGAATACTTCACTAACTAGGGGGTAGTAGGTAGGGAGTAGAAAGTAGAAAAATGCGGAGAGCCACTCCATTTCGGCGGGGGATGATAATTTCGTTCTCAGACGACAATTTCTCGGGAATTTCCCTACTCCCTACCGACTACTTCCTACTTGCTCATACTTATGCTATAGTCTTCAATTATGGATACACCAAAAGAATATTTAAGTAAGGAAAAGCATGATGAGTTAACCAAGGAATTGGAGTTTCTCACCCACATTAAGCGCAAGGAAATTGCCGAGGCATTGGAGGCCGCGAAGTCATTAGGCGACCTTTCAGAGAATGCAGAATATCATTCCGCGCGAGAGGCGCAGGCGGGTATCGAGGATCGCGTGACGGTCCTTGAGGAAATTTTAAAGAACGCAGTTATTGTCGGCAGCAAGCACAAGACCGATGCGGTCGGTATCGGCTCGGTGGTGACGGTACGCCGAGGGAAGGATACCAAGACCTACACGATCGTTGGTTCTGAAGAGACCGATGTTGCGGCGGGAAAGATCTCCAACAAGTCTCCCTTGGGCGAGGCAATGATGGGGAAAAGAAAGGACGATCACTTCATGTGCACCTCACCTTCGGGCGACACACAGTGTGTGATACTTGAAATTAAGTAACAGTTGGTAGGTAGTTTGTAGTTCGTAGACCGTGTAGAGCGCAGTGCATTTGTATTCGCTACTCTCTACTTTCTCTATCCACTACTCCCTAACCCATGGCTTCCATTGAAGAAATTCGCGCAGAACGATTACGTAAGCTTGAGCTGCTCAAGTCGCAGGGTGTGAACCCGTACCCGAGTATTGTTACTCGAGACTATACGCTTGCGGAGATACGTGGGCGTTTTGCCGCATTGGAGGCGGAAAAGAAGCGTGTGGCCGTGGTCGGGCGTGTGATGGCGATCCGCGGGCAAGGAGCGATACAATTCATTGTACTCCATGACGGCACCGCAACATTTCAAGCGGTGTTCAAGCGCGACGTGCTTGGTGAAGATGCAATGGATTCTTTCGCTGCGGTCGCAGATATCGGCGACTTCATTGGTGTGTCCGGTGAGCTTCTGGTAACACAGCGCGGCGAGGAGAGCATTATGGCATCATCGTGGACGATGGTGGCAAAATCACTCCTTCCACTTCCTGAAAAATGGCATGGGCTGCAAGACCCTGAAGAGAAGCTGCGCAAGCGTTATCTCGATATTCTTTTTGACCCTGAATTGCGTGAGCTTTTTGTAAAAAAATCAAAATTTTGGAATGCGATCCGCAGCTTTATGCTTGCGGCAGATTTTCTTGAAGTCGAGACTCCCGTCATTGAGAACACGACCGGCGGTGCGGACGCGAAGCCGTTCGCGACACATCACAATGCGCTCGACATTGATGTGTACTTGCGTATCTCGGCCGGTGAGCTTTGGCAGAAACGCTTGATGGTCGCAGGATATCCCAAAGTCTTTGAGATCGGGCGTATCTTTCGCAATGAAGGGATGAGTCCTGAGCATGCGCAGGATTATACGCAGCTCGAATTCTATTGGGCATATGCCAACTATGAAGACGGGATGAAATTTGTCGAGCGCATGTACAGGCATGTTGCACAAGAAGTGTTCGGAACGCAGCAGTTTGTCATCGGCGATTTTGAGGTTGATCTCTCTAAGGAATGGGAACGCTACGACTATGCTGCAACGATAAAAAAATTCACTGATATTGATATCACCACCGCCCCACTCGACGACATTGAAGTCGCACTCAAGCGTTTGCATGTGCTCTACGATAAAAAGGGATGGAACCGCGTTCGTGCTATCGACACACTCTGGAAGTATTGCCGCAAGAAACTCGCCGGTCCGGGTTTTCTCATCAACATGCCCGTTGCCATGTCACCTTTGGCCAAGCTTGCCGCAGACGGGAAGGTCGTCGAGCAATTCCAACCGATCTTGGCAGGCAGTGAAGTGGGTAAGGGATACAGTGAGCTGAACGATCCCGTGGATCAAGCCGCACGTTTCGCCGATCAGCAAAAATTGCGTGACGGGGGAGACGATGAGGCGCAGATGTTCGATCATGATTTTGTCGAAGCGCTTGAGCACGGTATGCCTCCCACCTGCGGCTTCGGTGTCTCTGAACGGCTCTTTGCCTTTCTCGCGAACCGCTCTATCCGTGAGGCGCAACTGTTTCCGCTTTTGAAGCCTCGATAATACAACGATGTCACGGGGGCCATCTTTGGTCGGGCATCTTTTGCTTTTTACACGCTCTTTATGTATCTTCTAAAGAGATTCTTTGAGCATGGTGAAATGAATGGATGTATCAGTGAAAAGTCGGAAGATGGGCAAGTCGTACAACATCACACTCAGGGGGAATGATCAGCGTTTGCTGATCCGGTTGCACACGCTGCTCGGTCTTTCGGGCACATTGACTGTGCTCACCGTCATGGCATTCTTTGCCGCCACGACAGGGGGCCGCCCTTACTCGCAGGAGATATTTCTTGCTCTGGTGATCGGAACATTCATTGCAGTGAAGCGCGCCCTTACGATCTACGGCGAAGTCAAAAAGAGACTCGAGGAGCTCGTGGCAAAATACGAAAGCGAACACCCTTGGCAGTAGGGTGTTTTTTTCTCGTCATTGTTCGTCACTCAAGTATCGTTGTTGTGCGAGCGTCTCTTTTGCCAGACGGTCAGACGGTTTTTTTAATCTCCCCAAAACCCTTCAATCATATGGGATTGTTATTACACCACAGTAAAAACTTTTGTGAGGGGTCTGCTTTAATTAGCGCTTGAACTGCAACACTGTCCGAACACATTACACGGAGTACGCCAGCGAAGGATTTTGCGCGGTCGGTGATTTAATCTCCACACAACGATCGCGACATCGTCACTGGTAAGCATAGCGAATGTTTGTCCTTTGGGAAAGTAGCGACGAATGAGTCCGTTTGTTCGTTCGTTTGTACCGCGTTCCCACGGACTATGTGCATGAGCAAAATAGACCACGAGTCCGATGAGTCCCTTCTCCGTTTCATCCCACCATGCGAATTCACTTCCGCGATCATAGGTGATCGTTTTGCGATGTGATAAAGGGAGTGTGGAAAGAGCACTCACTGCACCTTCGGATATTTGCATCGCAAGACCCATTCCTAATACACTGATGAAATCGACAATGAGAAAGCGGCTCATGCGCTCAACGAGCGTATGCAGGCGACCCTCCTTGAGTATGACGGTGTCACCCTCATAGTGTCCGAGTTCCATGCGCGCCTCGATCTCTTTGGGACGATCATCGATTGAACGCGGATGAGTCGTCTGAATCGTTCCATGCTCGCTTGTGGAGCCATATTTCTTCCGTCTGCGACCTTGGTGCGGAAGCAGGCAACGCAAGTCTTTCCGTTCACGCTCGATCCACGCGTAGATCGCCGTGTGTGAGATACGCCCGATACAGGTGACGTTCGCGATTACCTCGGGAGACCAATCGCCATGCTGCGCATCGTCACCGCGCAGTGCAGTCTCTATTTCCTTTGCAAGATGGGGATCATTCTCAATCTTGCGTGCACCGTGCTTTGATTCGCGCCGCCGTTCAACGGACTTCTTTTGCGCCTTGCGTGCGCAATAGCTGCCGTCCTCTTCTTTGTTTCTCTGAAACTCTCGAGAGATGACCGAATCATCGACCAAAAGGACGAGTGCGATCTCGTGATAATTTTTTTTCTCTTCGCGCAATGCTTCAATACGAAAACGCTCTTCTTGCGTCAAGTGCGCAGAATCTTTATGCTGTGTACACATATCCGTCGTGATTAATTGGTTTGTCTGATAACAACACCAGTATATCTCGGCGGATATGTTCGTTAGTTCCTCACTTTTTGCTTTTTGCGCCAAGAGAGATTCTCGTGCAGTTCACGCTTTAATAAAAGCTGACCCTCTGGTGGGGACACCTTATCGAAAAAGCCAACCATAGTGCCTTTTTGGTGCTTGGCCTACTCCCTACTCGCTCATTCCTACTGCCTAGTCACATGTGGATAACTCGGTGGTAGGGAAGTGGGGCGTAGTGGGATATAATGGTAAGCATGTGGGAGAAAGTGGGAAATTTATCCCTCTCTATTTGTGAGCGAGCTCGCGTATCGTCTGTCTGTGGGGACAAGGGGATACGTGAGCGAAACTCCGAAACAAGTATCTCCATGACCGCAAGATGATCCAGAAAAATTGAGTTTGGCGCGTTCTTCACGGTAGAGTGCGCCAAACCCAGGATTTCTAAATCCTGAAGAGATTACGTTAGCGACCTCAGTTTTGAGATGCAGTGCGAGGCGGAGTCGAGGATTGTCGTGATGGCTGTAGTAATCTACTGCCTCACGACACCCGCAGACGACAACGAAGCAATGCGCTCAAAAATGAGGTCGGAAAAGCAATCTCACAAAATACTTATGTTCATAGGTGAATACATTCATGGTCTCGATGATAAAAAGCGTCTTTCTGTTCCGTCGAAGTTTCGCAAGGAGCTGGGAAAGAAAGCGGTGATCACGCTTGGGCTCAACAAGTGTCTTTCGCTCTATCCCGCAAAAGAATGGAGTGTCTTCGCCGGAAAACTTTCAAAACTTTCCATGGGTAAATCGGAAGATCGCGGTTTCTCACGTGCGATGCTTTCGGGTGCGTTTGAAGTCGAGATCGACAGTATCGGCCGCATCCTTATTCCCGACACACTGAAAGGCTATGCCGGACTCAAAGAAAAAGTGGTGCTCACGGGTGTCTATGATCGCGTGGAGGTCTGGGATGAGAGCACGTGGAAATCCTACAAAGCGCAAATGGTATCCGAAACAGATCGGATGGCCGAGCAGTTGGGTGAACGCGGGGTCTTTTGATCAGCTACTAGTCACTAGCAAATTCAGCAACATGAAAAATTTCAAACAAAACAAAAGCACAGCAATGCACACCGAAAAAAAACACCCGACACCTTTTGCGGTGCGTTCCCCCTTCTTCACCAAGCCATTCGCGGGTTTTGTCTATGTCGAAAGACCAAAGACAAAGCCGCGGCTGGGTGAGCAAGAAGTATTCTAGCGAATACCGTCATGGCTCATACAAGTGTTCTTTTACAGGAAATCATCGAATCAGTGCAGCCGAAGCCGGGTGCCGTGCTCGTTGATGCGACGTTTGGCGGCGGGGGACACAGTCTCGCGCTCGCATCGTTGATCGGGAAGACGGGGCATCTGATCGCGTTTGATCAAGATGCATCGGTCTTTTCCGAAGAACGCGTTGAAGCAATAACACGCCTCACCCATTTCACCCCTGTGGTCGCAAATTTCAGGAATGTGGAAGAAGAGTTGCATCGGCATAATATTGCACAGATAGATGGCGCGGTGTTTGATCTCGGTCTCTCGAGCACACAGCTTGAGGCGTCGGGACGAGGATTTTCGTTCCAACGTGATGAGCCGCTTCAAATGACTTTCAAGGAGAAGCCTACGTCCAGTGATGTGACCGCAGAGGTCATCGTCAATAATTGGGGCGAAGAAAGTATCGCGACCATTTTGAAAGGATTCGGTGAGGAACGTTTTGCACGTTCGATTGCAAGAGGCATCATCGCAGCACGAGCAAGGGGTCCCATCATGTCGACTGGGCAGCTTGTGGAGGTTATCCACCAAGGAACACCGCTCCGGTATCAGCATGGACGAACCCATTTTGCCACGCGCACTTTTCAGGCGTTGCGCATGGCGGTGAACGATGAGCTCGGTGCGATCGAGTCGGGGATACGCGGAGTCGTCCCGTTCGTTGTGTCTGGTGGACGTATTGCCGTGATCAGTTTTCATAGCATCGAAGATCGTGCGGTAAAACAGCTCTTTCGTGCTTTGAGCAAAGAAGAAGCACAAGTGACCTTGGTGACGAAGAAGCCTGTTGTACCGAGTGAAGAGGA
>Ga0209541_10010890_pt1 | contig 14375 bp, 17 predicted proteins | sample RifCSPlowO2_01_FD_184027 | JGI IMG/M metagenome (GOLD analysis project Ga0209541, IMG submission 184027) | Groundwater microbial communities from Rifle, Colorado - Rifle CSP2_plank lowO2_0.1 (SPAdes) (version 2) | ecosystem: Environmental > Aquatic > Deep subsurface > Groundwater | place... | reverse complement strand
AGAATGTTCCTTATCCAATGTGCCCGCAACGCCACCGGCTACTGCTTCTATTTTTTCTCCACCCGTCAACTGCTCCGCAACCTCCCAAAAAATTCGCATTCCTTCTTCAAAATTACTTACGGGTGTGGAAATAATTTTGGGTTCGCTAATAACCTTGCCGTCTTTGGAAACCGCAAGCCGCATATGTGTTCCCCCCATGTCGAAAAGAAGATACATGTCAGTTGCTGATTGCTTTTTTAAACTCTTCCACCATCGGCACTTGTTCCATTTCTACACCATACGATGTACCTGTGTGAAATGAAAACCAATCAGCAGTGAGTAAAGAATTAAAAATCCGTTCCCAACGTGTAGCACCCCCCAACGAAACTTCCGTGACAGACAGATTCCGCTTCTTATACAAATCTCTACAAATATCCATGCGCTTCTGTATGCGCGGATCATCTTCGGTGTCTCGTAAAAATAGGAAATGAAATTTCTGTGAGAGGTCATGTGTTTTTTCTGCAATATCGTAACCTGTCATTTCATTGTGATTCAATTCCGGAAATATATTATAAAACGCCGGAATTTTTCCTGTTTCGTTGCATTTTATTTTCCAGTTGTACGCGACTGCTTCATTGCGCCGCGATGCATATATAACTGGAACATGGCCGTGGAGCTCTTCTGCTAACTGCTTTCCCTGGGGTTCAGACTCATTCGCATGTAATATATTGGAAAGACTGCGTAGTTCCAGCAATTCTTGTTCTAGTCCCATAATCTTCACCAATGCAAGCAAACTAAACCCCAGCGCGGAACGCGGCTGAATGCCAGTATCGGGGAGTTTTATAAACGGCAGATTATATTCCCGAGCTATCTTCTCAAGAGAACCGCCCACCGCTATCGCCACTGTAACCATTCCGCGTTTACGCGCCTCTTCCAACCCATCCAAAACTTCTTCGGTATTTCCCGAATAGGAGCTCGCGATGAATAAACACTTTTGTAAATCTTCTTGGCGCATGGGCGGCAAACCATAATCAGAATGCACAATAAGCCGCATGTCCATATACACGCTTTTTAAAAGATCTGCCGCAAGATGCGACCCACCCATACCGGAAACAATAGTAGCGGGCATCTGTTGAAGCCGTTCTGCACGCTCAACAACCGGTTCAAACTCAAATTGTTTTGGAAAATTGTGAATAGCTTTTTCTATCATAAATTTGCGACATTGTGTCCTCCAAATATACCGCGTAACGCCGAAAGCACCTTGCCTATATAACTGGGGCTTGCTTCCGATTGTTTTCGAAATTCCACGGAAGTTTCTATTACGGGTACTGGCACGCCAAATTCTTTTGCGGTTTCGGCCGTCCACATGCCTTCCCCGGTTTGCCCAACTGACCCTGAAATGGCGTCTAACTCTTCCCCATGCTTCTCATATGCTTCTTTGAGCCAACCCACTAATCGCGATTCAATCACGCTTCTTTCGTTGTAGAGACGGGCAACTTCCAAAAGGTTCAGTGGATACGGCGCATTCTTCAATACCGCAAAACCCTCCGCGAGCGATTGCATCATGCCATACTCAATGCCATTATGAACCATTTTTACGAAATGCCCCGCGCCTGCTGGCCCCATGTACGCGTACGCGCGCTCGGCCGCAATGTCTCGAAATAAATGCTCATGCTTTTTATAATCTTCCTCATTGCCGCCCACCATCACACATGCTCCTTCTCGCGCGCCCTGTGGCCCACCCGACACCCCCGCGTCCAAAAAGTGAATATAGCGTTCGGCAAGCTCTTTGTGCCTACGTTGTGAATCCTTGTAAAATGAATTTCCGCCATCAATGATTGCATCGCCATCATGTAACAATGGAACAATATCCTGTAACACATCATCAACCACCACGTGCGGCACCATGAGCCAAATCAGTCGCGGGCGTTCTACCATTTCTACAAGATTCCAAGCGGAGCGCGCCAAAACAGCCCCTTTCCACATTTCCTGCTCCGCGAGTTTTTCATCTGTGTCAAACACCACAAGGTTGTGCCGCTTTTCCAAAAGCCGCTCCACCATTCCCTGCCCCATTTTTCCTAAACCGATATAACCTAATTTCATATATCCTCATTATACTCTATTTTGGGACACTATTCTTGTTCATGCGCGCTTTGAGGTTTAATAAGAAAATGTTTTTTGAGTCCGTCTATATCGCCCGACTTTAAAAACACAACTTCCTCATCGCTGTCTCTCCGCGCATCTGAATTATTCGCTGTGGTTCCGGCATATTTTGCGGATGCAATGCCGTGTATGCCAGCTTCTTCTCTGCTTATCGAGCTTTCCAACCGCTCAAACACCAACTGGTAACAGCGCTCGCCCGGATACAATCGTATAACATGATTTGTTCCGTTAAAAATGGGAATAATCAAGGTTCCCGCGTAAAATACGTCTACCACCCCGGATTCAATAACAAGCCCTCTACGGATCATGGAACTGCGCGGATGAAGTATGGCAATAATATCACCCGCGTTTAGTGTGATCTTTTCCAATGTGGAAACGAGCACATGCTCGCTCGGCAGGACCTCAAAATACTGGCCGGGCGAAAGTTCAATAAACGTGAAATTTTCTTTGGTAAACCCCGCCTGTAAATGATCAGGGCGAACGGCAATACGACCTTCCGGCGCCATGCCCCAATTCTTTGGGATATAAAAACCCCATCCAAGCCGCAAATCCACCGCGTTTGGTTGGAGTTGAAACCCGTCCAAAGAAGGAGAAAACTCAATAACACCATCATGTATCGCTTTCTCTATTTCTTTTTTTCCGAGCACTGCCATGCCGCAATAGTAGAGCCTACATATTTATAAATAACCAAGGAAATGCAAAAGAAAAAGTCCTCGGATCTCCCCGCCACAGCGGGGCCAGACTTTCCCTTTTGCGTTTCCTTGGTTCTATATTACCACATTGCTCGCCTGTTTTTATAGGTGTACTATAAAGGCTGTATGAAAAAAACGGCATCAAAATCAAAAAAACATCCCACATCTCTTTCCCGCGATGATCTCCGTTTTAAGGTGTTTCTGGGATCTGTAGCGCTCCATTCGGCGCTCGGTACCTGCGACCGCTTGCGCACCGCGTGCGGCATCATAAACAATAAGCGCTTGCGCGGTATCGGATACAACGGATCGGTAAGCGGGCTTCCGCATTGCGATGAGGAAGGACACCTAATGGCAGACAATCACTGCATTCGCACGCGCCATGGAGAAGTAAATGCCATTACCAATACCGCCCGCGGAAATATCCGCGATGGACAGGCGATTGTCATTGCCACACCCTGCCTCGATTGCGCAAAAGATTTAGCCGAGGAAGGGATACGACGCATTGACTATGTAGGAACCTATGAAAACTCGCTCGGCAAGCAACATTTGAAAGAACTTGCGAAACAAAAAAACATTGAGCTGGTTAGCCACGAAGTTGATTGGGCGGATTTTTTTCAAGAACTTTTTGATCTTCTTACAAAAAAGGGCGGCATGCTCGCAAACGCGGGGTATCGGCTAAAAATTACGAAAGAATCTTTAACAAAAAAATAAAGATACTGCCATGAAAAGAGGACTATTTATCGTTTTTGAGGGCGGTGAAAAAGTCGGGAAAACAACACAACTTCTGCATCTCAAAGAATATTTGGAACAGAAAGGATATTCTGTCATGTCCTCAAAAGAACCTGGTGGAGGAGATCCTTCCCTGCGGGAGAAATTGCTTGCGCCAGAAAATACTCTTACGAAAGAAGAAGAACTTGCGCTTTTTTGCACAGACCGTAAGCTTCATGTAGAACATGTTATCTCCCCTGCCTTACAACAAGGAAAAATTGTGATTTGCGATCGATTTGAACCTTCTACCATCGCGTATCAAGGATATGGACGCGGAATGAACATAACGCTCATTAAAAAAGAAAGCGCTAAAGCTCGCAATGGCATATGGCCCGATCTTATTATTCTTCTTGATGCAGATCCGATAGATGTATTTAAGCCGTCAAGAATCCTCTACCCGGTTTGACGCGGAAAAAATTGATTTCCATAAACGGGTGCGTGAAGGATTCCTTGCGCAAGTAAAAGCCGATCCTCAAAACTGGAAAATCGTTGACGCAACACAATCGCCTGAAATAGTATGGAAGAACACACAAAATCACATAGATGAATTTTTTACACAAGGAAAGGAAGCTGATATATGAAACCAAATAGGTATGCCCCATCATTTACACCTGAACAATGGTCAGAACGCGACTGGCGGTATTTGGCGCCCTTTGCCACAAATCTTGATGGACTGGTATATGTGCTCCACAATCTTCCGCCTGAAATTGTAGGGGCGCTCTGTTCCCGCGCAAGCCGCGCGAAAGGTTCATTACTCCGTATTTTATTAAACGAATACATCTATCCCATTCTGGATGGAGAAGATAAACAGCTTGCGAAAGAACTTGATTATCTCGTTGATTTTCTCACAAAACATGGATTCAAAAACATCCTTAACAATCAACGCGCCCAAGGATTTTACGCAAAGTGGCTTTCGCAATACGGCGACGACTCTATCGCGCAGATGACAGGCACCCATGTGGTGTTTTGGGGAATATCGCAGGTTGCCATGAAGTTTTTGGAAGACCAGCGCATCGGCTTGGAACCCATTGAAAAGTCAACCCGCTACGTCAACTTTGGAGAAAAAATAAACGGCCGATACCTCTATTACACCCCGACTCCTGATTTGCAGAAACGAGGCCTTCTTGCGGAGTATAAAAAAACAATGGATGGTTTGTTTGCGGCATATAATACCCTTATGCCTCCGCTCACCGCTTGGCTGAAAGAACATTATGATGAAAAAGATACCGTGCTTGAGAAAAAAGCGTTTGACACGCTCCGAGGACTTCTTCCTATGGCAACAATGGGACAAGTGGCATTTCGCGGTAACGCGCAAGCGTTTGAATATCTTATAAATCGCGCGAGCGCCCACGAACTGGGGGAACTTTGTTGGATTGCGGATGTGATGAAGCAAGAACTTGATACAGAAATCCCATCGCTTCTTCTTCGCACCAGGGAAGAAAAATCAATCACCTATCAAACATATCTTGCGACCTGTTCACGAGATATGGAAAATACTATCTCGAAAAAACTGTCGCGCGCCCTAAACCAGCAAACAATTGTCTCGGGACCAACAGTTGAACTCGCCGAATATGATCATAACCTTGAAGAAAAGTGTATCGCGGGCATTCTTTATTCCCTGCCCCAAACACGGGCTTCGTGGAAAAATGTGCTCTCGGCGGTTCAGTATATGCCACAACGGGAACAACAAAATCTTCTTGAAACATTCTTTGGCAACCGGAACGAGCGATGGTATAAACTTGGGCGCGCGTTTGAAAACGCGTATCTGCGATTCGACATCATAATGGATATTGGCGCCTACCGCGATCTTCACCGGCACCGCATGCTCACCCAAGACCGGCAAATGTTTTCCATTCACCATGGGTATGGTATTCCGCCTGAAATTGCGGAAGCAGGCATATCAGTCACATATAAAAAAGCGCTTGACTCCGTTGTGCCCCTCTTTAAAAAACTGGAACGCGAAAGCCCATTACTTGCGCAATATGTGGTACCGCTCGCGTATCGCATTCAGTTTTACCAATGGCAAAATGTGGCATCCTTGTTTTGGGAAGCAGAACTTCGCACAGGCCGCCAAGGACACCCTGACTATCGCCATATTGAACAGGAAAAATATCGCCTATTCACAAAAAAATTCCCGCGTATCGCAAAGTATATGAAAATAGACATGAACCAGTACTCATTTGCCAGACGGGGTGAAGCGGACAAAATTGCCCAAAAAGAACGCTATCTCCAGAAAAACCTTAGGAAAAAATAATTCCCATAGCAGATAAATCCCCCCCCGTCAAAAGTTTTGATGAGGAGGATAAATCATACAGCTACAAAAAATATCCCAAACCATATTTCCCAAGATACGCAAGAATCATGTTAAAAATAACGCTTCCCAACGCAAGCGGAGCCATCACGCGCCAAAAGGGATAACGCGCAAGACCAAATGAAATTACCACAAGGTCATTGGAAAACGGAAAAAACGCGCCATAAAGAAAGATAAAAACAGGTATGGTCCACACACGCTTTCGGGCCATAAGCCATGTATGCACTTTTTGAAGTTCCTCCTGCAAGCCATTTGGCACCACATGATGCCCGTAATACCCAAGAAAGTATGAAGTAGAATCCCCCAAAAATAAACCTAGAGCCGATACAAGCCCAATAAAAAACGGAGAAAAACCGCCCGCGCCAAGCGTAATCACCACAAGCGCGTATGGCGCAGAAGTAAATGTGGAAATACCAGCTAAAAACGCCGCCACAAACGCCAGTGTATATCCATTCCTCACCCCCAACCTCTCTACAATTTCATTGGGCGAAAATTGATAAACCAAAAGCGTCCATACAACAAGAAATAAAAGAAAAAAGCCAAACGCGGTGAGTTGTTTTTTGTATTTTGCCGTCATCTATTATTTTTGAACACGAATTTTTTCAAGTATCTCAAACGGATGTCGACCATAAAAATTTCCTTTCACTATTTTTTTTATCGTAAGGGCCGCACGTTTGGAAAACAAAGCAGTTACCTCGTTTGTAAGATAAGGAGGAGCGTACACATATAGCTTATCGGGCATAAAATCAACAAGAACAATTTTTAATGTTTTCCGAAACTCGCGGCGAAAATCCTGCATTATTTTTTCTTTTTGTTCCTCGTATGCGGCGCCCGAGGCAAAAATTTGTCCGTGTCCTCGCCTCGTAACGCGTCCTTTACGATCGTCATGTAGCGGTTTTTCAATTTTGAAACCCGCAATCTTTTCAATTTCTCCATCACCCGCGCGAAAAAAATCAGCCTCTTGGCGACCTGTCACCACCAGTAACACCTTCTCCTCATTAAACTGTGGCAAGTTTTTAGATATTTTCATATCTTTCTATAGTACACCAAACTGTATAAAAAAGTAAAAATAAAAAGAATGTGTGGAAATTACAAACTCACAGGGCGGTCGTGTATCGAGTTTGTAAATCTTGAAATAAGAAGCATCAAACCCCCAGCATTTTACGTAACTTCTCGGGCGGCTTCCATGGCGGATCAAAAGTTATTTCGATTTTCAACGATTTTGGGTGCGTGTATTGATAAATCGCTTCTTTGACGTTCTTTGTTATTGTATTGCCATACGGACAAAGCGGGGTTGTGTGCGTCATTTTGATATATATATCTCCCGCTTCTGAAACCTGAACATCGTAAATAAGCCCGAGGGTTACAATATCAACACCAAGCTCGGGATCTTCTACAGTTTTTAGTGCTGTGATAATATCTTCTTGCATAACAGTGTGTTGCCAAGAATGTGCCGAACCGAGCTACCTGCCTACCGGTAGGCAGGTCCACAATTCCGGTGTAACCGGAATGTGTAGAGCTCGGTTAATCACATTCCATGTGGTATTTCGTAATTCAAAGAATTTTATATCCCTGTTTTTCTATTTCTTCCGCTAACTCTTTGCCACCACTCCGTGTAATGACGCCATCTTGCAGAATATGCACTTCATCCGGTCCAAGATATTCCAATATCCGCGTGTAATGAGTAATAAGCAAAATACCCATTTGAGCGGAAACGCGCTTGATGGTTTCGGCAACAATACGTAAAGCATCCACATCAAGACCTGCATCCGTTTCATCCAACAGCGCGAAGTTCGGTTTAAAAAGAATTAATTGTAAAGCTTCCAAACGTTTTTTCTCTCCACCGGAAAACCCTTCGTTCACATGCCGCCCCGCCATTTCCGTATCCATGCCAAGTTTTTCCATTTCGGCCTCAAGCATCTTCTGAAATGGAACCACTGAAAGAACGCACCCTGTAAGCGCGGAAAAAGCGTTCCGGAGAAACGAAGAAACGGTAATGCCCGCAAGTGTCGGCGGATTCTGCATGGAAAGAAATATGCCTTTTTTGGCTTTTTGATGCGGGGGAATATGCGTAATATCTTCGCCACAAAGCAACACCCGACCTTCGGTAATGGTATAGCGCGGATGTCCCAGAATTGCGTTTACCAACGAACTTTTACCCGAACCATTTGGTCCCATAAGCGCGACAACGCTCCCCCGCGGAACACACAACGAAACACCGCGCACAACTTCTTTGCCGTCTACTGAAACATGCATGTTTTGTAATTCTAAGTTCATTTTTTGTTACTTGGAAATTAGATTTCCAAGTCCTTTTTGGAACGCGTGAATTGACAATACAGCACAGCGCGCGCGAACTATGCTTAATGAAATACCAAGCAACTGTTCCATATCTTTATGTGTCATTCTATTAATTTCCTCCACATGTTTTCCTTTTGCGTGTTCCGTAAAAATAGATGCGGCGGCCTGGCTTATAGCGCACCCATCACCCATAAACGACATTGCCGTTATCACCCCACTTTCGTTCACATGCGCGTATATGGTAATATCGTCTCCGCACAACGCATTCGTTTCTTTTCCAACCATATCAGCCCCCTTGAGCGCATATTTATTGCGCGGGTTCCGATAATGGTTTAACACATGTTCTTTGTATAATTCATCTTCCATATTACTTTTGAGACGAACTCGTATGAAAAAAATCCAGCGCTTTTTTTACGCCCTGAATAAACTGTTCCACATCTTGTGGTGTGTTATATAAATAAAAACTGGCGCGAATAGTTCCCGCTATGCCAAAATGGTTCATGAGGGGAAGCGCGCAATGATGCCCCGCGCGCACCGCGATGTTCTCCCGTGAAAGGATTTCCGCAACATCGTGCGCGTGCGTTCCTTCAACTGTAAACGAAACAATGCCAGCGGTTTCATTTTCAGGTCCGTACAAACAAACGCCCGGCATAGCGCCAAGAGCGCGGCGTGTCAAACTCGCAAGCTTTCGCTCATGCGCCATAATTTCTTTGCGTCCTATTCCTTCGATATATGAAATAGCAGCCCCCAAACCAATAACGCCCGCAACATGCGGCGTGCCAGCTTCAAATTTATGCGGCACGTCCGCCCATGTGGATGCATCCGCGCTCACCTCCCGTATCATTCCCCCTCCAAATACCACCGGGTCAATTTTTCGAAGATGTTCCTCCTTTCCATATAAAACTCCTGTGCCCGTTGGTCCCAGCATTTTTTGGCCTGAAAACGCAAGAAAATCGCAATCAATTTCCCGCACATTAATCGGCGCATGAGGCGCGCTCTGCGCGGCATCAACCACACAAAAAGCGCCCGCCTCATGCGCCATGCGGCATATCTCGCGGACATCATTCACCGCGCCCGTGGCGTGTGAGATATGCGTAACCGCGATTATTTTTGTGCGCGGCCCGATCATGGCACGCATCATATGTAACGAAAGCGACCCATCCTTTTCAAGAGGAAGCATGGTAAAAACGGCATTGGTTCTTTTCGCAAGTTCTTGCCAAGGAATAAAATTGCTGTGGTGTTCCATAGCCGAGACCATGATTTCATCCCCCGCCTTCAGACGCGGTTCCAACATGCAAGAAGTCATGTTAAGAGATGCCGTTGTTCCGCTTGTAAATACAATTTCATTGTCGTTCGCGCCAATAAACGCGGCAACTTTATGACGAGCTCCTTCGTATGCCTCCACCGCGCGCACTCCGATAGAGTATATGCCACTATGCACATTTGCTTTATATGTGCCGTAAAATTCCGAAACCGCATCAATCACGACCTGCGGCATTTGGCTCACCGCCGCGTTATCAAGAAACACAAATGGACGCTCACCCGATTGCGCTTTGAATATGGGAAAATCATTTTTAATATCTTTTTTCATATATTACTTTTTACGAAACGCACTTTTGTCATTGCGAGCACAGCGAAGCAATCTCATTTCACATTGCATAGTAAGGGGATTGCCACAGCCTATGGCCTCGCAATGACAGAAGTGTGTTCAGTTGGGTTATGTATAGCAAGAAAACCATCAAGAATTTCCTTTCGGGATTCTTTTTCATCTAATCCGCGGCTTTCAAAATAAAATACCTGTTCCGGATTAATCCGCTGTATAGAGGCGCTGTGTTTGCAGGAAATATCATGCGTATAGATTTCAAGAATGGGAGCTGAATCCACTTGGGCCAACGAACCCGCAACGATAGCGTCATGCCGTTGAAATGCGGATGCTTTCGATGCCTGTTTTTCGACACGCACCTTGCCCCGCCATTTTACTTTTGTCTCTCCCCCCGCGACTCCGCGCGCATCAAGAAACGATGCCGTGCGCGAAGCCGCGTGGCGCGCCGCGCGCTCCATGTCAATCTCGGAGCGCGCGCTACCACGATACCGCACCACATCTTTGAAAGAAGAGCCCGCGCCTTTCAATACCACATCACACCGTGAATAAAAAAAACTCTCCGCGCGGATTTCTTCCCGCAAAGAAAAATGAGAACCAAGGCCTACTGTTGCTTGTACGCCTCTAAGTGATGGAGAACACGCAACATGATTCATTTCGCAAAAAACAGTAGCATAGTCCGCAAGTATGAACTCAAACATGCACGCGCGCGTTCTATCTCCATGAACCGCAAGGCGCGCGGAACTTCCGTTGCCTACGAAAATAGAAACCCGCGCGCCCCTGCTATCGCCTGATATATAATCGGATACATCAATAATATAGTTTTCCATCTTCGGCGGAACATGTATGAAAATAGGCGAATCGCCCAAAAAGGACTGCAGTTCACGCACTACCTGTTCTTGTTCTATTATGTTTTTTCCCATATGCGTCATGGCGCTCTCCGTTATCCAACAGCTCCTTCCATTTGAAGATCCAGCAACCGATTAAACTCAACCGCGTATTCGATTGGTAATTTTTTTGAAACTTCCTCCACAAACCCGCCTATAATCATTTGTATGGCGCGCTCTTGGGAGAGTCCGCGGCTCATCGCGTAAAATAATTCGTCATCTCCGATGCGGCCCGCGCGCGCCTCATGCGACACTTCCGACGAATCGTTTTCCATCTTTACAAAAGGATACGTATGCGACTGTGATTCATCGTCAAGAATAAGCGCATCGCACACCACATGCGAAGTCGTCTCATCCGCGCGTTTACACACGCGCACTAACCCGCGATATGACGCAATACCGCCGCCGCGCGAAATACTTTTTGCCCGTATGATAGATGAAGTACGAGGCGCTACATGAATAGCTTTTGCGCCCGTATCCTGATTTTGCCCGGGGCCCGCAACCGCGATACCAAGACTTTCTGAACGCGCGCCCTCTCCCACTAAAATACTTGCCGGATATAACATAGTTGTTCCAGAACCCATGTTGCCGTTTGTCCATTCAATGGTTCCGTTTTTTTCCACAAGCGCGCGTTTCGTATTAAGGTTATATGTATTTAAACTCCAATTCTCAATGCTTGAATAGCGTATCACAGCGCCCTCGCCCACAAACAATTCCACGCACCCCGCGTGTAACGCGCTTGTCATGTAGCGTGGAGCGGAACACCCTTCAATGTAGGAAACTTCAGAATCGGTATCGGCAATAATCAAGGTGTGCTCAAACTGGCCGCCCCGTTCCGCATTCATGCGAAAATACGCCTGTAAGGGAAAGGCAACCTTAACGCCAGGCGGAACATAAATAAACGTGCCACCCGACCATACCGCAGCGTGCAACATGGCAAACTTGTGATCATTTATAGGAACACAGCTTGTCATAAAGCGCTTCCGCACAAGATCGGGACACTTCTCTACCGCGGTATCCATATTTTCAAAAATAACCCCTTGCTTTGCCCATTCCTCTTTTATATTGTGATACACCACATCTGAATCATACTGCGCCCCCACACCCCCCAAAGCGGTTCGCTCCGCTTCGGGTATGCCCAAGCGATCAAACGTGCGCTTTATTTCTTCCGGCACTTCTTCCCACAAAGAGGATTCGTCCGCATCAGGTCGCACATAGTAAATAATTTTATCCAAATCAAGCCCCGATAAATTAGGCCCCCATTGGGGAGTGGGTGTCTTTAAAAACAATCGAAGCGCGGACAATCGTTTTTCTAACATCCACGCGGGCTCTTTTTTTTGCCGCGAAATCTCCCGCACCAACTCTTCAGTCACGCCAAAACCCGCGCGATATCGTTCTCGCGCCCTATCGGCCGTATCATATTTTGACCTGTCTATTTCGCCTATCATATAGATAACTATCTATATAATATAGCGGATCTATCCATTTTGGTCAAGTATTTAATAGTCCCCCCATCAAGTAAGAGTTCGCAAAATCAAGTATATACCAAAGGTGACTAGCTAAGCTCTATTCCGGTTGCACCGGAAGATAGCTTAGCTCGGCACTGGATGAAACAATGCCGGGATGTGCCAAACCGAGCTACTCACACTTCGCTATGCTCGTGTGCGAAGCTCGGTTAGTCACAATCCTTGCTTTTACTCGGATTTGTGAGCTCTTACCCCATCAACACTTGTCTTTTTTCCCAATCCCTCCTTGAGGGATTTTTTTTTGAATTAATTCCATTTTTATTTCTTGGCCCATTTCTTCAATTCTTCATATGATGCATCGCCGCAAATATACGCTTTCGTTTCCGTATTATAAAAAAACGGCACGCCTCCGCAAAGTCCCGTGTCATACTGGTTCATTTTCTCCGCATTCTCCTCATTATGCCAAATTTCATATTTCTCCACCGGCGCTCCTTCTTCTTTTTCCAGCCGTTCCACCAGCGACTCCATGCGCGCGCAATGGGGGCACTCGGTACCATAAAATTCTAACAACATAATAAATATCTTACTCTAAAAACAAAAGGAGGTACATCGCCCCCACACCCAAAAGTATTGCCAAAAACTCGAGCACCGTGCTTGATCCCCGTTGCTTATGCAGTTCAGGAACCAAATCCGCGGTTGCGATATAAATAAAAGCGCCTGCCGCAAATGGAATCAAAAAACTAATCGCGCGCGCCGATGAAGAACCCGTAACCATAATCACAAGCACTCCCGCAATCGCGGTGAGCGCGGAAATAAAATTATAAAAAATTGCCTTGCCCTTCGAATACCCCGCGTGCAATAACACCCCAAAATCCCCAATCTCCTGCGGAATTTCATGCAGAACAACGGCAATGGTCGTGGCAATGCCAACTTCAACACTTATAAGATAACTTGCGCCGATAACCAGTCCATCAAGAAAATTATGCAACCCATCCGAGAGCAAAATGAGTTTTCCCAAAGGTTTCACCCCGCCGTCTTCGTGCTCAATCTCCGAAATATCCCCATGATGTCCGTGGTGCCAATGTACTAATTTCTCAAACCAGAAAAATACAAAAAGACCGGCAAGCGTGAGTAATGAAACAAGAGCTGTGTTCTCTGTTCCTTCAAACGCTTCCGGCAATAAATGAAAAAATGCGTCTCCCAATAAAGCGCCCACCGCAAGCGCCACAAACACAAAAAGCACGCCTCGTAAACGTTCCGCTCGCAACGACAGTGTGGAAACGCCAATCAGTGAAATAAGACTGATGATAACGACACTACTAAAAGCATAGAGATAGGGGAGAGCCATACGTGGCAGTATATCACCAAAAAATTATTGAATAAACCCGCCAGCTTGAATCTCCCAGAGTTTTTTATAAACGCCGCCTTGTCCAAGCAATGCTTCATGCGTGCCCATCGCGATTATATCCCCTTCTTCCATAACAATAATCCGATCCATTTTCATGATCGTGCTCAAACGATGCGCAATAACAATTACGGTTTTCTTCTGCATAAGTACCGACAGCGCGTCTTGAATAAGCATTTCCGATTCGGAATCCAAACTGCTGGTTGCCTCATCAAGCACCAAAATGGGCGCGTTTTTCAAAATGGCCCGCGCAATGGCAACACGTTGGCGTTCCCCGCCGGAAAGTTTAATGCCGCGCTCTCCTACGTATGTGCCATATTCTTCCGGTAATTGAGAAATGAATTCATGGCAGTGGGCTTTTTTTGCTGCCTCCACCACCTCTTCGTCTAACGCGTTAAATCGGCCATAGCGAATATTCTCCATAAGCGTGCGATGAAATAAAATCGGCTCTTGAGGCACTAGTGAAATTGCTTTCCGCAAACTCTCCTGCGTTACTCCTGCAATGTTTTGGCCATCAATCAGTATTTCTCCAGCCGTTATGTCATAAAAACGAAACAACAGCTTTGTAACAGTTGTTTTACCAGCGCCTGATGCACCCACGAGCGCGACTTTTTCCCCACCTTTAATGTGAAGATTAAAGTTTTTGAGAATACTTCGTGTCTCATTAAAATTAAATGAAACATTTGCAAACATGATTTCACCTTTTAAAATGAGAAGTTTCTTCGCTCGCGGCTGGTCGCGCACTTCGTGCGGCATTTCTAAAATCTCAACCATTTCATGTGCATCTGCCATGGCTTCGTATGTTT
>Ga0209541_10010888_pt1 | contig 14375 bp, 16 predicted proteins | sample RifCSPlowO2_01_FD_184027 | JGI IMG/M metagenome (GOLD analysis project Ga0209541, IMG submission 184027) | Groundwater microbial communities from Rifle, Colorado - Rifle CSP2_plank lowO2_0.1 (SPAdes) (version 2) | ecosystem: Environmental > Aquatic > Deep subsurface > Groundwater | place... | reverse complement strand
AATAGTAAATTTAATCAGAAGAGTCAAAAGACTAAACTTCGCGCCAGATTCGCGCCGAGTCCGACAGGCTTCCTGCATATTGGCGGCGCGCGAACAGCGTTGTTTAATTACTTATTCGCAAAGCGCAACAAGGGCGATTTTTTACTGCGAATTGAAGACACCGATAGAGAAAGATTTATGCCGGACGCGCCAGACGATATTAAAAAAAATTTAGAATGGTTGGGAATTAAATGGGACGAAAAACCCGTGATTCAATCGCGGCGGCTCTCAATTTATAAAAAATACGCCGAAGAACTGATTAAAAAAGACGGCGCTTATTATTGTTTTTGTTCGGAGGAACGGTTAAAAAAAACAAGAGAAGAACAAACGGCGAAGAAAATAGCGCCGATGTATGACGGAAAATGCCGCGATTTATCAAAAGAAGAAATCAAAATAAAACTGGAAAAAGGAGAAAAATTTGTAATCAGGCAAAAAATTCCGAAAGAAGGCGCGATAGAGTTTATTGATTTAATTCGCGGCGAAATTAAATTTGAAAATAAGATTCTAAACGATTCAATTCTTTTAAAATCAGACGGCTATCCGACATATCATTTGGCAAATGTGGTTGACGACCATTTAATGAAAATAACTCATGTTATAAGAGCCGAGGAATGGCTTTCTTCCGCGCCAAAACATATTTTATTATATAAAATATTCGGTTGGATTCAGCCGAAATTCGCCCATATTCCGCTTATTTTGGGAACTGACCGTTCCAAACTTTCAAAACGGCGCGGCGCGACTTCAATGACGGAGTATAGACAATTGGGATATTTGCCGGAGACTCTGATAAATTTTATGGTTCTGCTTGGCTGGAATCCTGGCGGCGAGAAAGAAATTTTCAACTTAAAAGAACTAATTAAAGAGTTTTCTTTGGAAAAAGTCCAAAAAAGCGGAGCAGTTTTTAATATTGAAAAATTAGATTGGCTGAATGGATATTATATACGGGAGATGACTATTGATAAATTAACGGCGTTGTGCGAACCGTATTTAAAATCTCAAATCTCGAATCTCAAATCTCAAAACCACAACTTAAAACTTAAAACCAGTTATTTAAAAAGAATAATTGCGTTAGAGCAGCCGAGATTAAAAAAATTATCTGAAATATGGGAAAAAACCGATTATTTTTTTGAAGAGCCTCAATACGATAAGGAATTATTAAGATGGAAGAATATGACAAATGAAGAAATTAAAAGCGCGCTTGAGGATGCGAAAAAAATTATTAAACGACTACCGACTACCGACTACCGACTACCGACTATAGAAAAGATTTTTCTCAAAGAAGCGGAAAAATTTAAAGATAGGGGAGAATTGTTTTGGCCATTGCGGGTCGCTCTATCCGGTAAAAAAGCGTCTCCTGGCCCCTTTGAAATAGCGGCAATTCTTGGCAAAAAAGAGGCGTTAAAACGGATCTCAAACGCCGAACTTAAAGTTGACTCTCACAGAACCGACTCGAATGTTGTCTTAAAACTGCAAAAATTTGATATCTGAAATCTGATATCTGACATCCGATATCTGAACCCCGTTAGAAGTTTTACAACAAATAATATATTGCTTGAAACAAAGCCGAAGGCGAATTCGCGGAATACGATATGTGTTAAAATAAACTCGGCTGAACTTCTAACGGGGTGAACTTGACACCCATTTTTATTTTGCTATTATTTAAATAAATTAAAAACCCGGCTATTCAAGCTTTTTTGATAACCGTGTTTTTTTAAGACCTCTTGCATAATAATTTTCGTTACGAAATTTTCAGATGTTGAAAAATTTTTGCAAAGCCGCAGCTAAAAGAGGTCTTTACAAGCAAACACTAAAACTTGATGAATTCTAAAACGCAAGAAAAAAGCATTGTAACCGGCGTTGTGATTGAAGCATTGCCAAACGCTATTTTCAGGGTGAAAATAGATTCTAATTTTAAAAAGCTTTTTCCGGATAAGGACGAAATTTTAGGTTATTTATCGGGAAAAATGAGGATTTATCATATTAAAGTTTTGGTGGGAGACAAAGTACAAGTTGAGTTAAATCTGTACGATAAAATAAAGGGAAGAATCGTGAAACGTTTATGACAAAATTATAGTCGTTCGCTTCACTCGCTCCTTAATTTTTGGCATGAAAGTCAGAAGCTCAATAAAAAAAATATGTAATAAGTGCAAATCTGTTAGACGAAAAGGCCGGATTTATATTATTTGCAAAAGCAATCCTAAGCACAAACAAAGACAAGGGTGAGATAGTCACTAGCCACTAGGGGTTAGGGTTTAAAAAAATTTTCAATTTTACCCTAGTGGCTATTGGCTAAACCCTAGTGGCTAAAAATATGAGAATCGCCGGAACGGAAATTCCCGTAAATAAAAGATTAGAATACGCTTTAGCTTCAATTTACGGAATTGGGGTTTCTTTATCGCAGAAAATTTTAACCAAACAAGGCATTCCTTTTGATAAAACCGTCAAAGATTTATCCGAACAGCAAATAAACGGCTTAAGAACCGCCATAGAAAAAGAATATGCCGTGGAAGGAGAATTAAAAAGATCAATAGCTCAAAATCTGAAAAGATTGAAGGATATTCAATGTTACCGGGGAATAAGACATATTAAAAAACTGCCGGTTCGGGGGCAAAGAACAAAAACCAACAACAGAACAAGAAGAGGAAATGTCCGAATCACAATGGGCAGCGGAAGGAAAAAAGCGGAGAAAAAATAATGGCTTGGCTCGCAAATTTGGAACGGAGTGAACAAATTTGCGATTGCCAAACATTACCCCCTCACCAATCTAATTTAAAGATTAGCGATTGTAAAAACGGCATAAGGCGAAGCCGACTTTCGTCTTTATCAATAGTATTACAATGTTCTTCGTAAAGATTGGTGAGGGGGTGCTCAAAAAATATAGTCGCTACACTCTTTATTTTTTGGCATGGGTAAAAAACGAATAATAAAAAAAGGCGCTGTGGAAACAATGGCGGAATCAAAAAGCCGTATTCTTGCGCGCGCTCCAAAGCATAAAATAAGCAGAGGAATTTTACACATTGAATCAACTTATAATAATACCCGTTTAACTTTGACGGATGAAAAAGGAAACACAATTTTATGGGGCAGCGCCGGTTCAATGGGATTTAAGGGAACAAAGAAAGGCACTCCTTACGCCGCCTCCAAAATCGCCAACACATTAGGGGAGAAAGCCAAATTATTCGGATTAAAAGAAGTGGATATTGTCGTGAAAGGCGTGGGAGCCGGCAGAGAATCGGCAATTCGTTCTTTTGTGGCGAACGGCGGCATTGATGTTTTAACTATAAAAGATAAAACGCCGATTCCTCATAATGGTCCAAAGCCGTCAAAGCCAAGAAGAGTATGATTGTCAAAAAATGTAAAATTTGCCGCCGTTTAGGCGAAAAACTTTTTATAGCTGGCGACAGATGCGCTTCGGTAAAATGCGCCGCTGTCAGAAAACGCGCCCCTCAAGGTAGAAGAGGTTATAAAAAGTCTTCGGAATACAACTCGCAGTTGAAAGAAAAGCAAAAGTTAAAATTTCTTTACGGTTTGCGCGAAAAACAGTTTAAAAATTATGTCAAGGCCGCCTTAAAGAAAAAACAAAAAGACACCGCCGCCGCTCTTATGGAATCGTTGGAATCGCGATTAGATAACGCGGCTTATCGTTTAGGTTTCGCGCGCTCCAGAAGCGCGGCAAAACAAATGGTAAGTCACGGCCATCTGCTTGTAAACGACAAAAAGACGTCAATTCCTTCATTTAGACTAAGAGTGGGAGATAGAATTTCAATAAAAGAAAACAGTCAAAACAAGCAGATTTTTCGGGATTTGGATATAATTTTAAAAAGGCGACAGCCGTCGGCTTGGTTAAAACTGGATAAAGTTAAAAAAGAAGGCGAGGTAATATCAAAGCCTTCCGAACAAAAAGATTATCAAATTGACACAAAAGCAATTATAGAGTTTTATTTAAGATAATATAAAATATTAAAAGTTTAAATTTTAGGCGATTATTTTTACTTTTTCGTTTTTAGTTTTAAGTTTGACTGAACAACTTAAATTTTTATTTAATTAAATAAAAATTTAAGTTGCGAAGGAATAAGGAATATGGAATATAACATATCTTTACCGGCAAAAATAAAAGTTATTGAAGAGGGCCCCTTTGAAGGAGTTTATGAAATAGAGGGTTTGTATCCCGGTTACGGCTATACAATAGGTCATGCTTTGCGAAGAATTATTTTATCGTCTCTGCCAGGCGCGGCCATTACTCAAATTAAAATTGAAGGCGTTAATCACGAATTTTCAACAATTTCCGGTGTCCAAGAAGATATTATCAACATAATTTTAAATCTTAAGCAAATTAGATTTAAAATGCATACCGACGAGCCCCAAACTTTTTCCACCTCCGTAAAAGGGATAAAAAAATTTACCGCCGCCGATCTTAAAACGCCGACTCAACTGGAAGCAATAAATAAAGACATCATTATCGCTCATCTTACCGGTAAAGAAGCGTCAATGAATATTGAAATAACCGTTGAGCGGGGTTTGGGTTATGTGTCTAAAGAAATAGCGCAGAAAGAAAAAACGGAAGTAGGCATTATCACCTTAGACGCTTTTTTTTCTCCGATTAGAAAAGTAAATTATGAGGTGGAAAACATGCGGGTAGGCGATAAAACAGATTATAATCGTCTTAGATTTTTGATAGAAACGGACGGCACGATACAACCTAAAGAGGCGTTTGAAAAAGCGTGCGGAATTTTAATAGAGCAGACGCGGGCAATACTGGAAGGAAAAGAAGAAGAAAAGGAAGATGAAGAGATAACGGAAGAAGAAGTTGATAAAATTGGTTCAGCCGGCGAAAAAGAAAAAATAAGCGCGGAAGAAGATTCATTAAAAATAAGGGTGGAAGACTTAAATTTATCAACAAGAACGCTTAACGCGTTGTCAAATAACGGTATTCGCACCGTCGGCGGTTTAGTCAAGAAAAAAGAAGCGGAATTGCTCGCCTTGGAAGGAGTGGGAGGGAAGGCTATAAAAGAAATCAGGAGAGCGTTGGGGAAATTAGGATTGTCGTTGAAAGAATAATGGCTTGGCCCATAAATTTGAAGCGGAGCGAACAAATTCACAGCTGTTCAAAAATTAAAGTCGCTTACGCTCCTTAATTTTTGGCATATGCGTCATCAAAAAAAACACAGAAAATTTGGCAGAAAAACTGGGGTCAGAAAGGCGCTTATCCGTTCGCTTTCGCGCGGTTTGATTATTCATAAAAAAATCAAAACAACGGAAGCCAAAGCAAAAGAATTGAGGCCGATTATTGAAAAAATAATAACAAAAGCGAGAATTAATAAAAGCGCGGAGAATCAACGTTTTGTTTTTAGAAAAATTCCGGATACGAAAGCAGTAAAAAAAATTTTTGACGAGATCGCGCCTCAATATAAAGAAAGAAAAGGAGGTTACACAAGGATTATCAAACTTCCGCCAAGAAAAAATGATAAAGCAAAAATGGCAATTATAGAGTTTGTGTAATAAAGATGCAAATATACGAATGATATACTAATCTATGAATTGCGAATAACCATTAGCAATTAGCATCATTGGCATATTATTTGTAGATTAGCATTTTGTTTTATAATCATGATTACACTTAATGTTCAAAATAAATCTTTAGGAAGAGCGGCTTCGGAAGCGGCGGTTTTACTGCGAGGAAAAAATAAGCCTGATTTTGTTCCATATAAGCCGCCGGAACATAAAATTAAAATTATAAATTTAAGCGAGATTAAATTCAGCGAAAAAAAAATGGAACAAAAAAAATATAAACATTATTCCGGTTACCCGGGCGGTTTAAAATATATTTCGGCGGCAAAATTATTTGAAAAAAATTCTAAAGAAGTTTTTAAAAAAGCGGTATGGGGAATGCTGCCGAAAAATAAGTTGAGAAAAATTATAATTAAGAATCTTGTTATAGAATGACAGAAATGTTAAAGCTTAAAACTGCTAATTAAATAACTTCTAATTTAAAACTTTAACTTTTAACTTGTTGCATATGGCTATCCAAAAATCTAAAAAATCAAAGATTGCAGAACCAAAAATAGAAAAAAGGCAAGAGCCGGCTAAAAAGCGGTATTTTGAAGCTGTGGGGCGAAGAAAAACAGCGGTGGCAAGAGCGCGTCTCGCAAGCGATTCGCGTTCAGAAATTATTGTGAACGATAAACCCTGCGAAACATATTTTTTTACGCCGGAATTAGCAAAGATTGCGATGGCGAGCTTGCGAAAAATGAAACTTTTAAGCAAATTTTACATAACCGCGAAAATTAAAGGTGGAGGAATTCATTCGCAAGCGGAAGCCTTTAGGCATGCCACTGCCCGAGTTTTGGTAAAATTTAATCCTGATTTTAGAAAAAAATTAAAAAAGGCCGGCTATTTAACCCGCGACCCTCGGGTAAAGGAACGGAGGAAATTCGGCCTTAAAAAAGCAAGGAAGGCGCCCCAGTGGAGGAAGAGATAAAAATAAAATAAAAGCGCCTCACAGGGTGAAGCGCGAATTTTCGTGAAAGGAAAAAGGAAAGTTGAATTGTGAATAAACAGCCATTGAATATGAATTATCTTGATTTGATAATTGTTGGCGGAGAGTGTTTGATTCACTCATCATTTATTCAACTTTCCTTTTGAAGGGTATCTTTAAAAGAACTTTAAACCTTATTTAAGGTTAAATATATTATACTCCCACCAAAATAAATGTCAAGAGCTAAAGAATTAGACAATAGAAAAAAGGATTTGTCAAGATTAAAACCGGAATTCAGGCAAGATATTGTTAGCGGCGATTGGATTTTGGTCGCTTCCGGCAGAGAGGATTATTTTAAGAAAGTTTTGGCGAAAAGGAGGGAAGAAGTTAAGAAATCCTCCTTCGCTAAAGCTACGGAGGACGAAGTAAAAACCTGTCCGTTTGAGAATCCTCAAAAAACCGGAAATCCAAAACCGGTTTTATGGTATTCATTGAAAAATAATTCAAAATTCAAAATTCAAAATTCAAAATTAGACGAAAATGACTGGTTTCTTCAAATTATTCCCAACAAATATCCGTCGGTTGAAACTCATTACGGCACTTGTCCCTCATTGAAAAAGTTAGGTCCTTACTCCGATATGGACGCCATTGGTTTTCATGAAGTTGTAATAACAAGAGATCATTCGCGGACCATCGCCCTTTTTAAAGAAACGGAAATTGAAACGGTCATAAACGGGTATAAAGAACGATATTTGGCGCTTTCAAAAGAAAAATGTTTGCGATATATTTTTATTTTTCATAATTCCGGCAAAGAGGCCGGCGCTTCCGTTCCGCACCCTCATTCTCAAATTATGGGTTTGCCGATAATTCCGTCCGATGTCCAACGTTCTTTGGACGGCTGTAATAACTATTTTGAAAAAAACAAAAAATGCGTCCATTGCGAAACGATTGAATGGGAGCAAAGCAGAAAAGAAAGAGTAATTTATCAAAATTCTGATTTTATCGCGATTTGCCCGTACGCCTCGCGGGTAAATTTTGAAATAAGAATTTTTCCTCTTAAGCATAACCCGAATTTTGAAAAAATCACCTCCGTTCAAATTAAAAAATTGGCGGAGTCGTTCAAAGCCGTTTTTAAAAAAATATACGACAAATTGGAGAATCCGCCTTATAATTTTTTTATTCATACCGCCTCTCTTTCAAGCGGTTCAAAATGTTACCATTGGCACATAGAAATTCTGCCACGGATTTCCATCTGGGCCGGATTTGAATTGGGCACCGGAATTGAAGTTGTTTTTATCACTCCCGAGAAAGCGGCGAAAATCTTGAAATGACAGATTTTTAACGAACGAAGTGAGCATAAAAATCGTCACCCCCACTTTTTGCGCGTTTGCGCGAAAAAGTGGGGGTGCTCAAAAATTATAGTCATTCGCTTTGCTCGCTCCTTAATTTTTGGCATGTGGCTCTCTTTTCCTAAAAAAATCTTACGAAAACTCTACGATTGGACTATTCGCTGGGCAAGGCATAAATACGCTCCCTACGCTTTATTCGGGGTCGCTTTTGCCGAGAGTTCGTTTTTTTTGATTCCGCCGGACATTCTGCTTATAGCGATGCTTGTCGTCTCTCCTTTAAAATGGTGGAAATACGCAAGCCTGACTCTTCTGGGTTCAATGCTCGGCGGTTTGTTTGGTTATTTAATAGGCTGGGGATTTTATGAAATTATCGGCGCGAAAATAGTGGAATTTTATAATTTGGAAGACTTAATTTCCGCCATTGGCGCGAGATACAATGAAAACGGTTTTTGGGTGGTTTTTACCGCCGCTTTTACGCCGATTCCTTATAAACTCATAACAATTTCCGCCGGGCTGTTTAAAACATCAATTTGGACATTTCTTATGGCCTCTATTTTAGGCAGGGGATTAAGATTTTTCATTGTCGCCGGCCTTTTAAGAATCTTCGGCGAAAAAATCACAAAAGCCATTGATAAATATTTTGATGTTTTATCCATTATTTTTACCGCCGCCTTAATCGGCGGCTTTCTGGCAATTAAGTTTTTGTTTTAAAAAAACGCATCGGCACTCAACTTACAAGCACCGATGCGTAATATTAAAAACCAGTTAATAAATATGAATAGGAATTTTCTCCTGGGGAGAAGTCAGATCAGAAAGATCGCAATCATATTTTTCTTCAATTTTATGTAATGTAGAGGGCACAAATTTTTTTGCTTCATCACTCCAAGTAAGGAATTTAGAAAAAACATTATCAAAAAAGCGATTATCTCTCTGTCTTTTTTTGACTGTTTTCCTATACTTCTTATCTATTAAAAAATCTAAACGAAGAAATTGAATATGGACTTTTATGTTCCCTATAATTTTTTCTGCCGCATAGCTGATATGCAAATCATTTATTAACCATTCAAAGTTATGCGCAATATCTCCATACCCATAAGCAATAAAGGGGCAATGAGAAGAAAAATATCCGCCATCTATTATTATCAAGTCAATGTCTATAGGATATTTTTCTTGCCTCGCGACTGAATCAAACAGTATTATCTCATAAACATTTGTGTCTTCATACTCGTCTTCGTATTTTTGAATTTTTTGAATTTTCTGAAAAAGACAAGCGGTTAATTTTTCTGCCCTTTCAAGTATATCCATTTTTTTTCCTCCTTTTTAAGAAAATAAGAAAATATGTTAAAATAAAAAATATGTCAAAGAACCAACTTCTTAAAGAGTATATCATATTATCAAAAAAAAGTCAATATCCTTGGAGCAGGGGATTAACCAAAGCGATTTTTCTATTTTGTTTAATTTTTATTTTTGGTTTTTGGTCTTTGATTTTTGGTTTTTCATTGCCCGTTCGGGCAATGAAAATAGACGAACTTAAGTCGCAAATCAGCCGAAAAAATCAGGAAATGGCGGCTATACAAAAAGAAATTGACGAATATAAAGATAAACTCGGGAAAACATCAAAAGAAGCCGGCAATCTAAAAAATCAAATAAAGACTCTTGAAAACACATTATATAAAATCAAAGGCGACATAAAGTTCGCTCAAAACAGAATTGAAGCCGCTAATTTATCCATAGAAGAGCTTTCCGTGAACATTGGCTCCACAAAAGTTCAAATCAATCAAAATATCGGAGCGGTGGCGGAAACAATCCGTCTGATAAACGAAGCCGATTCTAATTCTTTGGTGGAAATACTTTTGGCTTATGATAGTTTATCTGATTTTTTTGACAATTTAAACGCCGTTCAAGATTTTGAAAAGAACATCGCTTTGAGCTTGCAAACGTTAAAAAGTCTTAAAACCACTCTGGAAAATCAAAAACTGGAAATTGAGGGTGAAAAGAATAATTTAGAAACAAAAAAAGAAGAATTATTGGACAAGCAGGAAATTCAGAAAAATACCCAAACGCAAAAATCGGAATTATTCAAACAGACAAAAAATAAAGAAACGTTATATAAAAATTTGCTTGAAGAGCGTCTGAAAAAACAGGAAGCTTTGGAACAAGAAATAAGCGCGATTGAGGAAGAAATTCGGATAGCGATTGACCCGGAATCTTTGCCAAAATCCGGAGCCGGAGTTTTATTATGGCCTTTGGAACAGCCGATAGTTATAACTCAATACTTTGGAAATACGGCTTTCGCGACCCAAAATCCCCAAATTTACGGCGGCAAAGGGCATAACGGCATAGATTTCAGAGCAAGCATCGGAACGGCGATTAAAGCGAGCGAAGATGGCATCGTTCGAGATATTGGCAATACTGATATTGCTTGCGACGGGGTGTCTTACGGCGAATGGGCGCTAATAGACCATTCCAACAATCTTTCAACGCTTTACAGCCATCTCTCCTTGATAAAAGTTAAATCAGGGAGTAATATAAAAAAAGGAGACATTATAGGCTACAGCGGCAATAGCGGCTACACTACTGGACCTCATTTGCATTTCGCCGTATTCGCCTCCAAAGCGGTTAAAGTCGATTCAATGAGAAGTAAAGTATGCGGCACAATGATGAAGCTTCCTTTAGCTCCTTATAACGGCTATTTAAATCCGCTTTCGTATTTGTAGAAAAATAACGAGGTCGCCGCAGGCGACCGACTATATTTTTCTTAACCGAGCACATAACTTTGAGTTTAAAAAATAATTTACGGAAGATATTGGCAAAAATGATAATAAAAAAACTGTGTTATCGCTGAAGAACTCAAAGTTATGTGCTCGGTGCTCAAAAATTATAGTCGTTCGCTTCGCTCACTCCTTAATTTTTGGCATTGTGCGACATAACAATAATCGTAAAAATTATGAATAACAATGGTTTTATTCAACTTATCGTTATAGTAGTTATGCTTATAATTATTTTAAGTTTGTTGGGCGTTAGTTTGAGCGCTTTGTTCAGCAATAAAACTTTACGGGATAATTTTAAGTTTGTTTGGGATTCAGCGGTCTATATTTGGAATCAATATTTAGTCGGACCGGCTGAATTTGTTTGGAGAATATGGGTGGATTATGTATGGAAATCGTTTACCGCGGCTATGGAAAGAATTAAAGAAGGAAATAATCCCGTTTCACCGGAAGAATCATTGCCATAGGTTAGTTTATCAATAAGTTAGACGGACGGCGTTTAACAATAGTATAGGTCGCGAAACCAAGATTGTGCGACTGATTCTGATTTACTTATCTTTTTCTCTTTGTTTATTGCCCCATTTAAAATGAATTACTAACGAGGTAAAATTAAAAAATTATGGAGCCGCCAATTCTTGAATTAAAAAATGTAAGTGTCAGCTACGGACACCACAAAATCCTTGACGATATTTCTTTTTCTTTGGAAAAGGGCGACACGCTCGCGATAATAGGCCCCAACGGTTCCGGCAAGACAACGCTTCTTAAAGCTATTCTTAATATAATCCCCTATCAAGGAGAAATTCTGAAAAATCAAGATATAAAAATCGGATATACGCCTCAAAAACTTGATATTGAGCGCGACTTGCCGCTTACCATAAATGAATTTCTTAACCTTTACTCCGTTAGAAACTCCATTCCGCTTGATAAATCCCGTACCTTCCTGCGAGGTATTAAACCCCGCAGGAAGGATTTCAATAACACCCATTCATCCCCCCACCAGCAAACTGCGGAGTATTCTGGGAAGGTACGGGATAAAAACCAAGGCAACAAAATTTCTAATGTGGTTTATCAGACTCAAGATCAAACCGCCTATTCTCCAAAATCAGCGCTTGAGCTTGTTAATCTTGCCCCTTCTTATTTAAATAAAGGATTGAGCGAGCTTTCCGCCGGAGAATTTCAAAGAACGCTTATCGCGGGCGCCATTATCAATTATCCCGATCTGCTTCTTTTTGACGAACCAACGGCAAGCGTGGATATCGCGGGGCAAGAAACGGTCTATGAAATGCTTTACCGGCTTCAAAAAAGTCATAATCTAACTCTTATTCTTATTTCGCATGAACTTTCTGTCATTTATCGCTATGCCAATAAAGTGCTTTGTCTAAATCATAAAGCGGTTTGTTTCGGAGCGCCTAAAGAGATATTGACGCCGGAAGAGCTTGAAAAAGTCTACGGCGGAGGAAAACATTTTTACGAGCATTTAACCCCGCAGTAACTTGGTAAGTTCAACTTACCAAGTTATCAAGTTAGTATATGACAAATTTAACGCCAATTTTTCAAGCGCTTATCGCAAGTTCTCTTATCGCGGCCGCGGCCGGTCTTTTAGGGTCTTTTGTTCTTTTGCGTCGATTAGCTCTTATGGGAGACGCTCTTTCCCATATCGCCCTGCCGGGCATCGCTCTCGGCATTCTATTTCATTTTAATCTTTTTTTGGGTTCTCTTGTTTTTCTTATAACGGGAGTTTTGGGAATTTGGCTTATTGAACACAAAACTAAACTGTCTGTTGACACGCTCACCGGAATTTTCTTTACAATGGCTCTCGCGTTAGGAGCCTTGCTCACGCCCGAAGAAGAACTTTTAGAAGCTCTTTTTGGAGATATTACCAGAATAAACTCTTTTGATTTTTGGCTGGCTTCAATTTTTTCTCTTATTATTCTGTTCGCTCTTTTTGCTTTATCAAAAAAATTAACTCTTACTATGATATCTCCAGACCTCGCTCTTTCCGCGGGGATTAAAGTTCATTTTCTTGAGCTTGCGTTTCTTTTGATATTCGGTTTTATTGTCGCGATGGGCATTAAATTCACCGGAGCTCTGCTTATGGGGTCGCTTGTTATCATTCCCGCGGCAACGGCGAGAAATCTGTCGCGCAGCATGAAAATGTTTCAGCTATTAAGCATAATCATCGGTGTCGCGGGCGCGTTTTTTGGAATAGCCGCGTTTTATTTTTATCAGCTTCCGGTCGGCCCTATTTTTGTTCTTTTCGCGACCGCTCTTTTTTTTCTGTCCATATTTTTAAGAAAAAACCGCTGGGCGATACCATGCGGCTAAATTTGTTTATGATGCTCTTGTTGCAACCTTGAGGGACTCGGAATTCCGCCCGCACCGCTCAGCGGTTACTCCACCATAATAATCCTGTCCTCAACGAGAACTGCGCAACGCCATTACCTAATTATTTTGTACTGTTTCAGTCGTAAAGGCCTAAAATCTTCGGATTGTTTATTGGCACAAATGCCTGGATTAAATCTCCAACCCCCGCATAGAGTTCTGCGTATTCTTTTGATGGTTCTGATGGAATCATAAGCCCTGTTCCGAAGGCGACATTGCAGAGATCAGGTGTCTTCGCGTTACTCGCGGGAAAATCTTCTCTAAGCGCAAGTGGTTCTATATCCACAATTTTTAGACTCTTGCGGTCAAGCCACGCAAAAAATATGAAGTAAGTCTTTGCTTGAGGTGTTGAGGCGCCATTTTCAAACGCCCCATGCGCCAAAATGCCAATCTGATTCTTTCTACCAAGATCGTGGAGTTCGTTTGGACCTATCCAAGTATCATCAGCGTTTGGCACTTCTATAATTCTTGCTTCGCGCAATTTATCTTCACACAGCTCATCGAGACTATCAAATTCGATGTACGCCATCTTACCTCGACCGGCTTCTCCGCCTTGTGGACGAATCATAACCGAAATACGCGTACCATTGTCAATAGATGTAATCCTATTATCTTTTCCCGAAATACTCCGCCAGCACTCCCAGAGCCGCATAACATCATCGGCGCGACGTATTTCTGTTTTGAGAAAATAACGATCCTTCTCTACGGCTGACACATTCACGGAGAGTAACACGATTTCATCACTAACCGTCGTTACGGCTGGATCTTCGCCGTAAAAAACTGGCGCGCCATCGATGAGATAATATTCGGTGGCTGTTTTTCTCTCAAAAAACATGACCCGTGAATGCGCCAAGTCGTTTGGATGCTCCACGCGTCCAACGCTTACACGGCGCATCTCCCCTTTTACTCTTAGCCATATAGGCGGGGTGGCATTATAAACACTAAGGTGTTTCCCGATTCCCAAGTAATGCACCTGATGCCCATAGTATTGAGTAAGTCGTGATTTTTGGCGAATTGCTTTGTAAAATTCACGCATTGCAGTAATCCTCCTTTTAAAAATTATAAAGAGCGTATACTTTATCCTAAACCCAAAACTATTATAGCACAAATCTAAGGGTTTTTTGATTTTGTTCTGTATTCTTAAAATAGTCGGTAATTATTTTTGGGTCAAGTTTACCCCGTTAGAAGTCTGACAAAGATTAAGCTATAGCATGAACAAAGACGAAAGTCGGCTTCGTCCCGTTAGAAACGCTCTTTTACGGCTTTTATGAAATGCGCTTTAAAAAGAAAAACAACGAGAAGTTTCTAACGGGACTTCGCCTTTTGTTCAAACTATTAAGAAAGACTTTGAGTGGACTTCTA
>Ga0209541_10010882_pt1 | contig 14381 bp, 17 predicted proteins | sample RifCSPlowO2_01_FD_184027 | JGI IMG/M metagenome (GOLD analysis project Ga0209541, IMG submission 184027) | Groundwater microbial communities from Rifle, Colorado - Rifle CSP2_plank lowO2_0.1 (SPAdes) (version 2) | ecosystem: Environmental > Aquatic > Deep subsurface > Groundwater | place... | reverse complement strand
TAGTTAATGCCGCGGTGGCGGAACTGGCAGACGCACTGGACTCAAAATCCAGCGGTAGCAATACCATGAGGGTTCGACCCCCTCCCGCGGCATTACTTGTACGGGGCGCACTGGATTCCCCGTAGCAGTCCCGATCGGTATCGGGACGCTACGGGGCAGGCAAAATCCAGCGGTAGCAATACCATGAGGGTTCGACCCCCTCCTCGCCCATTTATAAATAAACCTGCCATCCGTTATTTCATTGGTTTATTTTTCTGCTTATGGTATTATTTCAGTAGAGGAGTAATCAACAGCTTTAGAGATGACCCCCGTCTAGTACATGATAAAACGGGGTAAAGTTTAAAATGCAAGACGAAAACAAAACAGAATTCGATTCCGCCGACATCAAGCCTATTTCCTCCATGGACGACTTTGATGATTTGGTTCCCAATCTTCAAGGACAGGACGAAAGCCTGGACGAGACTCCCTCTCTGAACGGTAATTTTGTCATGAAAGAATCGGCTGAAGATTCGGGTTTATCCAGCGTGCCTAATCACAATATGGTAGAGATGGTACCGATAAACAAAATTGTCGCCAATCCTTATCAGCCTAGAAAAACCTTCGACGGACAGAAATTGGCGGAACTCGCCGACAGTATAAAATTTCAGGGGATCATTCAGCCGTTGGTTTTGGTAAAGACCTCTGACGGCTATGAGATTTTGGTCGGAGAAAGAAGATATAGAGCTTCAATGATTGCCGGCCTCAAAGAAGTGCCCGCGATTATCCGGGGCGAGATGTCCGATCGGGTCAAGTTGGAATTAGCCTTGATCGAAAACGTCCAGAGGGAGGACCTGAACTCTATAGAAGAGGCCAGAGCCTATGCCAGATTGTCCGACGAATTCAATCTTACTCAAGAACAAATCGCAAAGAAAGTAGGTAAGTCTCGCCCGGCGATCGCCAATGTGATGAGACTTCTAAATTTGCCGGCTCAAATTCAAAGAGCGGTAATAGAAAACAAGATTACCGAGGGTCATGGACGCGCCTTGCTTCCTCTGGAACATCAACAGGAAACACAAATGGAAGTCTTTGAATGGGTACTGCGCGAGAACGTCACCGTTCGGGAGGTGGAAAATCGAGTGAGGGAGATTAAAAATTTACCTCTCAAACCCTACATTAGATCCAGTAAGGCCAAACAGCCTGATCCTGAAATCAAGCAAGTTGAAGATACTCTTCGCGAGAAACTTGGCACCAAGGTTAGATTGCAAAAGACCGGAGACACCGGCAAAATAATGATTGAGTTTTATTCCAAGGAAGATTTGCAGAATATCATAGACCGATTGAGTCGGGAAAAAAACGGGGGATTCGTCGTGTAAAGTTTATCCCTCGTAGTTAGCATCGGTTTTAGGATGATTTGACATGATTTTTGGAAGGACTATAATGTATTTAAAGTAAAAGTAGTTATATGAATTATTCTTTCCGCGCAATTAACCCAGTCATCGTGATCAAGGATATCTTGGTCCGGATTATGATTGGAAAAAGCGCGGGGAATTAGCAGTAAATGGTTTACTAAAGATAGTGGAAACCAGCCCCGTGCCAGCAACAGTCGGTACGGGGCTGGTTTTTATCCTTCTTGGTTCTGATAGGTAATCGGGACCTTTGGACAAGAGTCAGACAATTATTATGGAGGAAAGCTATGGAGCCTGCGGTAGCTGTATCGAGCACTCTGGGTGAAGATCTGGTCAGATCATCGGATGGTCTTGTGAATCCTGCTCATTTAGGTGGATGGCCTTCTTGGACAGACGATCTAAAAACTCACGACGCTAGATGTAGCGGATCGTATATTGCTGTTTATCCGTTTCAGACAAGACAAGGAGGTGAGTAATGGGAACAGGACTAGACGAACGAGAAAAAGGTTTGCCGTGGCCACGAGGAGCACGCTGGCCTGTACCGCCGAAGAAAGAAGGCGAGCAGGACGACGACAATAAAGGAAAGGGAAAACCTGTCAAGAAACCGGAGCCGAAGAACGACTGACCGAGTTTCGTGGGGCGGCGCGAAACGCACGCCCCATACCATTTTTAGCCTAAGGCATTTATGCCAAGGGCTTTTTTTATTAGTTATTTTTGGATATAATAAATTACAGTTTTCTTCGGATAACGGGCTGTCGTATAGTGGTAGCCGCCCTTGCGGCGGCCTGCCGGAAAGGCAGGTACGCGTCCATGGGGTGGATGTAGTCTGGGTTTGATTCCCAGCAGCCCGATTAAGTTACTTACAGAGAATTTTTGGAATAAGCCCTGCGCTTTTTTTTTATTCAATTATAGGCTATAGTATACCCATGTTTGAAGATAGATACACGGGCCCAACGCAGGAATCTTTTTTTCGTCGGTTTATAATGAACCGTATTTTTGTTTATGGTATGTTAGCGGGCATTATTATCGGTGGCGGAGTATTTTCGGCTTACTCCGTGATTTCAATCGGCGAGGATATTTATCCGGAAAAAACGACTTCAGAAATTATCGAAAGTTTTGGACAGCTTTTGATATCGGGTGACCGGCCACTAGCCGGAGAAAAAAACAAAGAGGTGAATATTTTGCTTCTTGGTGTCGGGGGAAACGGTTATTACGGCAATATGCTAACTGATACGATAATCATCGCCTCGCTTCGCCCCGGTGAGAAGCCAGTTGATACCGAAGTTGTTTTGCTTTCCGTGCCACGCGACCTTTGGGTGCAGGTTCCGGACGTGCCTGGTTACAGAAAAATAAACGAAGCTTTTTTATACGGCGAGTTGAAGGAGAAAGGGAAGGGGTATCTACTTCTTGGCGAAGTGCTGGAAGAATGGACCGGGCTTGTGATTGATTACTACGCGGTAGGGAATTTTGACGCATTTGAAGATACGATTGATTTAGTCGGAGGCGTTGATGTGGATGTGAAGCAAGCATTTTCGGATTTTTCCTACCCGGATAAAAACAAGGGCTACCTGCCCCCGATTACTTTTGAAGAAGGATTCCAGCACATGGACGGCGAGCGCGCGCTGATTTATGCTCGTTCCCGAAAAGGTAATAACGGCGAAGGCTCGGATTTTGCCAGATCACAAAGGCAACAAAAAATCCTCATCGCTTTCAAAGAAAAACTTTCCAGTTTTAATTATTTGATAAGCATGACCACGATTTCAAAGATTGCTGAAAGTATTTCCGGTAGCTTCACCACTGATCTGGAATTATGGGAGATGAAGCGTCTGTATGATCTGACCAAAGAAATCCCCAATCAAAATTTCAAAACTGTAAACTTTGATCCCAGAACGACCGGCATGCTATGTTCTGGCATTGATTCCGAAACCCAGCTTTACGCTATCAAGTTGTGTGAAGGTAAAACGTTTGGCGATTTGCATAATTTTGTGGAAGAGAGGTTTTAAGTAAGTAAAGAGGATGCCCCTCTCCCCGAGAGGGGGCATCCTCTTAGACAGAGTGGCGCTTTAGAGTTATAATAAGCATATATAAATTAGTAAATAAAAAATGAACCTTTTTAAATACCGAACCCCTTGCTGTAACTATTCTCCAATTTTTTTGCGCCTCGCTCTTGGCGCGATAATGATTATGCATGGCTATGACAAGCTTTTTGTAACCGGCCCCGAAGGAGTGGCTGTATTTTTTGACAATCTTTCCATTCCCATACCTTTAATCAACGCCTGGTTTATTAGTTTACTGGAGTTTGGCGGAGGGATCGCGATAGTTTTGGGACTTTTTACCAGAGTTCTTTCTTTGCTATTTGCCGGCGATATGTTTGTGGCCTTTGTGACCGTGCATGCTAAGAACGGCTTTTTTGTGAAAGAAGGAGGTTATGAATTCGTGATGATTATTTTTGCGGTGGCATTGGCCCTCGCCTGTCTTGGCGCGGGAAAATATTCCTTGGATAGATTATTATTACCGCGTGTCCAAAAAAATTAATATGAGCTTTAAGACAAAGATAAAAATAGCTTTACTGATTATCCTGCTACTGGCGGGATCGTATTGGTATTGGTGGTATGATCAGACTATCAAACTTAGAATGGAAGCACTGCAGGTTGTGGACGATGCAGAGAGCTTTACCCGAATCCATAGTGCTATCGAGGTTGAGTTTTTGCGCTGTCAGCAATTCATCACGCAAAGTGAAGGAGATTTTGGTAGTTTTGAGTACTGTACAAGCTTTATCACTTGGGTAAACGATAACAATTTGCGGTAGCAGCAATGAAAACAATTCTGGTTACCGGAGGAGCCGGGTTTATAGGGTCACATCTTTGCGAATACCTTCTTGCTTTGCCTGCCGGCGGAAACGAGAAGGTTATTTGTTTTGACAATCTTTTTACGGGAAGCAGAGATAACATCAAACATCTGGAGAGCAATGCCAATTTTGAATTCATAGAAGGGGATATTGTTGAAATGAATCATAACTTTTCCCTACCTCCTCTTATCTTAAGCGGAGGAGTGGATCAAATTTACAATCTCGCTTGTCCGGCGTCCCCTGTGCATTATCAAAAAAATCCCGTGGCCACTGTGCAAGCAAATACCGCCGGGATGATCAATGTTTTGGAATTGGCAAAAAAACACAACGCTCGAATCTTGCAAGCCTCTACATCGGAAGTTTATGGCGACCCGGAGATTCATCCACAGAAGGAGAGCTACTGGGGTAATGTCAATCCTATCGGACCCAGGGCCTGTTATGATGAAGGCAAGCGCGTGGCCGAGACTTTGTGCTTTGATTACCATCGTGAACATAAGGTAAATATTCGGGTAGCGAGGATTTTTAATACTTACGGCCCGCGTATGGCGCGTGATGACGGCCGAGTGGTCTCAAATTTTATCATTCAGGCTTTGGAAGGCAAGGATATTACGATCTATGGCGACGGCAGTCAGACTAGGAGTTTTGCCTATGTTTCCGATTTGGTAGAAGGCCTCTACAAATTGATGAATAGCGATGTTGTCGGGCCGGTGAATCTAGGCAACCCGGGAGAATTCTCCATGATGGAGCTGGCCGAGAAAATTTTGAAAATCACCGGATCGAAATCAACAATCGTACATAAAGATTTGCCGGAAGACGACCCCAAGCAAAGACAGCCGGATATTACTTTGGCGCAAGAAACGCTCGGTTGGAAGCCCGAAGTACAGCTGGAAGCAGGCCTGAAAAAGACGATTGAGTATTTTTAAAAATAGGATTAGTAATTAGTAACCAAGTCGCTAGAAACTATGCAACATCTAACAAATTTGTTCAAAATTCTTGAGATTACCAGATCCATGCCTCAATATGGGTATGCGATTGCCGGCGTGCAAAAAAACGAGCTGTCAGACATTGCCCAGCACCAATACTTGGTCGCGCTTTTTGCCTGGCAGTTGGCTCTTAATCTAAATAGCCTAGGCGCGAATTTTAATGTTCAGAGAGTGCTAGAGCTGGCGTTAACTCATGATTTGGGTGAGCTATTTGGATCGGATATCAGTTTTTACTATGCCAGAAAGAATAAGAAAGCCCGCACATTTGCCAAAAAATTTGAAATGGAAAATATCAAATTCATGTCGAAATTTTTTGGTAAAGACAAAAATTATTTCCAAAAGTTACTGGGCGAACTACACGCGGAAAAATCCGACGAATCCCTGTTGGTGAAAGTGGCGGATTATATCGAGGCGACTCATTATAAGTATATTATTAGAAAATCCAGAAAAGACGATGTTTTATTGACAGCAGAAGCAGTCTCGGTGCACGCGAAAAAAATCAAAAATCCATTGGCAAGAGAAAAACTACTTTCATTCACAAAGCAGTGGGCGAAGGATCTGCCAAACGGCGACACCGTGGATGTTGTAAAAGGGATTTAAATTTAAGTCATTCTGACGACCTGCCCGCCATTCGTCCCGCTATGAGGGGGGCTTTAGGCGATGCGGGCGGGAAGTCAGGACCTAGACTTAACCACGTTGAGCTCTCGCAATCCTGGATCCCGGGTCTAGCCCGGGATGACAGTAAGAAATTATGGAATTACAAGTCGGGGTGAAAATTTTGCTGAAAAACAAGGTGGGTAAGTTTTTGTTGCTGAAAAGATCGGCAAAAAAATACCCCGAGGTCGGGGAGAAATGGGATATTGTCGGGGGGGAGAATCGATCCGGGAACGCCACTTTTAGATAATCTCAAACGCGAAATCAAAGAAGAAACCCGGCTTGATTTTACCGGTCAGCCGAAGCTTATTGCCGCCCAAGACATTTTGCGTGTTGAAGGAAAACACGTGGTCCGCTTGACTTATACGGGTGAGATTTCCGGTACACCGGTACTTAATGAAGATCATGACGAGTATCGCTGGTTTGAACTGGACGAAATAAAAAAGCTCTCGGAAAAAGAGCTGGATAGCTATTTCAAAGAATTGTTAGAATATGAGGTTATTTAGAAGATCTATTGACTTGAGGTCTTTTTTTGTATATTATAACCTTGTTTCGATGAGGAGGAATCGTTATGTTACAAGGAGTGATGTTTGTTCCAAGACCTTTGCCCCCCGGTGAGTCCGATCAAATCCGACAAGAAGTCGCGGATATCGACAATGAGAGGGGATACTCGACAATTAGTCAGATGGTTGACCAAAGCGAAAGGAGAAAGGGCCAAAGACTTGGTTTAACGCCCGAGGCCGAGTCATCACCCCCAGACCCCTGACACGAACCACTCGCATATCCGTTTCCGACAAACGCCCAAGCACATTATGCTTAGGGCTTTTTTTATTCAAAAAAATATCTGAAAACCCAAATTGTAGCAATGCCGAGGATCAGTAGAATGGTGATGTGACTTTTTTTGTCACTGGGCTTGGATTTGGAAATTTCCGGCAAAAGGTCGCCAGCCGCGATGTAAATAAATATGCCGGCAGTGAACGCTAATAGATGTGGTAAAACAGGCACGATCAGATCGCGCAACGCGTAGGCTAGAACCGCTCCAAGGACACTAGTCAAAGAGATTCCCAGATTGACCCATAGTACAGAGGCTTTTTTCCAGCCGTGATGAAGCAATACCGAAAAATCGCCGATCTCTTGAGGCAACTCGTGGACAGCAACGCCGACGGCGGTGATTACTCCCAGCGTAGGATTGGCAATAAAGGCTGTGGCGATGACAATGCCATCTATGAAATTGTGAAAAGCGTCACCAACCATCAGTAGTACTGGCGCGGGATGAGCATGAACGGAATCGTCCTCGTGGTAGTGAGTGTGGAGCTGGACCACGATTCTTTCAAAAAGAAAAAATACTACTATACCGGCAAGCGTCCAGGCGAAAAGGATTTGTAGATTTGTTCCCAAAATCTCGGCCGCTTCTGGAAGGAGATCCAGAAAAGATACCGCCAGGAGCGTACCGGCGGCAAAGGACACCAGGTGAATGGAGAATTTTTTTACCAGACGCTGATTACCCAAAAGAAAAACCCCGCCGACAAGAGATAGTATGCCAGAGAGCGCTGTATACAAAATGATTTGAAATAGTAGTGACATCACTCCTTTATTTTAGTTACTTTCACGAGCCTTGACAAGTGAGATTTTTTTTGATAGAATCTTTCTGATACTTAAACAATGGGCTGTGAAGTTTTGTCCGCAATTTGGTCGCTTGGACAAGATGGAGCCAATAGCGAAACCGACATTGTGAGAGCGTTTTAATTTGTACGCCTCTCCCAGTCCAACAGGTTTCCCCACCTGTTTTTTTATCACATACATGAGCATAAGGAGGATGAAATGTTAGACAGAAGACATTCGTCGCAAAAAGAAGTTGGATTCGATATCACCGTAGACGATCTTGCGGGGGATATCAAAAAAACCCTTGATCAGCTGCACACTGCTGTAGATGACAGGCATTCACCATTGAAAGCCAATCACGAGTATCTGATACCATTCTTTTGTCCTGATCATTCCGGCGCCGTGATTCCCAGCTCCAAGGAAATCTACACTCTGGCCCTGAAAGCCGCTGAATGCGTCGGGGCTTTGGAGGAAAGCAAGTTTGGAACGAGGAATACCAAGACGGCAGCGGCTAAATTGCGCGTGCTTTTTGAGATCCTCAATGACCAGTTTTCCAACATGGCCAAGCTTTTTTCAGGCCAAACCCTTATTCCTGGTTGCCAGCTTCATTGGCCGGAAGTTCGTAAGTCAGCCTAACTTCCGTGGTCTTTTCTACCCGATTCGGCAGGTGTCGAGTCGGTTTTTTTATGCAATTTTGTAAATAATTTGTTATAATATATCTAGAAATAAGACTAAGAAATCGTAAGAAATCCGCCATGGATACAAAAGAACTGCAAAAATTAGCTAAACTAGTCCGGTATTATTCTCTACTCGCAAGCACCGAGGCCGGGTCCGGTCATCCGACTTCTTCTTTGTCTGCCACAGATCTGATGGTCGCGCTACTTTTTGGTGGGTATTTTCGATTTGACCTAAACAATCCACAATACCACAACAACGATCGGCTGATTTTTTCCAAAGGACACGCGTCGCCTCTTTTCTATTCTCTGTGGGCCGCGGCAGGCAAGCTCACCGAAGCCCAGCTCAAAACTTTCCGCAAGTTTACAAGCAACTTGGAAGGACACCCCACCCTGCGTTTTCCATATACCGAGGCGGCGACCGGATCTCTGGGGCAAGGACTTTCGATCGGAGTTGGTATGGCCTTGAACGCGAAATATCTGGATAGACTGCCTTACAATACTTTTGTCTTGCTGGGCGACAGTGAGCTGGCCGAAGGATCGGTCTGGGAAGCCATGCAGATCGCGGCATATTATAAACTCGACAACTTGATTGGTATAGTTGATGTCAATCGATTGGGACAGCGAGGCGAGACAATGTATGGGCATAATCTTGACGCGTATACGCGTCGGGTTGAAGCTTTTGGTTGGAAGGCAGTGGTTGTAGACGGGCATGACATAAATAAGATAGTCAAAGTTCTCGACTTCGCTCGAACAGTAAAGAGTAAACCTATTATGATAATTGCAAAGACATTCAAAGGAGCAGGAATATCTTTTTTGCAAAATAATGACGACTGGCATGGGAAAGCGCTGAAGCCGGAGCAGTTTGAAAAAGCGGTAAAGGAGCTTGAGCCAATTGATAAGAAAGTCCGAGGTAAGCTGATGTTACCCAAAAAAGTACAAATGCCGAAGCCCGAATCAAAAAAAACCTACAACCTACAACCTACAACCTACAACCTGGGAGACATGGTGGCGACCAGAAAGGCGTATGGAGAAGCGCTGGCTACTTTGGCGGCTAAAGACCCGAGAGTGGTCGCGCTTGACGCGGAGGTGAGTAACTCTACTCACGCGGATTTGATAAAAAAAACTGACCCAAAAAGATTTTTTGAAATGTTTATTGCCGAGCAGAATATGGTCGGAACGGCTCTGGGCTTGTCGCGTCGCGGCAAAAAACCATTTGTTTCAAGTTTTGCGGCATTTCTGACACGCGCTTTTGATCAGATTCGTATGAGTCAGTATTCGGATGCCGATATCACTTTTGTCGGGTCGCACGCCGGCGTTTCAATAGGTGAGGACGGGTCTTCGCAGATGGCGTTGGAGGATATCGCGATGTTCCGTTCACTCCTTGATAGTGTCGTGTTGTATCCATCTGATGCCGTGTCAACACAAAAGTTAGTCGAGCTGTGCGCAAAAAACAGCGGGATAAAATTCATCCGAACGACCAGGATGGAAACGCCGGTTTTATACAAAGCCACAGAACGATTCGAGGTCGGTGGGAGTAAGACTTTGCGCAAAAGCAATAAAGACAAGGTAACCGTGATCGGAGCGGGAATCACATTGCACGAATCTCTGAAAGCCTATAATGAACTACAAAAAAAGAAAATAAATATCCGTGTTATTGACCTTTACAGTATAAAACCCATTGACGTGGCTACACTCAAGAAAGCGGTACTTGAGACTTCTGCTATAATAACCGTAGAAGATCATTATCCGGACGGGGGTCTGGGTGATGCCGTGGCATCTGCCTTATCTTCCTCAAAGAAATCAATCCCAATCTACAAATTGGCAGTCAATAAAATTCCAAAAAGCGGAAAGCCCGAGGAACTTTTGAAGTACGAGGGAATAGATGCGGAGGCGATAGTCAATCAAGTACTGGCTTTACGAAATACGAATTAGTACGTATATACGAATATGGCTAGAGCTGAACTGCGAAGAACCGATTTGGTTTACCCGGAAGAGAGTTTTGCTATCGTTGGAGCCGTATATGATGTATACAACAGACTGGGTCACGGGCACGCCGAGAGAACGTATCAGAAAGCAGTTGGGGAGGAGTTGAAGAAAAGAGGTTTCAAATTTCAAGAGCAAGTCTATTCTCCTGTAGTTTATCTGGAAAAAGTGGTAGGTAAAAACTATTTCGATTTTTTAATAGCTGGAAAGATAGTGGTGGAGTTGAAGAAGGGCGATAATTTTTCAAAGACCCATATTGAGCAAGTCTATCGATACTTGGTCAGCAAAGACTTGAGACTTGGAATTTTAGTTTACTTTTCTCCAAGAAAGGTAAACTATAAAAGAATCGTAAATTTATGATTCGTAAATTCGTAACAATTCGTATTTCGTAAAGTATATGGAAAGAAATTTAGCGCTAGAATTTGTGCGGGTGACGGAAGCGGGAGCGATCGCGGCGGCGGCTTGGATGGGACGCGGGGATGGCAAGAAGGCCGATCAAGCGGCGGTGGATGAGATGCGTGATCGTTTCAATCAAGTGGATTTTTCCGGCACTGTTGTAATCGGCGAAGGCGACAAGGACGAAGCGCCGAAACTTTTTATCGGCGAGAAAGTCGGCACGGGCAAAGGCCCGAAAATGGACATTGCCATTGATCCACTGGAAGCAACCGACAGCGTGGCGTATGGGCGAACCAATGCTCTCTCGGTAATTGTCACGGGACCGAAAGGATCGCTATTACACGCGCCCGATACCTATATGGACAAGCTGGCGGTAGGCGTCGAGGCGGCGGGAGTTATTGACCTAGACGCGTCGGTTGCGGTTAATATAGAAAAAACCGCCAAAGCGCTTGGTAAGAGAGTAAAAGATATCGTGGTAGTGGTGCTTGATCGGGAAAGGCACGAGAAGTTGGTGAAAGAAATTCGTGAAGCCGGCGCTCGAGTTCGATTGATCACCGACGGCGACGTGGCGGCCGCTATTGCCACGGCCCAGCCGGACAGCGGGATTGATATGCTGATGGGAATCGGCGCGTCGGCGGAAGGAGTGCTGGCCGCTGCGGCTTTGAAGGTAATGGGCGGGCAGATTCTTGCCCGCTTCAAGCCAAGAAGCAAGGAAGACGAGCAAGCCATAAAAAAATGTGGGATCAAAGACATTGATAAAATTTTGACAGCCGAAGATCTGGCGTCTGGTCGTGAGTTGACCTTTACCGCAACAGGAGTGATTGACGGACCTTTACTGGATGGCGTGCTCTTTAAACAAGATAGAATTGTCACTCACTCAATCGTCATCCGCGCCAAGTCCGGCACAGTGAGGTATATTACAGCTCATCATAATCGCACGCCGGAGCATAAATATTATCAGGAATAGCTTAACAACAAGTAACAGTAACACTAAACATTTGACATGGAAAAAGACATTTTGAAAAAAACCGCGGAAGAAATGGTCGCTCCCGGCAAAGGCATTTTGGCCGCAGATGAAAGCCTGCCAACGATTGAAAAAAGATTTGACTCGATTAATATCGAATCAACGGAAGAAAATCGCCGAGCTTACCGCGACGTTATTTTTACTACCCAAGGGATTGAAAAATTTATTAGCGGGGTGATAATGTTTGATGAGACTCTGCGCCACTCCGCAGGTGACGGAGTGCCTTTTCCAAAATTGCTTGCAAGTCGAGGAATAATTCCCGGAATAAAAGTGGATATGGGAGCGAAAGAACTCGAAGGGTCACCGGAAGAAAAGCTTACGATAGGACTGGACGGCCTGTATGAAAGGCTACTGGAATATAAAAAATTGGGCGCTAGATTTGCCAAATGGCGAGCTGTGATCGTGATTGGTGAGGGCATACCAACAGACAAAGCAATCGAACTCAACGCGGAAGCGCTGGCGGAATACGCAGATGTTTGCCAGAAGGCGGGGATTGTTCCAATGATAGAGCCGGAAGTGCTGATGGACGGGGATCATAGTATCGAACGTGATGAAGAGTTTACTACAAAAGTTTTGAAAGCAACTTATAAAGCGCTACGAGACAAAGGAGTTTATCTGGAAGGATCCATACTTAAGCCGAATATGGTTTTGTCCGGAAAAAGCGCGCTAAAACAGGCAAGCGTTCCGGAAGTCGCCGAGACAACCTTACGAGTACTTCAAGCGACTGTGCCCAAGGAAGTTACAGGAATAACTTTTTTATCCGGGGGACAAAGTAATGAACTGGCAACCGCGCGTCTCAACGCGATGAACAAGATGGGCAAACAGCCGTGGGAAATAAGTTTTTCTTATAGCCGGGCGCTTCTCGGGCCGGTTCTTGGGGCTTGGCAAGGCAAGGAAGAAAACCGTAAAGTCGCGCAGGACGCTTTTTACAAAAGAGCGAGGTTAAATAGCCTGGCCAGACAAGGCAAATACGCCGAGGAAATGGAGAAAGAATAGTCATCAAAATATCATAATAAAGAAAATAAAAATGAAAAAAGAAAAAAAGCTAAAATCTTTGCACGAGAAAGACAAAAGCGCGGCGACTCCCGAATCTCAACTCGACCAAATTCTGGAAATGCATGAAAATGAAGGTTCAAGCTGGAAAATTTTCAAAATCATGACCGAGTTCGTGTCAGGTTTTGAATTCCTGCGAAGGTACCGAGGCCGTGCCGTCAGCATCTTTGGATCAGCCAGGTGCGGAGGCGACCATTGTCTCTACAAAGACGCGCGCGACCTGGCCTACAAGCTCTCCAAAGACAAGTTTGCGATTGTCACCGGGGGCGGTCCGGGGATAATGGAGGCTGCCAACAAAGGGGCATATGATGCCGGCGGAGAATCGGTCGGTCTCAATATTCAACTGCCGACAGAACAGAGGGTAAACAAATATGTAAAAGAATCTAAGGCATTTGAGTATTTTTTTACACGTAAAGTTATGTTGTCATTTGCCTCGATTGCCTACATTTTTTTCCCGGGCGGATACGGCACCCTTGATGAGCTATTCGAAATGCTAACCTTGATTCAGACGAAGAAAGTGGAGCCGATACCGATTGTGTTGGTTGGAAGAGAGTTTTGGCAGCCATTGTTTATTTGGATTGTCGATTTCATTCTCAAGAAAAATCAAGCGATTAACTCGGATGATCTCGATATAATCAAAATCGTAGATAACGCCGAGGAAGCCTATCAATATATCAAGAGTCTGAAGATTACAATTTGAATTTTCATTTTGTCATTCCCGACTCCGATCGGGAATCCAGCCAGGGTGAGAATCTGGATCCCCGCTTTCGCGAGGATGACATGGCGTTAATATGAGACCAGCAAACCTAAAAACTAGAATTTTTCTAGATTCCGGAGGAGCCGATGAAACCAAAATCGCTCTGGAGGCGATTGGTTTTTTGGACGGGCAGACTACGAATCCGACGTATTTTGCCAAAAGCAATATCGTGCAGGAAAGACTTAGATCTCAAGGTAAATTTTCCAGAGAAGAATTACTTGACTCGTATAAGTCTACCGTGAGGGAGATTTCGGGCTTAATTCCCGAAGGCTCCGTTTCTATCGAGGTTTATGCGGATTGGGAGTTCAAAGCCGAAGACTTGTTAAATCAAGCCCGGGAGATGAATGCTTGGATCCCCAACGCTCATATAAAATTTCCTATCATCCCGGAAGGGATGAAAGCCGCGGAGAAAGCGCTCGCCGAAGGCATCCGCGTGAATATGACCTTGTGCTTTTCGCAGGAGCAAGCTGCCGCTGTATACGCGATGTCGAAAGGTGCTAAAAAAGGAGATGTTATCATTTCACCTTTTATGGGCAGGCATTTTGACGCGGGACGAAAAGGGATTGATCATGTGAAAAATATTGTCAGAATATACAAAAATGGAGATGGACATGTTGAAGTTTTGGCGGCAAGCCTACGAAGTCTGGAGCAATTCTTGGCAGCAATTCAGGCAGAAACTGATATTATTACGGCAGGACTAAAATACATAAAGCTCTGGCAGGAAAGCGGACTGCGACTTCCTGACGAAAATTTTGAATATAACCCGGAAGGGAAGGAACCGATCGAGTATGAAGAGTTTGATTTAGAAAAACCCTGGACTTCATACGACCTAGAGAACGAGATGACTCGCGAAGGCTTGATACGATTCGCGGAGGATTGGAATAATTTAATTAAATTATGACATACGCGTTCGCCGTTTTTCAGTCGGGCGAAGCCCGACTTCCAAAACGGCTTTGGCCAATTTCTTCGTTAAAACCTCCGCTTTTCGTTCACTGTAGTTTTACTACAGCTCACTCAAA